>Ga0228710_1004182_pt1 | contig 22783 bp, 14 predicted proteins | sample MedpolnodulmetaG_FD_177995 | JGI IMG/M metagenome (GOLD analysis project Ga0228710, IMG submission 177995) | Root nodule microbial communities from Medicago polymorpha collected in Santa Monica, California, United States - pink nodules | ecosystem: Host-associated > Plants > Roots > Nodule...
AGGGTTTTGCTAGAAGACACATTTTATGAAAGTGTCTTTTAGCAAGTTATTCTATGAGCATTTGTTAAAAGACACCAACTAATTTTTATGGTGTCTTTTAGCAAAGTTATAACTAAAAAGTGGAAATCACACCTTGAGGTGTGGGTTGCTAAAAGACACCTTCATAAAAGGTGTCTTCTAGCAAAACCCTATATATATATAAGTTTTGCTAAAAAGGAAGAGGGGGCGTGAAACTAGGGGGAGGATATGATATCTCCAATATCAAAGAAATTGAAAAGAGTTGCAGATGATGATTCCCTTGAAACAAGAAGCAGCTATAAACGCAACTAATCCAACATGTGTTGAACACATTTGTTTTAGACATAAGATTAAACACTAACCCTTATTTAAAGGGATACAAGACTCCTAATACTAAATAAATAAGAAAACCAAGAAATAAATTATGATAATGACTAAGTATACAACAACAACAACAACCAAGCCTTCTCCCACTAACTGGGGTCAGCTACATGAATCAAACGACGCCATAGTGATATATCAAAAACCATGTCTTCCTCCAACTCATTTATCTCTATATCCTTCATGATAATAACTAAGTATATTGAAATTAATAATTAATAATAAGAGATAGCCTAGCCAAATAACTGGAATGATCATCATCTTGAGAGAAATTTCATGACAAGCAATTAAACAAAGCAAGACTTGTCCTTCTCAAAACCACATTTAGTTTTTCATTTAGAGTATCATTTAATTGTTTCTTGCCAAGGCATGATTGACTAAATCCACATAACTGCCAGAAAGCTTACACTATGATAGGTTCCGGCATAATTCGTATGCTCCCGCAAATCATCAACATCCAAGCTGTCAAGTGATCCTGATATCAGAAGCTGAGGGAAAAAATAAGGTCAAGCAAGCTGGGTATTAAATCATACCAATCCATGATCAAACATGTTTTTTTTATTTTTTTAAGAATTAGATGAAGATTGATCCTGTTGCAGTTAAATAAACAAACAATTGGTTTGGTTCAACCGATCAAACCAGCCAATCCAATTATTCAAACATAGTTTATTGCTGAAAGCAGTGGGTGTACAGTGTGTGTATCATCTTCATATGCACATCAAAATATAATTTGTTAGTGGAGTAATCATCAAGAGGAAGCATCTCTTATTTTATTCGTTTAGGTCTAAGTTAACTATTTGATATACATTTACATAAATATAAATTGTAATTAAATATCTCTTACGATTATTTTTTCAAGTTCTATTTTAATATTGTGATTCAGAGGCTATTTTCCTTGTCTCTATTACTTTTTATAAAAGTGTATAATTTCATAACTTAGATAGGATCCCAAAATCTGTATTAAAATCCTCTGAGTTACAATTATTCATCCCCTATCGGTCTTAGGTAGGATCCCGAGTTCGACAACATTGACTACCCTTTAATTGTCACATAGAAAACATACAAAATAAACAATAATCCACCTATGAAGTAAGATTACAAACAGACTGGTTTACAATTGACATAAAAAGAACAAAATAATGGTTTCAGTACTTTGTTAATTTTGGTCTTCTTAATTCACAAAGAGGTTTCACAGAGCACAATGGGAGGGAAAATATCATCCACAAGAAAGAAATTAAGAAGAAAAAAAAAACAGAGACGGATATAGGCTTGGTTCAAGACAAGTCAAAACTCAAGCATAGAAGCAAAGATAAGTGAAGCCATACTTTTCACTTTATGATTAGGAAAATGATTTGGGACAACAGAATAAACATGGTTATATATCCATCATCTCTCTAGCAGTTGCAAAGGTATATTATGACATGCAGTAGAAAATGATATGCATTTGGTTGTTAAACAGATTCTTAACAGCACAATGCAGGAGCAAAAATTAAAATAAAAAATAAGGGGAAGAAATAACTGAAGAAGCCTAAAAATGAATTAAGTTATAAGAGAACCTGAAGTTCATGCTCGTTAAACATATCAATCCAATCCTTCTGAATAAGTTGCTGAAATCCTCTCAAGAAATGAGAACTTTGTTGGCGTATCTGAAAACATTATGATGTTTATGTAATATACACTTAAATGCATTGGCATCAAGACATGCATTTCAAATTCAAATAAATGTACTTTACCTGAGAATTCAAGCGATGGTTGGCTACAAGATGGATAAAAGTGATGACATTCTCATTTGTGACGCGCAGGTTCTTTCCCCCTGGAAGCAGCTCCTCTTCTGTTTGCTCTCCATATTCATTATTTAATATAACGAAGTATAGTTCCAAATCCGAAATGTCACCCTCATAACGCTAATGGTCAAAACAGAATCAATGAGAACAAAACGAGACACTCGCTAAGAAAAACGAGGCCTAAAAGTATTGATGCCCAATCACATAGAATTTTGTTAAAAACCCCAACTATCCCCCAGATCTAACCTGAAGATCATTTATTATAGAAACTCATGAGATAAATGCTAATTTTTTTTTTTTTAAAAAGACAAAATATGAGATATATGTAAAATATCTCATAATATTTGGGTGTTATCTTAGAATATTTTGGATAATCTCTTAAGATTGTTTCCCTTAGCTCTTCATATTTTATGATTTTTATTTAATTTGAATTAGGAAATTAGTATTATTTTAAATAGGGGTTAGTGCTTAGACTTTTATATAATAATAAAACCATAATCCTAATTTAAAATTTTGCTTGTTGGTTTTCTCTCATCCTTTGTATAAAACCCTATAACTTCAATATTTATAATCATAAAAAAATTATCAAGTTATATATAGTCATTCATATTACTTTTCTTTAGCATGTACATATGCAAGTCGGCCATAAACCATCCATGTACATTGTGTGAGACCTTTTTACAATCGTGAAACTAAATAAAGTAAATCAATTTCCGATCAGAAAAATATATATATTTTAAGCATCCATCTTATTCTAGTCTATTCAGATGTAAATAGTAAAAACGAGTAAATATCCCTTTTGATGACGTTAGGTTAGTCCTCCATCCCCAGATCCATCAAACTAGTACTCAATATGTGCTATCAGATCAGTCCATAGAAGAACAAATCTAATAGCATTGACTCACTTAAGGACCAATTTAATGTTGCCAACTAATGAAGGACTAATGCAATGACACTAACATCTTTGGAGGACTGAAATGAACATTATTAAAATTTTCTCAAGAGGAAGATACAAGGAAATGAGAGCTAAAGATAAGATATTACCTTTAGAAAAATAAGATGACGATATAATTCAGGGTCCAAGGAAGGCAAATCATTCAAATAGTTGTGCCTGATATAAGAATAAAAAAGGGTGTAAGAAAGCAGGAATTATATATACCTTCCTCAAATAGTATGGTAATCTCTAACAAAACAAACAACAGATAACTCATTTGCTACAATCAAGGAGATACACAGAAACAATTCATCATCATTCATCACACAGTAGCTGTAAGCAAGTAAACAATTGCATGGAAACTCAGATTTTTGAGCATTGAACAATCAAAATTTTAATAAATAAAACCTCATGAAGCAGGCCAAAAAGAGACCATAAGTCTTACTTCTGTTTCAATTTGCTCAAAAAGAATGTAGCAAACGGTAAATCAACAAGAATCCCTTCGAACATAGCCTGCAAATGTAATATGTGAGAGTGAAGTTAATTTTCAATCAAGCAATCAATATACATAAATAACGCAGTTACCCAAAAAAGAAGGCATAATGGCATATGGTATTAGATTCGGGTAAGGCCCCACTTTATGAAAGCGACAGGGGTAAACGGGACAAAAACATACCTTTGCAAGAAGAGTACCAAGGAAGTGGAAAAATTGGAGATGTTGTTCATGTATCATTCCAGATCCAGGATTTGGATAAAGCAAATGATCCGCTGTTTCCTGGATAAATTAATGTTCAGATGGCCATAAACCAATAAATAAGAAGTGAAAATATTGGGAATATCAAGGAATGAGCATAATCTAAAGCTGTAAAGCAGTTTCCAGTCAGAAGTTTTCAAACTTAAAAGCTTACTTATTTCCAAAATAACTTCAGTGACAGACCAGAGTCTTTGTTTGTCGTTACAGGCACAATAATGTAGTTATTTTTTAAAACTTCAGTAAACAACTGGAAAGATTATTTACTCTCTGGAATCTGTCTTTAAGCTTCACCCTTTTTAAAGTTATACACCCAAATCAGTACCACCCAACTGCAACTATATTTTCATTCAAGAATACATTAACAAGCTTCAATTTGGTGCACAAGCTTTGCCATTGCGCCGAAAGTACTATCACAGTTTAAAGGACCGACTATTCTAAAAGCTAATCCTATTTGGTAGAGAGTCATCAACAGTTTTTGTGATAAAACAGATAATTCAAAAAACTTAAACTCTTATGCACATTATTTTATTTTTAACACATCCCATCACAAGAGCCCTTTGGGCTATGGAGCATTAACAATGCCAGACCCAATGTACTTTGTGCTACAATTTAATTATATTTATAGATGGAGTTAAAAGGATTTAATTCTAGACCACAGATGGTCAGAGGCCATGATACCACATCATAGCCTAACTCTCTTACAAGCTTATGCTATTAGGTGAAGGCCAGAGGCAAGTGAAATGGTACACACTCTTCATTATTTGTCTTTCAAAGTAATGCATGCATCTTCAAAATTATTAAGTATTTTGATTACTAAGATAGAATTTTACATGATTTGACTAAAATGTCATTCTTTTAGTTGTTAGATAAATAAGGACAAAATAATGTCCTGTAGGTTTGAGATACTTATACATAAGGGTTTTATTGGAAAAAACAATTAATACTTTCTTGATATTTTAAAGAGATGATTAATTTGAGACAAAAATTCTAATACACCCACACAATATATGCTAGTCAATAGCGCGAGATAGCGCCGCTATCACGGAGGGTCACCGCGACGGTGAGATGAACAGCAGAGCAGTTACCTATCGCGACCACTCTAGGTGAGATTGCTGCAGAGAAGGGCCACAGAGCAGGTTTAGCAACGCCATATTGTTTCAACATGAAAAACCGAAATTGACCCTACAAATTAAACCATTTCAAGGGCAATTTGGGGTATTTGGCTTAACACCAACCTGCTCAATTGTATTGTTCAACAGTAGAAGAAGAGAAGAATCATGATAGAAGAAGGATACACAACTGGCGGCGCGGTAACTTCTAAGTTTGCTAGGTTATGAAAGCAGAAGAAAAAGGACAGTCTGTGCCTTAAGGCCCAATTTGGGAATACCTAACATCTTAAAAAACTTGGCCCTTTGACAATACCTCTTGCCTTTTAGAAAAAAATTAACAAAGTAGTTTCTAATTTTACTGGAAATAAAACGTTATTCCTTTCTATATTAATGCAGTTACTCCTTTAGAAATCGGAGAAGTTAGTAATAATAAATAAATAGATAATAATATAATTGTAATGTAATCATATAAAATAATATTATTTCATAATAAAAGACAAAATATTAATATTTACTAAGAATAAAATAACTACTTGCATACTTTACTATAAAAATATTTGGATTTACATAAGATATATATATAAATTATTTATATAAAAATAAATATTTAAATAGCGGCTATCGTCCTATAAGCTATCCTAGTTTCAGAGTCATCCGCTATCTAGGATTGACTACCTAGAATATACGTATAATAACATGAAGAATGATAATAATAAATCATATGACCTTAAATAATCCATACTGCACATCAAAAGAAGCCCGTGTGATGTTCTCCATGAAATCTTTGAATATTCCACCTCCATCTATTCCAGCTTCTTCAACTCCAAATTCATTGACAAAAGTCACACGAATCTGAAAATTGAATAAGAGGATGATTTAGAAGTTCCCTTAAAGACTACAAAGTAGGGAATGATTAATAAATATAAGGATAGGCCTTAGCATAGAACATCACCAGTCCTCGAAGATGATCTTCTGACAACTGACTCATTGAATTATAAGCATCTTCCAAAATATGATCACGCCTTATTCTGAACCGATTTCTAATAAATACAGCATAAGATCCATTCCTTTGCCTAGCTGCAGCTAGTTGAGACTGATGAAACAACAACAGACAGAAGTCAAGTATATGAAACACATCAGTGACATGTAATATGCACAAACTCCAAAGCCGCTCACTGGCATTCATTTTAAATCCAAAATAACACAAATTCAATCAATATTATTTTTGACAGTCAAGTATATTCTTTTTGACCTGATTGATATCGGATGAAGTCAAAATTGAACGAAATTCTTACAGTGAATATTTTAACCCTGCTTGTAAATGGTATCAAGAAAGCGGCCTGCTTTAAAATTTCATTTGCTCGTGCATTTTCTATAACAGCCTGTGGAGAAAAGATTATATAACTACCAAATTAAGATTATCAATCATTTCACCTTATAAAAATAGCAGGGAAGGAGCATACCTGAGATATGAAAAAGTCATTCACCCCGTCAGCATGGAAATCACTGGGGGATGTAAACTGCCGTCTGTTGTTCCAATCTTGTAGCTAAGGGAAGAAAATCAAAAAACGAGTTAGGAAAAAGGTAAAGATAAACCGTTTATATGCATATGGTTATTAGATGTAAATGCATTTGGGTCCATCTTCACGGACGAGATAAAGAGGAAACTGTAGTGTGAAGAAATATTAGAACAGTTAGAAAAACCTCAAAATATCTCTTATTAAATAGAAAGATGATATATTAGTGAGAAAAGAGTAAAATCACAATTACAGGAAGGATAAGATATCCTTCAAAGAGAAATTAGAAAACAATAAGGGGTAATAATAATAAAAAAATATAGTAACCAAGGGTGTCAAGTCTCTGGTAAAATGCAGTAAATAAGGGTGTCAATTCTCCGATAGTTATGGCATTTCACCACAAAAGCCATAAACAAGAAAATATACAGAAAGCAAAGCCCCAAAAGATGCCTTTGAAGATACACAAAATATGAAAATATCATGACAACCTTTTAGCCCAATGGAGAGGAAATATAAAACTATACAACAACCGAGATTGTTTCCACTGTTCTACCTGGGACAGGAGCTCAGAGACGACTATGCTAACCCTCTGTTGAATGGCTTCAATAGACAGCTTTTTACTGCTTGTCCTAACTGGAATAGATCTAACTGAATTAGCAGATGAGGTATGATTTACCCAAAGTAGCTGCCAAAGAGCCTGCAGAAACAGTAAAATTACTGAAACTAACTGTAACTGCAAAATGTTACATTTATATGAAATAATGAACAATAAAATTACTGAAACTAACTGTAACTGCAAAATGTTACATTTATATGAAAAAATGAACAGTAAAATTACTGAAACTAACTGTAACTGCAAAATGTTGCATTTATATGAACAAATATAAGGAATGTAAGCAATACTATGGGTCATTCCCCCCCAGTTTTAAAAAACATAAACTCTCCAGTCCTTTGGACAAGTGGGAACATAAACTTGCAAAGATTTGACGCAACTTATCTGGATTTTCAATAAAGTGAAAGGAAGAAAAGGTCCCATTTCAGTGAACAATTAATTAATGAGCTTCTTTCCAAAGGATTTTAATCTTAGAACTCTCAACAAATTTTCATGAAAATAGATAATCTATTTCTCAAACATTACCTGCTTCAACAAAATGATGAGGCTGCTCATATCCTTCAGAGATAGGGGTTTTTCCTGCTCATAGAATTCCTCATTATCAACTATCATAAGCATATGCCTGACCAGAAAAAGATAAGAATATACTTCAGGCTTCAAGCTCAAACATGACTGATTAGATTTAAAGAAAATTAAAGGACCATGGGCACAAAGGCTATAGTTCATACACCAATACAAATACTACCTCCATCCCAAATTATAAGCAAAAGAAATACACTATTTTTGTCCAAAATTATAAGCAAAAGAGACCCACTTTAAACCTATTTAATAATAATGTTCCAAAAAATACCCTTATGCTCTTTATTGGGTTTACCCACATGTTTAAGCATTTCCAATGTATCATTCATATGTTTATGTAGTTCCAAAAACATGCGTGGTGTGAAATACTTTTGATTGGCCTCTACATTAATTATTCATCCATTACCGATGCATGTGATCATTAGCACTATACAAATGCTTCCTTGGAATATAACCCATTGTTGAAATTTGGGGTCTAACTCATCCTTACAAAACCGGCTTGTAAGGTGAGGAGTGCCTCCTCTTTATAAACTCTGATCAAGCTTCCTATCTAACCGACGTGGGACTAAATCCACCCCCTCAAAGACAAGCCAACATCAGGCAACTAGGGGCAGATCGCAATTAAGGTGGAATTACCAACCCACCCCCTCATGTTCGGGGCAGGATTTCCAACACACCTGAGGTGGAATTACCAACCCACCCCTTAATGTTCGGGGAGGGATTTCCAACACCCATACAGTATTAGAAGTTTAGGCTTTTTGACATTAAATATCTTTAAGGGTAGTTTGGGAAACATGGTTATTTTTTTGGCAAATTCTAGAATATAAAATAAGGATTAACTAGTTTTCTAAGTAAGTCTGAAATGATTAATTTTGCATATAAATTGTGACGGAGGGAGTATTTATTAAAAAAGTCAACAGTACTAAAGTCTTACTTGTAGACAGGACAGAATACAGCAAGTGGTAACAGCCAACCAGGGGCATCCCCTGAGAGGTATGATAACCGCTCAGACAAAGATGACCATTTTTTATTCTCTTGGCACCGTTTCATAAATTTCCAAAGCATAGGAACAAGGTCAGTTCTGTAGGCGAGCACAGTCATAATCCTTTCAATTGGCAATGTGTTAAAGACAACATATAAAAATCCACAAACTGCACCAACGGCTGCAACCTCCATATCATCTGGCCCATTGGCAGATGAAATATCTCTAAATAATATATTTGTCTGCACATGTCAAAAAATGACATTTCACCATCAATTTTTAAATAAAAAAAAATGGTAAAGCAAAATTTTGATGGCACTCAAGATACAAAAGTCATTTGCATGATGATATACCAGTTGCAGAAGGAAGCGAGTATCTATGGAATTATAAATTTGTTGATCCAATTTCCTATCCAAAGCTACTTCCATGACTTCATCATTGCCAGTAATATCATTCTCAGCAATCATAGAATCTGAAATTAACACTGACCAGCTTAAAAACAAATGGTACAGAGAGATATATAAAATCAATTCATATTTGCTTAAAAAGATAATTTTATCAACTATGAACTATGATGAAGCAAAGATAAATTTTGTAATTGTTAGTTAAACGTGTTTCTTCTAGTAACTATAGTTAATTTTACTCAAAAACGGAAAGGGGAAGCAAAATTGTAAATCATGTATATGTATATATGTATGACATAAAATAGTGGACTGGGCCTAACAAATGAAAATAGAAGATCTTAATTCCAATACCCACTATCACATACTTTGAAATTAAAAATATATATATATATTAGCAGCGCCCAAATGCCCAAACACCCTTCCTCACACCATAAACCCTAGCCTCCCCATCTAATTTTCTCCACAGGAAGATTGAGGAAAAAAGCAAAAAACATTGTGGTGGAAGGTGTATTATATTGCTGTGTGAACAGACGAATCCAAGGATTAAAATTAATGGTATTTTATGGACAACCTATAATGGTGGTCCATATTTGCCTTCACATTCTTTTATCCATAAAATGGAAGATGCAACATGAGATGAAAGTTAATAACATTCAATGTAAGAAGTTAGAAAGAAAAAGAAAATCTTTAATCAAAGCAAACTCAGGGATTAGAAAGCATACTTTCTTGATTGTCAGATCTTGTCAAAGAGTGGTGTGCCTCCAGTAAAACTGTAGTAACAGCTGCAAGGTCTATGGCCTGAACAGAAATAAATACAAATCAACTTTGAAACATACACACGGTTGCATGCAAACGTTTCGAACTTCAACTGCATAAAAAATCGAACAACTTAAACCACCACCAGTCTACCAATACCCAACCCCCTCGCAAATCGAAAAATAAATAACTTTCAATGTCATACGGTCATATGTAAAGACGAAGATTTATGTAGAATGATCTGAAGATATTAAAAAGACTATATACATAAGGATATATGGAATATCCAAAACTTATTTAGTATGCAGAGCCTTAGAGCTTTAGCCCTCCAAGCTTCTAAAGGAGTGTTAAGATAAACAATTTAATAAGTGTGTTTATTCAGTAAAAACTTATCATACCAGAGCTTATGTTGGCAACTTATTTGTATTCTCAACATTTGTTTTCACCGTCAAATTAGAATTTGGGGATGATTTAAAATTGGAGAGGATGCGAGTAAGTTTAGCATTAATTGTTTCCATAAGTTTCTCAAGAAGCTTAAGATAAGATTTTTAGAACATTTACATGAGTGCTTAAGTCATCAGACGAGGGTGAAGCCAGATAAGCTCTTTAAAATGCCCCATAAATCTGTTTAAACCTGTTAGTGCTTTCTCCTATCCTAAGCAAGAAATCAGCCTTAATCTCTATATAATATTCTCATTTTATCTTTAATGTGTTTCTTTATTTATACAATATTGAAAACCCGTATATCCAGCACTACAACAGCCTTTAACCTAATCCAAGATAAGTAGGGGTGTGCATAAAAACTGGTTCAGCTGGCCCATAACTATAAATCTGGTGAACCAAACCAGAAAAGCCCAATCCATTTTCATTAGACCCGATCCAGTCCATATTGAAACGGTTCGGTTATAACCGGTTATTATCCATGACCCGATAATAATAAACTCTCCCTTTTCCTTCATTATTTTTCACGCATTTTCTCTCTGAGTAACAAACACAACCTCTTCAGAAATTGCAGAACAACACCACACCCACGTTTTCCCATGCTTCCATTTTAGTATTATTCCACTATTACCCTCTCTTCCAATTTATTCCTTCATTATGCTTCGATTTCACAACAACAACACCAAAAACCACGACCAAGTTGTAAATGGCGACGGCAACAACGGCGACAACGACGGCAATCAACGGTGACCATGACCACAACAACGGTGATGGCAATTGACAGTCACAAAATGTCTAGATCTGGCTTTGTTGTTGTTTAGTATCAATTTTCCCTTTTTTTTTTGAATCAGAGAGAAAGAAGAGATGGAAGAGAAGTGGCGGTGGAGGAATATAGAGAAGCGGCGGTGGCAAAAAATTTTTTTTGTTATTGTTTGTTTTATGTAAATTAAAATCATTTAATAAAAATTAGTTTTGTATTAAACCGGATTATAACCGGTTTGAACCGGACCTGACCTTGTTTTGCAAAAAATAAAGAGATTTTATCCAAACCATAAAATATGGATCAGTTTTGGTTTGGATAGTGAATATGCACACCCCTAAAGATAAGTCATAAAGGGAGATACATGAAAGATATCAAACATATAGTATTGATAACAAATGGCACATTGTAGGATTAATAAGCTTACCATATCAAATGAACAGTCAGGTTGAGAAAGAGCAACTCCGCCAATTTCTAATATATTTCCAAGAAGACAGGCATAGGTAGGAAATTCATCTGATATATCCTTAGGTAGAAAATTGATCAGATTTGGCACAAAAGTTGCCATTTGATGAACGTAATGTTGGCTCATGCCCTGTCTTGCAAAAACCTATGTACCCAAAAATAATCAAACTTTTCTAAATTATTGCCAAAATTTGTAGAAAATAAATGTCTCCGAGATATAAACAGGCGCACAAAGGAAACTCCAGCATGAAAGTTGGAGAAATAAAAGACACAATGATTATCGTGGACAAAGAGTCCCACTTCAGATGAGATATGGCCTGAAAATGTGTTCATAAGTGAAGGGTAGTCCTCACCTTACAAGCCGGTTTGTAGGAATGAATGGGACAGTTCTAATGACCCAATATAACAATTGTAAGATGGTGAGTGAGTCTGTCCAAGATATGTTTGCCCACGGGCAACTCTTCATCATATGCATCTTTTTAGTCTTTTATATATCTTGATTATCTTAGGTTGTTAGTTAATTTTAGGTCCAAGATCCGTTGGCCCACCGACAACTCTTCATCATATGCCTTTTATTTTAGGAGTTATTTTAAAAAAAACATTAGTACTAATATAGTTAACAATATTAACTAATAATAAAATGGCAAAGTAACATAATTAAATAAAATGTTATGTCAAAAAATACAAGTAAATAAAAGTAATATTATTTAGTAATAATAGAACAATAATTAAATATTAAAGTAAAATAATAATAATAATAATAATAATAATGATAATAATAATAATAATATAAACTAACGGTAAATAAATACTTGTATATAATTAGTATTAGTATTAAATTAATTAAATATAATTTATAAATTTGCAAATATAAATTATTTATGCATAAATATATAAATTATTATTATTATTATTATTATTATTATTATTATATTTTTTTTTTTTTAACAAAAATTATTTTATTAAATATAGAATGAATTATTTAGACAAATACAAATAAATATTTAAATAGCGGCCATCCCACTATACGCTATCACGCTATCCCACTTTCGGGGTCGACCGCTCCGCTATCCGGGATTGACAACTGTGGGATTTACTTGGTTATGTATGATATATAAGCTTATTGCTCATTGACATGCTATTGATTGCTGCATAGAGAGCTTACAAGTCTAGTTTTAACCACTAAATTTTTTGATTGTGTACTTCAATAAAGTACTACAAGGAAGGAATCTTAATAAAATAGATACATATCATTGATATGATTAATACCTCTCTTTTAACTTCTAGTTATCACAAAGGAGAGTAGATCAAATATAATTAGTATAATAAATACCTGTCTTAAGTTCGGAAAAACATGCCATAAGAAAGGAATTGTAAGGATCTGCAATGAGAAGCTATATCTTGGATCAATGTCTGAACAGATACATGGTTTCTGACCAATGTGACACATTACACCTGTAAGCACATGCTCCAAAGACGACCCGATACATTTTTCTGCATTATCCTGCATTAGATCATTCAAGTAGTTTATGCATGTAAGTGATGGATCAAAAAGTCAGATTATCTTATGATGAAAGGAATTTAAATTTTGTTTGTATATTTAATCCACTGGCACATGTATTCTTTATTGGATAAATTTTTACAGAAAAGGATAACATATAAGCATATAGTTCGAAATTATAGTGTTATAGATGAGGAAGGAGGGAACAGAAAGATAAAAGACTTTGAGTTGTGATTATGGTTTGATTTTATACAAAAGACTAAACAAGAGACTCAGGTCATTTTCTGCCATATATCCAAATATTAACCATCTTCCTAATCAAGGCAAATTATTACCAGATCCGCACACATGTCAAAGATTAGTAGGAAGGTCAAATTAATTAACTATACCCCCAGGTTAGACATTTCTTAGTTGTTGGTGTGGCAAATCAATACTTAAATTTTCCGCGTGTTGATCATTGGAAAGCGGTTGTCAAAATATTGAGATTAATTAAAATGTCACCAAAATAAGGATTAGTAGTGTATGACAACAAAATTGGGATAGATCTGTGAAAATTGCAAGGAGGTGATTTTTCTGGATGTGCTCGGGCGGGGGTTAACACCCAACTATTGGGAAAAACTCAAGTCCCACATCGGATAGACAAAACTCTTGAGAAGAGTTTATAAAGAGGAGGCAATCCCCACCTTACAAGCCGGTTTTGTAAGGATGAGTTAGGCCCCAATTTCAACATGGTATCAGAGCTTGTCGAATTCAAGGGCCACCTACCTATTCACGCACCAAGCCCAAAGAGTGTTGGGCGTGAGGGGGTATTGGGAAAAACCCAAGTCCCACATCGGATAGACAAAATTCTTGAGAAGAGTTGATAAAGAGGAGGCAATCCCCACCTTACAAGCCGGTTTTGTAAGGATGAGTTAGGCCCCAATTTCAATACAACTGAGTTAGGCCCCACCTACCTATTCACGCACCAAGCTCAAAGAGTGCTGGGCATGAGGGGGTATTGGGAAAAACCCAAGTCCCACATCGAATAGACAAAATTCTTGAGAAGAGTTGATAAAGAGGAGGCAATCCCCACCTTACAAGCCGGTTTTGTAAGGATGAGTTAGGCCCCAATTTCAATACAACTGAATATAATTAATTTATATACATGAAGATTACAAAGATAATAAATGTAAAGTGCAAGTTAAAAGTGAACAAATAACATCAGGACTTATGTTGAATTGCATTCTTCTCCTGTATATCTTTTCTTCATTCAAACACATTCAGAACTTCGTCATTCATATTTTATTCACATTTTTCTCCCAAGTCATACCCTTAGTTTAAAAATCTCCATAAAATATAAATAACAAATTAAATCCTATATCAATAAAATCAACATGACAGGGATTAATTTTATAGGGTCCCTAGAAATAAAAAACAGAAACAAAGTACTTTGTTACCTTTCCTGTAAGAATAATCTGTCTAAGTAGAGCAAATCCATTGTTTTGAGAGAAATATCCTACTATCACACAGCTCCATGGCAGTTTGAGATCTATCAACAGTACTATAATTTCCAATAAAGGAATAGCTGATGCATTAGACTCCTTCGGAGTCAATAAAAGTTGATCCTTCAACTGATTTCTGGTGAGTAAAGTAATATATAAGCAAGATAGCAAAAAGGCTCCAAAAAAAAGTAGCCAAACCGAAAGTAGACCCCAAGTTTTATAATTAACATAATTCAGGCTTGCTTAAATGATGGTACTTAACTTTTCATTTATAAATAAGAAGTGAATACACATACAATAAAAAGGTAGTGAGAAACAAAATTTAGACATTGAGACAGCAGGTAAGAAATATAAATTGTTGAATAAAAAAGTTTTAGTTACTGGGAAACAGTGTTGTAATGATTTTGTAAGAAGAAAAAACTAATCTATTCAGGGTCCTAATTGTTGGAACTTTCACTCGACAAGAAACATCAAAGATAAAAAACAGATGAGCTAAATCTTTTTTTTATGTTTTCAACCATTTCCAAGTCCAACCATTAATATGCTTTCGCCCAACAACTTGGACATCTCGGGGGAGTTGGTCCATGACACTCCTAGGTCCTAACAGCATTGTTCTTCTATTAAAAAATAGCACAAAGGGACCTAGATCCAGTCGCACTATGCAGTGTATGGGAATGTTTGCTTCTTCAAATGGGCGGGCACCAATGCAACTACGATATTTAGTGATGGAGTAGAAGTTATTTATAGATTCTCTATGGTGATTTGCTCGGGATAACAAAGTCCTAATCTCTGATATGCAGTGTATGAGCAGCCTTGCTGCACTCCCTTATCCTCTTTAACTGCGGGCTTTTGCCTTTAGTTTTTTTATACTTTGTTAAAGAATTTGCTATACTTTAACCAAGTGGTTTCATTGGTCAAGCTTTACTTACCTCATGGACAAACTCCAAATTACCAAGGGCCATTTTCCTCTCTTTTGTATAACAAAATTCCTGGACTTAAATATTAAAAAATGGATGGGCAAATTGAGATTCAACTGAAAATACGCAGTAGCCATTTACATTTCAAACTCTCCCCAAAAGCACTCTTCCCCAAGAAACACCCTCTGATTTTTCTCTCTGATCAAATCAACTCTCCTTAAAACTTACTTGTTAGGTCAAAATTTGTTTCTTATCTTTATTACTTAAAAAACCCCGCTCACACAAACATTTTGGGCTAGAAGCATGGAGGATATGCAAACCCACTCAAATTGGTGTTTCAAACTCAAATGTATTGTGCATACCACGGCAGAGATTGATACCATGTCAAAGACCAACTCTCCAGAAAGCTTAAGTTATTTGATCCAGGATTGTTAAAAGAACAATCTACAACTAGAACCAACTCAACCTAATTTACTCAAAAGGATAGTTAATGTTGATTATAATCATATCTCTCGTGCTTATATATATTTGCTGTAACACAAGATTTCCATTCTAAATTATTCAAGTGATAATATAAAGTAAAAGTTGTGATCTAAAAATAATAATAAATGAAGAGGAAAGTAACGTCAAGAGAATAAGAGAAGCCAAAAGCCCAAAATTAGTGAATTAAAATAAATAAGTAAAGCAAACCTATTATGATGTACTGCACGAATACAATTATATGCAAGTTTCTTCACCCGGTAGTTCACGAGAGCACATACAGATGAGTAATTCTCACCAGCAAAAAGTCTCACAGCATCCCCTGTTGCATATATTTAAATTCAACGTATAAAGTTTTATTCACCACAGTAAAACTTGCATAAACAGCAAGGATGCAGGCAGATATCTACACAATTTCAAATTGCTTTTATTCTAACAAGCACCAAAGACAAAAATAGTAGCACGCCGAAAAATAAAAAACAAAAACTACCTATTTATGTTTGCGTGCATCCTAAACCAAACAATCATCATTAGGCTTACAAACGGCATGATAGGCAACCTCTTAGTTAGTTAAATAGTTATTACTAGTTGATAAAACGGGCATGATAGGCATGGGGAAACAAACACCAACAAAAGCCATTTTCCACTAAGTGAGGTTTGCCATATGGATCAAATGAGAAAGCAGTTTAACTATAAGTGATTATTTTGCACAATAGATGCTATCCAACTTCTCTTTGACCCAGCAATTCCCAATCCTATCATGTCTTGTGTATCTACTCAATACATTGTAAGATTCTCAAATATCTACAATATTGAACTTCTTTTCGTTGTCTATTTCCTACCTGACATTCAGTCCAATAAAACAATGGCATGCAGTAAAAATTTCATTTATGCTTCAATAGTACAAATAATACCCAAAGCATTCTCCATTTTACTCCCTCCGGTCCTATTTACAAGAAAGAATTGACTTTTTAGGTTCATTGAATAATTTATGTACTCTGCCTAGAATATAGACCAGATACATCAATTATTCAATGAATCTAAAAAGTCAATTGTTTCTTGTAAATAGGACCAGAGGGAGTATCCATCTCAATTGAATTATTAGGCTTACATCTACCTCTATCCCATTCATCTTTTACCATATATATTTATATTTATTTACATAAAAAGATACTACGTTTTTGTGTAACATGTTTTCTTCTAATTTTACTCTTCACATAACTTATTTATCTACTTTTCCCTTTCTTACCAATCAAATAATTTAATTTTTAAATAAATAATCAAATAAAATTTTAAAACTTCTATTATTTTTATCGGTAAAAGTGGAAGGACAGGAAGGTTACTGCCTGTTTTGACACTAGTATTATGTAATGGACAAGTGAAACTTAAAACATACAACTTGTGTGGAATGGTGTGAACTGTGATTGCCAAAACTAGTGTGCCTGCCAATATGCTTAACGTATATTCGGAAAAAAAAAAGAAGAAAAAAAAAGGACCAAGCCCTTAATTGTAATATCCCCACTGTGGTTCTCAAATATAGCCACATTATTTTATTTCATATAATGCCATAAATATTTAGGAAAAGGAAAATACAAAAATGAATAAATAAAGGATCAAGCCTTAATTGTACTATTCGTACTATCCCCGTTGTGATTCTCAAATATGCCAACATTATTTTATTTCATATAGAGCCATGAATATTTAGGAAAAGGAAAATACAGACAACGTACAGAACAGAAAAAATACATAAATAATATATTCTGACATCTTCAGGAAAAAATAACATTATTATTCTTTGGCATATAGGATTTCCTACCCAATGACTTTTAGTTTTTATTGTTTGTTTGATGGAAATCATTTTTGGATTAGTTGGATAAAACAAATGTAATAGAAATAGATGCTCAAATCCACAAAATCTTGCTTAAACTTACAACCAAAGTGCAGTAGAAAATAAACTGTAAAAGCAATGACAAATGTGGGATAACAATTACCACTCTCTTGAACAAACTTTAGAAGCAATCGGCAAATTTGCAAAAGAACTAAAAAATCATCATGGTTTTCTGCGTTAAAGAAATATAGGAACTGGCGGAGGAAATCAGAATCTGGACCAAAAGCTTTCCTGAATGCACAAAAAATGGTATTAAAATGAGCTGCAACAGTTTTGTAACTTTCAAGCAAGTCGATACTAAAATAAAATACAATAATGATTTTTTAGAAACTTTTACTGTATGGGATGTAAGCAGCTTTCAGTTTCAAGGAATAATAAAGAGATGGCAATCAAACTTCACCTGTCAACATTGAGGCAGTTCTTCCCATAGATATTAAGGAATTTCTGTCGCAATTTAGACTGTTCCGTTCTGACAACTTTTTTCGCTCTGAAGCATTTCTGTGAAAAGATTCAGTTAACAATTTACAAGAAAATTATGAATTGTAGATCACCATTCATCAGAAATGCATCTCCCCAGGTGTAGGTGTACATTTTATCAAGTAGAGCACCTCTTGAAACAGATATTGATCGGTGAACTCTAAAATTAGGAAATGCTAAATCATGGGTTCATAAGATAAAGTAAAAAATGCATCATAACTAACAAAATCAATTCAATTACTTATTTTGAGTCTTTGACTGAAGAGGTAAAAAACAGAAAATAGGTTTATCATAATTCACTAGAAACAAATTCTTTCATGTTGAAATCATTAAGTATGCAGAGTTTAATCAATGAAATCAGTCAGTTTTAATAAACCACAACACCATCATTGTGATACAATCTCACATCGTTTCCCTAAAATGTTGGGGGTGAAAGGGTTGGTGAGATGGTCGTTAAGAGGTTAGGGTGAAGAAGGGATGTCTGGTAGAGACTAGAGAGAAATGTCATTGTGATGTATTATTATGCAGAATTTCCTCTTATCCAAAGACTCAGCGGGAGGAAAATGTATACTCCCTCCGGTCACATTTACAAGCAAAACACAATTTTTTAGGTTCATTGAGTAACTAATGTATGTTTATTTGAGTAACTAATGTACATTAGTTACTCAATGAACCTAAAAAATTGTTTTTTGCTTGTAAATGTGACCAGAGGAAGTACAATTCTGCAAGGCATTTAAGAGATACTGCTCCTCTCCCTAACTATTTTCCAATCTTTTGTCACCTATTTATCCAATCCTTCTTTCCCTATATATAGTAAAATAACTGAATCAAGTTGTTACTCTTCAACTCCCCTATTCTTTCTAGTATAGACACTCTTTTCATTATAGGCCTGCTATCTTATTCAGAATTGAAAATTTGGGAAACGAGAGGTATGATGAAGGCAGGACTCTCCATAGGAAGTCTCACTAGTATAATATTGGCTAGATAAGAATTAAAAACTATGATCCTATCTTTGCACATGGATGTTGAATGATATATTAAGATTCATTGAATAACATATGTATTTGACCTGTAATATAGACCAAATACATATGTTGCTTATAATTGAGACCAGGCCCCAGGGGGAGTAATTAAAAATAGTTTGTAGTAAATTCATATGTTTTCTCTTTAATCACATAAAAACAACTGTTCACTTTCTTTACTGATATCAAACTCTATTATTCTCTTTTTCATTAAAGAATCGAAGTACAAATGAATAAGACGACAATAAATTAAAGTTATTTTTCAAAGAAACTTAAGGTCTTTGTCTAATCAAATTGTGGAGGGTTTGACAAACTCATTTGGAATTTTAAAACTCACTGTAAGGGTCTATTTGATTTGCTTAAATATGAGGAACATGAAATTTTGTTCTTTTTTGGATTTTAAAACGGTTATATGGGACAAAACATACCTATAAATTAGGTACCGGAAAAACTCTAGATTTTGATAGTCAATAAGTATGGAACAACTTCTGTCCTAAGGACAACACTACCTAAAAGACCAAAATACTCTTTTTTTCTACAAGAGTCATTTTCTCTCCCTCTCTATTTCACCCCATCCACCCTCTCTATCTTGCTTGTGCACCCAAGAGTGTTGTCCATCATTCAGGCAGTGATATTAAAGGTGTGTTTGTCCTAACTTATTTTTGACTTCTCCTTATAAGAAGTTAGGCCAAACAGTATTTCTAAAATGATCTTAATCAAAAAATGGGCATATCTTGTAATTGTTATTATGAGGTGTGAGTTCAGAGACTCATACTTACAGTACAACAGAATTCAAGAGACTCGGCAAACAGAAAGATAACCATAACAGAATGAATAACAGAGGTAGTGATCCTATGCAGTAAAGTCTACATAAGCTAAGTAACAGAAATAATAATAACAATAATAATAATAATAGTAATAACAACAACAACAACAACAATAACGACAACAACAATAATAATAATATAAAGTAGAGTCCACATAAGCTCAGGATTGCATACAATAAAAATATTTCCATCATTCTCCAAATAAATGCCATATGTTCAGTCTTATTTTGCAGACAATTTATTTAAGCATTGCAAGGAAAATAACTTTTCTAGATCAATTTATCTAGAGTTCTTGGTTAAACATGGGTGTGTCTCTTCGATTCGGACTAATCATCTGCAATAGGTTTCAAAGGTTTTGGAAAGAATATCAATGTTATACTTTTATAGCAGAGTGATGTTTTTTCTCTAGTGTTTTTGGTTGGAGTGTGGTAAAAAAGGACTCTTTCTCAGAGCCAATTTGGTTTAAAAATAACATTGTTTTTTATTTTCTATTTTTACTCTTAATTCCAAAAGTGTCACCTTATTTCACTTTGTATATACGTTGTTTTCAATTTTCAAAAAGTAAAGAAAAGTTTGCATCGCATAAGGTCCTGAATTGTTTGGTTGAGAATCGGGAATGGTTTTGCAATTCCAGCAAAGAATATTGTCCACGTAATTGTCTTTTCTCGTTACAACAACAACAACCAAGCCTTATCCCACTAAGTGGGGTCGGCTACATGAATCAAACGACGCCATAGTGTTCTATCAAAAACCATGTCTTTCTCCAACTCATTTATCTCTAGATCCTTCCTAACAGTTTCTCATATAGTTTTTCTAGGTCTACCCTCCATCTTTTCTCATTACATTACATCTGTATGGTACGGGATTGTATTTATGGCTCTTCTTTGGTACCCCATTAAGCTATTTCAGAATAACATTTATTACCAATATGCACAGAATTTTAAGAACTTGGTGCATTATTCAGTCATTTTACATTGCCTAATTCTTTACATTTCAATTCTAAAAGGATGTCCTATCCCTAGTCAAATGTATTTTACCTACTTTCTTGACAATACTATTTTTCTCTCTTATCCAGTTTTGTAGATGGCAGAAGGCCAAAAATGTGCGATGTAAAGATGTCATTGCGGTCATCCATTCACAAATTGCCTATGGCAGTTGTCGAAACATTCTCCACAGCATACAGCCATGGCGGCACCATGGCCACCATTTAACAACAATGCTTTTATCAATGTAATAACAACCGTTAAACTAACCATGATAGCTAAGCATGATTAATGACTTCTTCTCTACTGTCCTACTAGTTCAACTGACATGTAGTTCCTCTTCAATGATTATCATGCCATCATGTTCCTATATAAACCATAACATACATTATCACATCTCAAAATACTTCCCACCAATCAAAACTCTAGTTTTGGACTCTGTAGCACCGACACTTCTAATCGAAGGCGTGTCTAGTGTTCGACACGTGTCAGTCTTAGACACCAGCACACGTAATTACATTCAATTTTATCGTTTTCTTAAATTATCACTCGTGTCGACGTGTCCGTGCCAATGCTTCATAGGTTTTGGAACACTTAATGGAAGGCAAAACAGTTCAAAATGCCACAACCAGCTTCATACACCAACAATTTCACACTATCATACATCAAAAACCAATCAAATATCCAAAATCCATAACAAAATAACGTAAACTTCAATCATTACCAAACAAAATCCGCTATACAAAAAATAAAAACACCAATTTTAACTACAAGAAATTCGAACTACTCCAAAATCAATAATATATACCAAATGCACAAATTTTCACTACAAGAAATTATAATTATTCAAAAATCAAGAACAGCAACTAATCAAATAAAAACGAATTGATAAGCAGAAGAAAAACCTGAATCCGAAGTGCAGCAGAGTTCTGCTGACGCAACCGCAAGCGTCGATTCCGTTCCAATCGCGTTTGTTCAAGGAGATTCTTTCTATCTCTTTCCTTTGAACTACGACCTCCCAAATCAACGCGTTTTCGATTGGAAGGATCGCCACTGAAGAACATCTTCGTTTACGCGAATTCACGAAGTAATTAGGGTTTCGAAGAGAAGATGGGGGGTGTGGTAGGTAGAAAAAGGGGATTGTGAATAGGAAATGAAATGAGAGAGAGTGAATTGAATATTGATTGATATTTGTGTAGTATTTATACGGAGAAAAGTGTATGTGAAAAGAAGAGAGAAAAAATAGGAATCTTCGGTTAAGTGTGTGATGAGAGGAAGGTTCTGAAATAGTGAAAGCACTTAATGAAGATAAAAAATTGTGTTGGGAAAATATGTAAATCAATCAATTTGATCAATAAGAAGGATATACTTTTTCTTAGTTTTTATTATAGTAAAGAGGGGTGTACAAAGAATAAGTGATTGAATTTAAACCTAAATTAAACTTCACAACGTTGTCAATTATATGAGGATTGAGGACCATTGGGATAAGACACTGAACAAAAATTGTAATTTTATTTATTAATTTTAGGCTTAATTGCAGTTTTGGCCCCTATGTTTCAAGAAGTTGCGATTTTGGCCCCCTAACTAATTAAAATACAAAACAGCCCCCTATGTATTGGATTTTTGGCAGTTTTGGCCCCTAGACCAATTCGAACTCGGTCAACGCTGACGTGGCACTTCAAAGCAATGCACACGTGGCGGCTTTGAAGT
>Ga0228710_1004183_pt1 | contig 22782 bp, 9 predicted proteins | sample MedpolnodulmetaG_FD_177995 | JGI IMG/M metagenome (GOLD analysis project Ga0228710, IMG submission 177995) | Root nodule microbial communities from Medicago polymorpha collected in Santa Monica, California, United States - pink nodules | ecosystem: Host-associated > Plants > Roots > Nodule...
TATTTCCTTTAAGCTTGCTTATCTTTGTGCTTGGTTTGTGTTTGTGTCATTGTATTAGCTCTTTGTGTGTGTTATTGCTTGAAGACACTTAGACCTAGGATTACCACTATCTTTTGCTCCACACATCATTGTTTTATTTCATTGGTGTGATTCGATTAAGGTTGATTTCGCAACAAAATGGATAAAATGGAACGTGCTTTTGGTGAGAAGCAAAATTAGGCAAAGTAATGTATAGATTACAATTTATAAAAGTAAGAATCGACAAAATATACAGACCTTGGAGATTAAGTTGTGGTTTGAATCGCCTTTGTTTAACGTGAATGAAAGTAGTAAGAGTTATCTAGGGTTTACACTTTTTATTAGGGTTGAGCATATGCGATTGATGTAGACTTAGGGCCGGTTTTTCTTAGCTTTTTTTGAAATAGATTGTTGTAGTGTAATATATTTTTGTTGTAATTTTATTAACAAAGAAATTTTCAAGTAAAGTTTAAAATGAAATTAATTAGGGTTGACATCTTTCAAAAATGACTTTTTCATTGCGATTAAACTTTCTTTTAATATTTAGGCAAAATTACACTAAATGTCATTTGTCTTATTTATTTGTAATACATTGGTCCTTTATCTTTTATTGTCCCATTTAGGTCCTTTGTCTTTTAAAATGTGCACAAGTTAATTCTTTTGTTTATTTTTCTAGTAAAAAAACATGAAAATGTTAATTTTATTAATAACTTTATTTTATTAAATATTTTTTAATAAAAATAAAAAAATTCATAAACCATATAAACATTTTCATCTTCAACTTCATCTTCTTCCTTAAATAAAAAATTGTCCATCCAAATATATCTTCAAATTCCTTAAATATTTTCACTTCCATCTTCTTTAAAACACAAAATTTAAAATCCCCAAATTTTATAAACCCTAAGTTTACCAAACCCATAAATTTAGATTTTGGATTTAAAGAAAAAAAATATTATTTTAAAAAACTATAAAAGGCGAAAGAACAAAAAAGAATATTCTGAATTTTATGTTTAGAAGAAGATGGAAGTGAAAATATTTAAGGAATGTGTTTGGATGGATAATTTTTTGATTTAAGGAAGAAGATGAAGATGCTCATATGGTTTTTGAATTTATTTATTTTTATTAAAAAATATTTTATAAAATAACGTTATTAATAAAATTAATATTTTCATGTTTTTTAATAGAAAAATGAACACAAGGATTAACTTGTGCATATTTTAATAGATAAAGGACCTAAAAGGGACAAAAAAACAAAACATAAACAACCAATGTGCTACAAATAAATAAGATAAAAGACTTTTAGTGTAATTTTTTCTTATATTTAACACGACATTTAAATGACTTTGAGTATATATGATTTCATATTTCAATTAAAGTTTATATAATATATTTAAATATGCAAAAAATTAAAGTATATATATTACTTTACCGAAAATTTAACAAAACTATAGTCATAAAAAATGTTATTTATATTCATTTAAATAGGCTTTTCTTTTTTGTAAGATTAAATAGGCCTTTCTAGTTGGCCTAACATATTTTTTGGCTTGTTTCTGTTTTTTTTTTCTCTTTTGCGACGGTAGTTAAATTGTTTTCTTTGGGGGTGGGGTGTGAATGATGGTTAGGAGTGAAAGTGGTGAAGAACAGGTCGGTGAACTTTATGAGTTAGTAACATCTATTGATTTGCAGGGAGCTGCGGAGGATGTGTGGATTTGGTAGTTACATGCATCCAAATGCTACATTGTGTGTAGTGTGTATGATTTCTTTAGCTTGGTGAAAATCAAATTGCCCCACATGTATTTGTACAGGTACCATATACGTAGATCAAGGGACGAATAAAGATGAAGACCTCTGAAAAACTGTTTATCATCCTTAGGTTCTTCAGAATGATGGTTAATGTAGCATCCTTGTTTTTTTTATGGTTGAAAATAATAAGGTCTATCTTTGTGTTAGTTTCATCTTCAAGTCCCCAAATTGTTAGTCGAGATTTTATGTCAAGTTATAGAGTTTTAAGTTATTTGCTATAATGTTGTGTAATATGTTGTCAGATTTCTATAATGTTGATTTCATGTCGAAAGTGAATTGTGTGTATTGTTAATGTAATGTCAAATTGGTGTAATGTTATTGAATTTGTTGTTGCTAATGAAGGAGTATTGTTGTTGAATTTGTTGTATTGCTTGTCGAATTAGGTCGGAGTTACATGTGTTTAGACATACTTTTTGTGTCCTAGAGGCCAAAATACGAATATTGCTGACTGCATAATAGAGCGCAACTACAATTAACAACCGCATGGGTATATGCGTCTTTTCTGGATGGCTAAGTGAAAACCAGGAAGCTTAAGAAGAAATTTTCTCTGCTTATAACTGTCCCTTGAGAACAACTGCCCATGTAAAGGTTCAAGGATTAAAACTCTAAACCCACTCTATAAATACCAACTCTTATGACATGTCTAAAGTTATTTTCAGCTTATTTTTACAACCTATTTAGGATAACTTATGATAAGAGTTTATCTTTTGTTACAAAAACAACTTATGCATAGTACTTATATGAAAAGCTCTTATTTTATAAGTGCCTAAATTAGTGGTTTATCCAAACATGGTATAATGTTGTTATCTCTTTTAATTATTATACATTGTTTAAGTAATTTTCAAGCTCAGGAAAAAAGCAAAGTGAAAAAGGTTCCAAAAGAAAATAAAATAACTAAGGAGATTAAAAGCACTGCCGTTTGCGGGTCAGGAATGATAAAAGGAAGAGAAAAAGAGAGATAGCTAAAGTTGGATATTAATTCTTAGTGTTGATTCAGAAGCTTATAATGAATTGATCTCAAAAGCGCATGTTGCCTCTTACAACAACTTTGTTACCATTAGTATAAAAGGCCAAGAGTTGAGTTTGGTAGTAGTTACATGCAGAGATTTGGGGTAGCAGTGAATGAGAATCCTCATAGGGTGTTCTTCATGGAGAAAATAAGAACAATGCATACCACACTCCATTGATTTAAGTACTGAAAAATGATCAGACCAAACTAAATCTACTTGAAAATGAAAAGAACTATAATATATCGTAAACTGAACTATATCAAGAACTAACATAGCCACGGGCAAATCAGTAACGCCAACTAGTCGCTAATCAACTGCTAATCGCTTCTGCAAGGTTGCAACTTCAGGTAGGCCCAACACTAATAGAGTCACACCTGCAGAACGTTTTAACCGTCATTCAAGATTATATCGATAACACATAATACATGTTACACACTTAAACAGAGAATTATCAATTTTGGACCATGGTATTAATCCATCACTCAGCTAACAGTCTTTTATAGACTTTATAATACAGGGAAGTCATGTTTGAGTGCCCAAAACAGAACTACGAAAATAAAAGCAAAGGAAGATAAATGCCAATAACAAAAAAACAAAGAAATATTTATTCCAGAAACAAGAGGATCATAGAGAGAAGAGAAACTAAGAATTTCTCTTGTGTTTTCATCAGTAGAAAAAAATATGAAGAGGAAAATATATTGAGCGGATAGATAAATTATACGCATAGGCATGAGGAAACTAAATACATCTTAGGTAATCCCCTCAATCTTTACAGACTGTCACGGACGAGTTATCAGCTAGGCAAATTACATGATCAAACTATACATAAAAGAATTTTTTTGATATTAAATACAAAAAGACTGGAAATCTTTTAAACAACTACCTGGTAAATGATAAGTTTCAGTGAGGTCCAGCATCTATCATGACAATTTCTGCCAACGGCGAGTTTTGAAGCAAGAAGTCAACTATCCCATTACGAATGGTTATATATGGTTCCAGTTTCACTTTTAGTTTCTTCAAGTGATGGAAGGAAATAAATTTATCTTCAATAAATCAGGATCTTGTGAGAGAACCTAAGCAATATGGCGTGAGAAAGTTTAATGCATGTCAATTGATTTTTTCCAAACTTTAGAGACAAAATGAAAAAATATAAAAATGTAAAAAAATTGAAAAATTGAGCTACCTTAAGAGCACTTGCAGTGATTGTCAATGATTCTATATCGGGATAGTTATTATTTATACTTAAATTGATAAGCGACAAACTTGATATTGTAAGCATCTTTGCATGCGCTGCAGCACAACCACGGAGGATCAAACTATTTAACTTAGTAAAGAATGAAAAAGGCTCAACATAACCGACATTTTCACTATCTCTAAAGATCAAATTAGTTAGTTCCAAAGTAACCAATGCCGGAAGTTTCAAAGAGTCCGGAAATTTAGTTGAAGTCAATGTAAGAGATGGAATTTGTTTTCAGATATCTTTCCATCGATTTCTTTGATAAAACGCAAGTTTGAACAGCAATTTTGGTATCCAAATAAGATAAAATTTGAATGATAATGCAATCAGATAATTCACTAATCATATCTTCATTATTATTTCTTCTTCCTCTGTCGGGTATCGGTGGAACCATTATCTCAACTGCAAAATAATTTAACATTATGATTACTATTTATCCAGATAAAGAAAAGTTCTCCTGATTAGAGATAAGGGAAATGGAAATAATGGAAACATGCATTTGATGAGAGTATACAGACCTTTGTGATTGAGTTTTGGTTTGCATCCTCCGCCGCATAAATTTACCATATCTCCCAATGTAGTATGTATGTTTAACGTGAATAGAAGTAGTAAGAGTTATCTAGGGTTAACACTTTTCTTCCTTTAGTTTGTCTGCGGAAGAAAGAAAGAACCCAAGGTTTGGCGAGTAGGGTTCAGAATATTGTTTTTGGAGAGGAAGGTAGGGTTCAGAATATGCTGGCCGTAATAAAAAAAATCCTAAAGTAATTCTAATTTTTTTGTAAGTAGTCAAACCGAAGTTGACACTAAGGGTGTGTTTGTATGGAGAGTTTAAATTACGGACAATATGAAATGTTATTTAAAAAGTTAAAATAATAACATGATAAATCATCATATAATAATTTAACCACACTTAATTTATTTTAGATTTAGAACAGAAAAGTAAACTCTCCCCTCTCTTCACTTCATAAACCCTCAATCCAAACCTACCCTAAAAGAATTGAACAAGACTTATTTTTATTTTTTTTGAGATGAACGCATTTCAAGGCCACCGAACCAACCCAGGTGGGTTTGTAATTTTTAAAAATATTTTTATTTTGTCAAAAACATCTAATAATATTTTTATTTTGTCAAAAACATCTAATAATATTTTTTTTGAGATGAACGCATTTCATATACACTAACATTTAAAAATATTTTTATTTTGTCAAAAACATCTAATAATATTTTTATCTTTACGTTACAATATCGTTTTAAAATAAAACTTAAAAAACAAACTAATTATCTACTTTCTATATGACATTTCTTTCTACATTGCAGTAAATTTTTTCCTTCTCTCTATATTAACCAACAATATGTTGCCAAAAAAAATTACATACACATATAAATTAGACCATATCGTCTAATAATTGTTGGGTCAATTTAATATTTTGGTTTGTATAGGACACAAAGATCTGTTGTAGGAAAAATTAAAAAGAAAAATCTTGTGCACTTTGCAAAAGATAAATGACTTGAACGACAAATTGTTTACAAAAATATAAGATAAAAATTGATGGAGGATTTTCCATATAGATAGTTGCGTGTAATTGGTATAGGTATGGGAAATTAGGTACCCTGAGGGTATTGGTACGAGTATTGAAGTTGCTAGGGTTTGGGTACAAATTTATATTTTTTCAAACTTCAGATATGGGGATGAACACCATGGTACCCAATTCAGACCCTACCCATTGCCAACCCTACTGGTTGAGCTAGACTTTGCAATACTTAAGCTTGACCGGTTATGTCTGTCATAGACTTTTATTTTTAATATGAGCTTGGTCTTTTGAAAATATGATATGATCTATTAGTTTGATTAAACTTCATTTTGATATTTAACATGACATTTTAAGGAATTTGAGTAAATATAATATCATGTTTCAACTAAAGTTTATAATATTACATTTAAATCCCCTCCTTTAAATAAAGAGTTAATAATACATTTAAATATGTAACGAAGTTAATATAGGCTAACAAACTTACATTATTGAAAATGTTAACAAATTTACAATTTAACCAAAAGTACAAAATTTAATAAATAATTGTGATAAAAAATAATATTCATATTTATTTAATAAGTCTATTAGGTCTATAAGACATTTTTTCGTCATTTTAGCTAAATACTACAAGTCAATATAGTCTACTGTCATTAAAAAACAGGTCGACCTAGCCCGAGCTTGATGTAGGCTAGGTCGTAGGATTATGTCGGCTAGTCTGACCAATTTCCATCTCTAATACTGAGGTTGATGTGCACGCCATGTATGGGTATACTTTACATATTTAATTTTTTGGTTCAAATGTATTTTTTATTTATTAACTATAAAGTATTACTTTGTTTTTATTTTTCTCTATTATTATATTATATTATATTTTATAGTGATTTTAGTGCGAGGGATCAATTAAGTCATTCATCGGCGAAACATTGAAAAAATACCGTTAGATTTAATCAACAATCTAGTTTTGCTAAAACTAAAAATTGGGAACATCCAAAGTCTAAACATTTCCATACACAATCTTTCTTATCAATTCTGTTTGTCTTACTGTATACGTGTTTTGGTGTGATCATGTAGCAGGAGTTACATTTTTGCAAAACAAAAAGAAACCAAATCTCAATCATAGAAATGGAGTTAGTCTTGAAACAAAAAAGAATAGAAAAATAAATTGTAAACATTTATTTGAAACCAGTTGCTCTTTTGTCGCTTTACAAACAATGGATGGGAGCAACATTGTTCAGATGCATTATCGATTTGAAGATTGATGCAGTGAGCGATTTGAACAATCAATGAGGTTTGTGAGATTGACGAAGCTTGTGATGTTTGAGATTGATGAAGTTCGAAGGATGAAGTTTGAGTAGATCAATGAAGCTTGTATAGTTTGAGATCGATGAAGCTTGAGATCGTTGACGCCTGAGATCTATTAAGGTGGTGAGTGAAGTTTGAATGATTTTAAGATTGATGAAGCTTGAGATCGATGAAAGTAACGAATGTTTGAGTTTGATCGAGAGAGAGAGAGAGAGAGAGAGAGAGAGAATGATTGAGTTTGTTTTGAAAAGTTTGAGTTTATGAGAACCATTTTGAAAAGTTTTGTGAGGTTTGAGTTTGTGAATATAACAATAATAAAAAAAGTAAATAAAACTAAAGTTTTAGTGAAGGTAAAAACAATCTCTGCTGTTGCAATAGATAACTTCCAGCTTGGTAAAACACTAATGTCTGGAATGAATTGAAACCTTAAACTCTAGTAACAGCTATTCTCTACTCATCCTTATTTGCACGTTTTGCATTTTTGTTTTTTGGATCTTTATTTTGTTTCCATGGTGCATTTCTCATTCGCACTCCCGCACTCCTGCATTTCACCTTGCTTTAGGTCTCCAAAATAATAATTTTTTTAAGGGAAATACTAAATATAGCGACAAAGTTGTTCCCAAAGAATTCACGATGTCTTTTTTCCCTATTACCACCCATGATTTCAGTCCAGCAAAGATCATACGGCTCACAGTGATTCGTGAATCTTTCGAGATGTATTTTGTCATGACAAATAGCATGGCTCTTTTTTTAAAAGGTATTTAGGCCTCCAAATAAAATAATTACTACTAATAATATTGAACATTAGACCTCAAAATTTAATCAAGCTCTCAAAGATCAATTGTTGCCAACAGTGTTTTTTTTCCTTTTCGTGTCAAATGTTCGAATCATGTCTTATTCAAAAGTAAAAATAGGTACGTAAGGTATGATTATCGTACGTGTACCCAGTACGGGTACTTCACCATGTTTAGAGAGTACCCATGTTTCAGAGGTAAAAGTCCAACAAACACGAAAAACCACACTCTTTATCTCTTAATTAATCAGTTTAACCGCAGATAAAATTATTCAGTCTATCTCATTGTTTCGTAGTTCTTAAACTACAAAATGAAAAACCATTTCAATTAAGTAAAAAATCATGCAAAAATTGATCCCTTCTGTTTTATCAAGTCATTTGTTTCTTTGATCCCTATCACGTTTATACAAATTTCGAATGCGGAATATTCGTTTTTCTATTACAAAGCACCAATTCTAATATAGCAGTGTTATATACAGCGAAAGAAACTATCAATAAACCAATGAAAATTTAAATTTGTGCATAATTCACGGGAAGTTATGGAGAATATGGAAGTTAGTAAAAAAGGTCTGAGTGGAATGCACACGTGACCAGATTCTAATTTGTGATACACAGCATTATTGAAATTGAAAAAAATAATAATAAATCGAAACCCTAAAAACCAAATTTAGATAGTGAAATAAAAAAATTCTCTAGAAATACCAAAGTGTGCAGTGCAAGTTTCAATCTCGCAAAATGACATCATAAGCTATATCTATCAACGGCGCTAGAGTTTCCGGTGAGAATTTCCTTGCAAATAGATAGGGATAACTGGAATTTGATTTCCTAAGCTGGCGTACAAGCTCGGGCGACACCTCCGTTCGAGTATAAAGATGCGGGTGTCCGTCTGTACAACCAGTCCAGTTAACTCTCGTAAGAGTAAAACCAGTGCAGCCATCCGGCTCCTCCATCGACAGAAGAGTCGGAAAGTAATGCTCTTCTGGGTAATAGGAATACTTATTTATACATGGAATCCGAAACTTCTTCCACAACTTTTGATCTCGCAGAACAACCTTTGCATGGTTCCGGTTCAGGATAAAGAACTGCGAGCCTTTGCGAAAATCCTTGAATGAAACCTCCGGCATCATAACATCCTTTCCGCGAGCATTATAACGCTCATAGAGATTCGGATGTTTAGAGTGAATCTCAATGAAGCTAGGGTGTTTTAATCTTGTAATTGTTTAAGGTTTCTAACCGATTTTCAAAAAGGGAGTTATAAACGAATCGAAATGAGAAGAGTGGAATACAATGTTGGGAGACTAAAGCAAAGTATTGGTTATGTGGGTCATCCAATATAGCAGTGGCTAAGAGACGGCGAGCAGCGGCTATAAGTGTTGGAGAGGCGCGTTTGGTTGTTTTGGAAGGGATGAAGTGGTTTTGATGGAAGACGCCTCCAGGTGAGACGATGGAGGAAGTGGGGTCTGCGTGGATGTAGATGTTGAAGAGGTGGTTGTTTCTGGCAAAGAATATTTCCCATAAAGGAGCAAAGGTGAGGTTGGTATTTGTTAGGAAGAGGAAGGCGATTTTTGGTTTAGGGTTCTTAAGGGTAAATAAGTGGGGTGTTGTCCTTGTGGCGCGGCAGAAGAGAGCAAGGTCCTCCGCGTCGGGGTCAGGGTTGGAAAACGGGAAGTAAGATTGAGGGGAGAAAAAGAAGAGAGTGATTAAGAGAGCAAATAACAAGACGATCAGAACGCGTAATTTCGACATGGGTTTCGATATTAAGTTTGTTTTTTCTTCTATAAGGGTTTAGTGGGGCTTTATAGCGTTTAGTGATTGGAAGATTTTTCATAACAACTTGAAAAAGAATATAACGAGTGTATATTGTTGTGGATTATGGAGTGTTAGGTTTCTGTTTAAATATATATTGTGGAGAATGAGAGGATCTCGTTGGGCTGATTTTTGGTAATTGGAATATATTTTTGAGCAAATCTTTGATTGAAAATATTATTTCCTAATTTTATTTACCTCAAGTCTCAAGCTATTACCCGGAAACTAATTATGACGGCGCCAAAAGAAGTAATAATTGATATTTTCTTTTTTGGTAAGGATTGATTCTTACTATTATACGTATTAATAATGAAACTATTTTTTAGGATAAACATGATATTTTTCATAAATATGAAGATATCCCCTAAACCTTTTTGTTTTACCTTTGTATCACACTAGCAACCCGTGCTAAGCACGGTTTGGGCGTTGAAGCTGGGGGGCTACACGTCAAAACCTATTGTAATGTTATATGCATTGAGGAAAAATAAATAATGATAAAGTTAACGTTAATGATAAAAAGGTAAATTGATCTCCATCGAGATTTTCTTAAACACAAGCACCCCCTTTAGTTTTTTAAACACACTAATCTTCCTTCATTTTATCCAATTTCATTTCAATTGCAAATACACAATTTAATTTCAGTCATTTTGGTTTCATATATCTTGTATTTGTTTTCTCTTTTGGTAATTAAGTTGAATGAGGATTTTATTCCCCACAATCGAGAAAAAACAACAATTGCTTTTACCATCAAATATAATCAAACACTGACAATTACATAAGATAGTAAAAGAGAATATAGAAATGGGAAAGATTTTAGTGGATGGACATTGTGGTTGTTGACTAATGAAAAGGAAATAATATTTGATATATCCATTTTATTACGTTAAAGTTTCAAAATTAAACCACCAGCGAGTGACCTCTTAAGTTTGAAAATTCATCAAAGTAGAAAATGATAAGAAAAATTTGTCAAAATTTAAGGGAGTTCTTACTTGTACCACGAAGTGAATTGCTAAAAAAGTAAAATTAACATAGGATAAACGATGTTAAATTATAAGGGAGTTTCTTGTCAATTTGATAACAAAATAAGAGAGATTTGTGTTTAGTTAAAAATATAGGGGGAGGGGGTGCTTGTGTTATTTAAGAAGACCTTAAGGGAGGTTGGTGTACTTTACTAGTGATAAAATCATTGAAATAGTTGTTATTAAGTATTATAAAGTGGTAGACTCATTAATGATAAAGATGGCGTTATGTGTTCCGTGTATGAATTATATAACTATATTATTTAGTGACTTATTGATCATTTCTCCAGTGTTTTTTATAATCATACTTCTAAATGATATAATAATTAATAATCTACAACAATGTAAAAAAATATTTCATAATATGACATTAATATTAGATAGAAAAAAAAAAGGCAAATTATTTTTACGAAAGAAGCAATCTTAAATGTGTACTTTTCTGAAAGGTAGTTTTTTTTTTTACAAATGAAAAGTAGTTGTATGTCTTGTAATAAATATTAATCCCGTGCATAATTTAAAAACGAGAAATATTTTGTAACATTCTTAAAATTGTTTTATTTTGTGATTATCAATCAGATATAATAGAATAAATTTAGATGCAAAAATATGTATATTTTGTGATTATCAATAAGATATAATCAATTAAATTAATATGCAAAAAAATGTATTAATGAGAAATAGTCCTATATTTTTTCTTTTTTATTTTCTCACTTAAAATATTGCTCCTCTCTTTTGTTAAGTATCAACGATAATTGTTTCTTCGAGAGATGTCAATGGGATCCATAAGTACGAATAATATGATACCCGTTCCCGCCCTTTTGGATAAATTTGATACCCGTGTTCGTCCCGTATCCGTGTAGGTACCCACTACACAGGTAACCCGTGGGTTTAAGTATCCACGGGTATTCATGGGTACCCATGAATTTTTTAATTAATTTATTTTTTGGTAGCTAGAAAGAATAATTTTTTTTAATTACCAAAAAACTTCAACTTTTAAACATTCATGCATAATCCTTTCAAATTTAGTAAATCATATGTAATCCATACAAAATTCATGATTCTTACATCGTGCGTTTCAATTTACGAAGGAACGAAATACATGACATAAAAGAAAAGTAATCAAGACACATATAAAGAAATTACTCATGTGAGAAGCGCTGAATTTTTTCAAGAAAAAATTCTCAGTTTCATACAAAAAGATTAAATCAATTCCCACGTAGAAATTAGAAACAAATTAAAATATTCATGTATTCATCTAAAATTAGAAAGCTTTAAAATCTAAAATAAAAAACAAATAATCATGATAAGTAAAAGAAGAAGAAAAAAAGAATGAGAAGAAGTAAACTTGGGTGCACCATAGGGAAAGAGGAATAAAAAGTTGTGACATAAGAGAAAAGTTGTTGTACAGTCTTACAATAAACTAAAGTAGGTTTTTTTTAGACATCAAACTCATATATATATATATATATATACACACACACACAACAATATTTTAATAATTTACTTCATTTATTATCGCGTATGGGTACCCGTGGGCACAAGTATCATCAAATCCATGTTCATATCCATAAAATAATGGATAGTCAAATACCCGTTTATTATATTCATGGACACCCGTTTAACTACCTTCCCCGTGCCTGTGACGGATTTTACCCGTCGACATGAGTATTTTTTCCAACCCTAGTTTCTTCCATATACTTTTTATATTATTGATAACTAAAATGTATCTATTAATGTTTTCTATTAATATTTTTTATACTAAATATATAAACAATTATCATTTTTCATTTGATTGCCTAAAAAAGAAAAACTCGTAGGAATGTAGTTCTATTGCATCCTAAAAAAGAAAAAATTAGGAAGGCAGTTCTATTGCATCCCAAAAAAGAAAAACTCATAAGAAGGTAGTTCTATTGCATCAAATAGACCGAGTGCAAGATAAAAATACATGAACGTCATAAAATTATTTTTAGCAAATGTAAATTAAATATAACGTTCGTTTTTATAGGAAAAAATGATTTTGACTTTCAATAATTTAGATATTTTTTTAGAGATTTTATAAAATAACATAATCAATTTTGTGTTTGTTTATCGTAATAACAATCACTTCTTTGAAAAAATAATTTAATTTGTTTGAATACAACAATTTAATATGGTTTTTTTGTTATGAAATTAACTTCATCTTTTAATTCTTATTCTGTCCCCACTCTAATTTATTTTTTTTAAAGTTACTATGATATCTTTTTATTTGAATTTGTTTTTAGATTTTTTTGTAAATCTTGGTTTTAAACAAAATTATAATAAACATATATAATTCTCTTTAAAGTCACAAATTGGTTAAAATATGTTGAAGTATTAAATGATTATGATGTGACAAAATTGTGTTTTTGCATATCATTAATTTTATATTAGAGATGGAAAAATTGTGTTTTTGCTGATCATTAACTTTCATAATTAGAGAATAGATAAGTTAGAGATTTTTTGAAAAAAAATAAGAATATATTGTGTTTTTAATAAAATTTAATCAAATAACTTCTTTTTACAAATAATTTAGTTTAATTATATACAACTATATAAAATAAATTTTTTGTTACAAAATGATCTCAATATTTTAATAATTATTCTCTCTCCTCGAACAAAATATGCTTAGTGTCAAATGATTATAATGGGACAAAATTGTGTTTCTGCAAATCATCAACTTTCATATTAGAGAATAAAAAATTATGTTTTTACTGATCATTAACCTTCATAGAGAATGGATAATTTAGAGAATTTTTAAAATATAATAAGAATCTACTTTGTGTTTTAATAACATCACATTTTTTTTAAAATAATTTAGTTTGTTTAGATACAACTATATAAAAACATTTGTTTGTTACAAAATCAACTCAATCTTTCATGAGTTATTTTCTGTCTCCTTGAAATATGATTTTTTTGTTACAAAAGACACAAAATGGTTAAAATATGCTGAGATGAGATGTCAAATGATCAGGATATAACAAAATATATTTTTGTTTGTAACTAATTTTCATAATTAGAGAGAGATTATAGGAAAATTTGTTTTGTTTGGGTTTAATATTAAGTTAAGTTAGTGTGAAAATTTGTTTTGATCGAGTTAAGATTAAGTTTGTTTGTTCTTTTAAAAAAGCAAAAGATTAAGTTTTTTTTGCATAGAAAAAAGATTAACTTAGCGTGTTTTACTTGATTGAGTTTGTTTTAATTTGTTTTTTTTAGGAGAGAAAAATAGGGGGCGGTTGAACAAAAAGACACAAAATGATATAATTTTGATGACGTGTCAAAAAATTAAGAAATGGTAAGATTGTATTCTTGTTAGTCATTAAGTTTTATATTTAGAGAATTAGAGAATAGATTAGTCTTTTAAATTTATTTTATTTCAGTTTATTCCTTTATCTTAGTAAAAGTTTGCATTGATACCCTTTCATCAAAAGAAAAGAAAGGAGCAACAAACTTGTGTTGAAAGCAGAGAAAACTGGAAGTTGCGTTGATGAATGAAGGACCAAGCTGCGCTTGAAGTCTCAAAGGGATCTTTGAATACCTTAGGTTGCTAAAACGGAAAAATGAAAAGTGTTTCAAACATACGTTTGAACCATGTTTATACTTCCTTCGCAACCTTTCAGAAACCAAACGAACGTAATCTGGTGCAGTCCTTCACGTACGACTCTTCATCAACTAAACGTAACAACGCTCCAGATCGTCCCAACCAACGAATCCAACAGTTCAAATCAAACTCCTTTGGTTCTCAAACATCAGGAACAGATCAACGGTTCTGATAACGTCTTGGAAACACAAACCGAGACGCCCTCAAGGTGCTAGGTACTCGAGTATCCACATAGCCTTTACACGTGGCAGTCAGAAACCAAAGGTCATGTCCCCTTGGCCTCATCCTCGAGACACAGGCATTATTTGATGAATGACAAACGACTAACTCTCTGACGAGGGAATCTATTCACTTCTGATCAAGCATGGACAGCTCAGATGGGCAGGGCGCACCTTTCCAAAACAGGACAATCTTGGCATAATATGGCAAACAAACGGAGGGGTCGACAAGCACGTGTCCCCACACATTATGAGCTTGACCCCCGCAACAAATCACCATGAATATCCAAGTCCCTAGAAATGCTCGCCCAACCAAGCAAAAAGGTTGTTCACAGCGAACTTCAAATCAACACTTCCTTAAGAGAACTTTCCAGCTTCTCCATGTGTACTCCCCTAAACACATTCACGACCGTCGCGGTCAGCCCCCTCACTTCGGCTTAAGTCATCACTCTTAGTCTAGAGCAACGACTTGGGCTTAACCACTTAGGCCCAATTATAAACCAAGCCCAAATCCTGCATTTGGCAAATTACTCGCAACATACCCCTTCTCCGCGAGGGGGGTGCACGGAGCAACTAAGACATGTTCAAACGAACAGTAACGTCTCTTTACCAACGTTCCCGCGGATATCTCACTGCGGTTACATGCCTACTGGTTTCGTAACCGCCGGCCACATGTGTGCCTTACAACGGCTATGCATTCACCCACCTCTATAAATAGGAGGCTCCTTGTAGCCTCCATGGTAGAATCTCTCACACTCTCAAACACTCATTCTGAACTCTAGTGACTTGAGCGTCGGAGTGTATGCAGGTACGCACACCCCTTTCGGTCCAACGCTCACTGGAAGTATAATCAACCACCGTGAACCACCGCATTCAATACAACGCCAACAGCCACCTTCTAGTCAGATACGATCACTATATTTGTAGGGACAAAAGACCTATTTAAGTCTTAAAAGTATATCTTGAAGTTGGTGTTTGGATATAAAATTTGATTTTCTTTGCATTATTTATGAATGGTTTAGATTACTTTGGATTAAATCGTTAGATAGATTAGGGGACATTTATGTTTCAGTCTAATCATGTATTGGGAGCGGTGAGTACTTATCTTATGAATTTAGAACCTCATGTACTTGTTTCCATTTTATTAATAAATTTTCTTTTTACTTTAAAAAAATATAGGGTTAAATATGTTTTTGATCCCTATAATATATCAACTTTTTGTATTAGTCTCTCTAAAATTTTCCTTCAACTTTTAATCCCTATACAATTTTCAACTACTACTTTTGGTACCTATTTTTAATTTAATTTTTATATTTTTTAATAAAATTATGCAGAAATGTGTAAAAATATTCTAAAAAAATTTCCAAAAAAATATATATAATTTTTTAACAAAACACAAATTAAATATGAATTTTTAACCGTAAATATATAAAAATTAATATTAAATTCATGTTTTGTTAATAAAATCTAATTTGTTTTGGGGTGATATTCTTATAATGTTATGAATTTTTTCTGCAAAATTTTATTCAAAAATATGAATTATACATATGAGTTTACTTTAAAAGAGGGACCAAAAGTTAAGATGGAAATTTTTTGAGGGTTTAAAAGTTGACGAAATTTTTTAGAGGGACTAAAATAAAAATTTGACATATTTGTAGGGACAAAAACATATTTAACCCAAAAATACATATCGATAATAGCCATCATTTTGTAACCTGTTATACTAGTATATATATACTAAACATGTTTCTTTCAAAAATAAAAAATACCAAACATGTTTTTTTTTAGGAGACTAAACATGCTTTTATGAAATTATCTTTGTGGATTTTCCTTCAATATAAACCGCAATAACTAAGGTCAATTGATTTATTTGGGATCACATAATATTTAAATTTACAACTTCAAATTGCGTCAACAACAAAATTCACAACATCAAACGGTTAAATATAAAGAACTTGTTTTATTACTTTAGCACAACAACCGCTTAAATATAAAATTACAATATCATCAAGAAAACTCAAAGGTTCCTAACTCCTTTGAAATCCATATTATATTTCTTAATACATTAATGTACTTCTATTTATTTTTAACTATTGCATGGGGGACTTGAAATAGAGCTTACAGGAGCGAAAGGAAAGGCTGTATCCCAAGCATATGAAAATGCATCGGTATTATTATAAGCCAAAACATGACCATTATATAAGAGGCAAGTATCACCTTGAATTTTAAGAATTAAAGGGTCGATATTTAGTGCAGTTTGAAACCCTTTACAAGACAACAATATTTGGCTTTGTACACAATTGCAATTGTTGGTAATCGACACTCTCCATTGAGGCTTGCCTTGAATTGGTGGCCCAGATTTTGTTTGGGCAATTTGAAGGGTGTTCAACGGACAATTATAACATGATCCTGAAAAATATTTGGGTAAGAAACTAAATAATTAAAGAGATCACAGTTGAAAGCATATGCACTTGAAGAAATTATATATAAGAGCATACCTTTGATTACAAGTGTAAGAAAGATTATTGAAATTAGATACTTGAATGTGTTTTCCATTGTTCTTTGTTGCTTACTCATGTACCTTTGGTTCTCTTATTTATATATTAAAAAACTACTAAGTCAGGAAACAAGTCAAAATATTTGAATTGACTTATTTATTTTTAATTTATATATTAAAAAACTACCTAAGTCAGGAAACAAGTCAAAATATTTGAATTGACTTATTTATTTATATACTATCATTAGTATTTATATTAATAATAATTTCTCACATATTATAGTATTTTCTATTAAAAATATGTAATTAAAAATTCAATATCTTTGTTAAATAGTTCTAGAAAATATCCGTAGATTAAATATAAGAAGTTTATATTTTCGGTCATTGACCCATAAGAATGTTATATTGATAAAAATGTATTATTTTTTATTTTTTAACTCTTACTTCAAAGTTAATGATAATATCTTAAAAATTATAGTATATTTTTGGTCAAAATTTAAGATTTTGAATTCAATTGTTCTAATTGTTACTCCTTACAATATATATTTTTTTTTAAAGAAAGAACTCCTAACAAAATACACACACACATCTCTCTCTCTCTCTCTCTCTCTCTCTCTCTATATATATATATATATATATATTGTTTTTTTTACTAGTGGGTCGGGTTGAACCTTCGACCAAAAATGTTGAAAAAATTAATTTGATCGATACTACGATAACCCATAATCCTTGCCTTCTTGAGGACTACAAAATGTATCTTATGTGCTTCGCCGAACAGAAGGTTGTCTCCGTCGATTAGGACTGCTGGTATAGAATTACAAATAGTTTTTACCTATGATTATTTCCGTCACTAAAAATTTGGCGACACCTATCATTTGTTTGTATAAATTTGTTACCGTACGCCTTTCATTGCAATCTATATACACATCACATTCTTGATGCTATATCATTTGAAATTTTTATTTTATGAAATTAATCAAATTACAAACTAGGCAATTAAATGGATGTATTTAGAAACCAAATTTTTTTCCATACCATGTATATTGAAGATTAACAACAATTCTTCCAAACATAAAAATTAACAAAAGTTAAATCATGTCAATCCTATCGTACTTTAGAGCATTAACCAAAACAAGACAGGACCATATTAGGCATACAAAGCCTTATACATAACAATGTCAATAAGGAAAAAAATCAAAACAATGACTAGCCTAGTTTCCAATTTCAAACTTCCATCTTCAAGTCACCATATTAGCCTCCTCATCTTCACCTACAAGAAATAAAAAGAAAAGAAGAATAATAACACAATTCAACATTGAGAATATATATCACTCCTAAAAAACTAACAAAATATTAATAACTGTAGTGATAATTAATTGAATACCATTTTCATTATCTTCATTATTGCCTGATCTAGGAAAATTCAAAGGGTTAGGAACACTAGAAGCATCAATAACCTACATCATAGAAAATAGAAAATTGTAGATAAAGATTAGTATTAAATCAAGAGTATTGATTAATGGTGTGAACCACCACGTACAAAATTCAACGAATTGTGTAACTCGAACACAAAACTAAAATTGTTTTCATGAAAACGTAATAATATAAATTCCATGTTCTCTTAAATCAATGAAGCAACTTGTATTTTTATACGAAGATTAGTAAATTCGGAAGTACTTGTCTAGCAGCTTGTATTATCTCATTCACATCTTTTCCAGAAAATCGACTTTGAATCAAAGTCATGACATTTGCTAACAAGCCCTCCATAGTCTTAACTCTATCACGCAGCTCTTCATTTTCAGACAAATCAACCTTTGATTTTTTAGATTTAGGTAACTTTCCCATACATCGTACGCGCCCCTACTTTTCAACTCCTTGTACTTTAGATGTCATCCTTCCAAGACATAGAACTGTGTCTGTGTTCTGGAAGGTGAAGAATGGAGTTGGCCAGTTGTGGTTTTTTATGTTGTTATTAGTTTTTTTTTATCTTGGTGGGGTTTTTTCCGACCTATAATTTTCATTAGGCGCGCTCTATCTATCATTTTGATATATATTTTTATTTTTATTTTTTAAATGTCAATACCTACGGCCACTTCCGTAGGTAAAGCTTTTCAAACCTATGGTTATTTGTCCGTCACTAAAAATCCCCGTAGATATATGGCAATTTGCTTGTAGCGCATTAATTTCATTCTTCCTCAAGTGGCTGAAACCAGTGTGGACATCGTTTTTTTTCTCTCCAATTGCTGGAATATTTCTTTCTCAAGATGATATCATTCTGGTGGCTCAAGGCGTAACCATTGTCACACCTAATTTATTCCCCGACAAACACGACCATCATCGCAGAGAGTCAAAGGCTGAGCATATGATGGTAGAATCCATTGTCGGAGGATTATACATTTCGAGAAAACCTCCAAAGAAAGTAACAAAGAGGAAAATCATAGAAATTTTCACAATCGATCCATGTTTTATACCAACACATACAACACTTGTTCTCTAATTCTACAACACTAAGATGGTCGGAGACACACCTAATAAGTTTTTGCCTTAGGTAATAACGAACATGATGATTGGCCAAGATGTTTTGAGAATCTTAATTGATGAGGAGACCTCTTCCATGTACGAAGAACTGTTCATGAGTAACAGTTTAACTGATGAAGATGTAGTGGTCGTATATTGGAACCGATCTCTAAGGTTTTGAAGGGTCCTGAAGGTTATGGATGCACAAATAAGTTATGTAGTACCCTAATTTTTCCTAGGCAAATTCCAAAAATCACAAAAATAAGTATAATTTGTTTAATTTTCTAAAAAAAAATGGACATAAAATGAGATATGATTCATCGAGAATGATCTAAAGCATAGACAAGAACATTCTCCATATCATTCTAGTCATACTACAAAAGGAATGAGGTGACATCATCAAATTTAGTTAAGATGATATCATCAGGATGACACCATCAAAGTCAGTTAAGATGACGTCATCATGATAGTTTTAACACCCTAAACCCTTAAAGCGATAAATTACGTTAATAATATAAATCAAACAAGGATCAAGATGTTACATCTTCAATAATTCACCAAAGTTGCATAAATAATTTTATCAAAACATTGCAGCGGAATAATAATATCTCATCGGATAAAATAAAACATCTCCAAGTAACCATGTCATATAATCATACTACATCACCAAATGCAAAATCTCAACTCAACAAACTGAGTGAATAAAACATCTCAACAAGTCATAATAAAATAAACAGACAGACACCCCTAAATCAGAGTCCGACTCTAAAGACTCCAAAAGCAAAACGAGGTAGCTCCAAAGCTAACCTCCTGCAACTCGTCAAGGCAAATTACTCCTGCACGCCGTCTACCCATCCATACGAATAAGGTAGGCGATCAACCAAACAACCACTGAGGTTAGTCCACAATCCATAATTAAACATAATCAAATGAAAATAAACGACATAATTAAATTCAAATGATTTAAACAACTCAACGGCAATAATATTCTTTAACGATTACAAATATAATAACACGCAAGTATAGTTTCACATCCTCACATGTTCACCAAATTTTTACCAAGTATACAAATCACCAATGCAAATATTCACCAAGTACACCATTTACCAATGTAAATATTCACCAAGCACATAAGCAAGTATGACACCCGTCTAGTTATGCAATGCAACTAGACACGACACTATATGCATGTGGTACCTGTCATCGTCAAGGTCGTCACCTCAAAACATTGTCTCTTGATACGTTGTCATAGCCCAATTTTTGACCTAAGACCCTACATTCATACGCCTTTTGACCCTGAGTAGTCCTTGTACTTTTCAAAGGAAATTTTGGCAGAAAGGTATTTTAAATACACCTCATTTTTGGTTCCGATTCGAGACCTCTTCACACTTTTTATTAGTCCTTTTAATTTTTAATTCATTTCCATCTTTTATTTACTTTGTTATTATCCATTATTTTAATTTATTTCACTTTTTATAATTTTTAGTTTATTCGTATTTATCACTTTTTATTTATTTTTATTTTTAGTTATAGATAAGTGCAAAACAGTCCAAAACCAAAAAATATATGTAACGCCCTATTTAATTATCTAATTATTTTTGGTTGAGTTTAGAGTCTTTTATATGACTTATGTGATTTATGTTGATTTATGACGTGTTGTTGTGTATTAATATTTTATTAAGTGGCTTTATATTATTATTTAGGATAATATGTTAGAAATTAGAATAAATAGACTTGGAGGGGTTGTTTTAGAAATAATTAAGAACAAGTGGTGTTAAGTAGAAAATCTGTTAAGTATATAAGGAAAAACAAGAGACAGACAAAATTAGGTTTTGCATAGAAGTCTTTGGGAGAAAGAGGAGAAGAGAACCAAGAGAAGGGAGAAACTTGTAGAGTCTTGCAATCACCAATCTAAGGTAAGGGTGGGACTAATATTCTCTAATCTTAAGTATTGTAATTCTGAAATTGAATTTGGCATGTAGGTTTGTAGTTGTTCATGAGAAGTTAAGAATTAGGGTTAAGAATAGGATTTTGATGATGGAACATGTAGAATTGGATGTTAAGAGTGTAGAAAGTCAGTAGGATTCATAGATGATTGATGTTCAAACTGTAGAATGATCATAGGTTGAGTTTCCTATCAATTTTGGGATGAAGGTTGATGAAAATTGGGTTTTTGGGGTTAAAAATCGCACTTCCCGACAAAAAATCTGTTACGTTCGCCACCGCGAGTAGACTGCTCGCCACGGCGAACTAGGTGTAACAGAGAGTAGTGTTTTCTCGCCATCCGCTCGCCACGGCGAGTAAGTGTGTACCAGAGAGCAGTGTTTGCTCGCCACGGCGAATAAGGTCGCCCGCCACGGCGAGTAACATGGTAGAGCTGTACCTTTTCATGTTTCTCGAGTTGTAATCATACATTCCTATTAAGTTAGCCTTTAGCGCGTACCTGAAAACTTTAGGTGATATTAACAGTTACCCAGGTGGTTCGTTGTCAAGAATAACATGATTTAGGAATTGATATATGTATATAAGTGATGATTATTATATGAATAACCTGTTGATGAAATATTACATGAAAGTATGTTTATATGTTGATGAATTATTATATGCATGCTTATGTTGCAATTCTCTTGATGATTATATGATGTTGCATTAAATGATGAATATTCATGAGATTATAATGTTGAAGTTGTCAAGTCGCTGATGTAGTACGTTGTTGAGTCCATGCATACTCATATAAGTTGGGGGCTTGATGCCCTGTTGAATGTATAATCATTCAGATATATAAGTTGGGGGCTTGATGCCCTGTTGAATGAACAATCATTCCTATGAAGTTGGGGGCTTGATGCCCTGTTGAGAGCCTATGCTCCATAAGTTGGGGGCTTGATGCCCTATTTGGTACCACATGCATATTGCATAGTCAAGATGTTGTTGAGTTGTCGATGTAAGATGTTGTTGAGTCGTTGTCGTTGGTTTTAAATGCTAAGTAGAAATAATGAAGCGTATATGAACTAATACTGATAATAAGTATATGTGAACCATGTTGTTGTTTAGGTTGTTAAATTCCATTGATGAATTGTATGCTTATTATTATTGAATGTGAAATCTCACCCCTTCTGTTTCAATGTTGCCCCTATGTTGGTAACGTGCAGATAACCAGGTCTAGCTGCGGATGTGAGTTGACTCTCTCGTGTGTCGTCTTAGGGTCGCTCTGATACGTAACGGGATGGGGATTCTTGTTTTGCTTTCCATTGTTACGTATTGTTTTAAGAACTATGTTGTTGAACCACTTGGATTAAGAATTTCCTTTAAGTTGTTATGTTGAGGCCGTAGTGCCAAAGATTGTTGAACAAGTTGATGTTTTTGAAATAATTTTCCGCTGCGAAGTTAAATGAATTTTTGACAGGGTTGTTTTCA
>Ga0228710_1004186_pt1 | contig 22761 bp, 20 predicted proteins | sample MedpolnodulmetaG_FD_177995 | JGI IMG/M metagenome (GOLD analysis project Ga0228710, IMG submission 177995) | Root nodule microbial communities from Medicago polymorpha collected in Santa Monica, California, United States - pink nodules | ecosystem: Host-associated > Plants > Roots > Nodule...
TATTTTTTTTGAAAATTATATTTTATTTTTGTTTTTTTTAGTTTTTTTTTTTTTTTTTTTTGTGGGATTTTTTTTTTTTTTTTTTTTTGAATTGACGGTAGTATTTGATTGTGTTGTAGTGCTTTAACTTTCAACACTATTTCCGAAAATAATTCTTTTTTTTTTGACAAGTTCCGAAAATAATTCTAACAAATATACTTTTGTATGATGCGTATAACTAATAATTATTTTCAAATTAAATACCATTAATTCTCTAAAAAAAAATTAAATACCATTAAAACTACCTTTAATGGCTGATTGATATTTCTCGGTTAGATGAAGAAGTATCTATGTGTTTTGAATCTATAGAATGAACTAGCGTGTTAACTCATGCAATACACACCAGGATAAACTTTTATTTTTTAATCTCTAAAAATATATAATTTTTTTATTGAAGAAAATTATTGGCTTAATAGGCCACTTAGTCTCTTAATTAATTTTAAGTTTTCATTTTAATCCCATAATAAATAAAACTTATGTTTTAGTCCATCACTTTTTCCTTCGTTTGCCAAAGAAATCTATTGCTTTTAAGTTTAATCTAAAATGTCTATGGTGGACCAACATTATAGATAGTCCACCATAGACCTCATTAATTTGTTTAGTTTAAACTGTTTGATCTTTATTCTAAAAATATAACCATTAGATCATTCATGTATACTATATCTAATTGTACACCGTCACCACAAAAAAAAATCAACTTTTTTCATCTTCTTCCCTAAAGAAGGTAAGATCACCTATACGGGACATTTCAAATTCTCCCTACATGAGTTTTTAGAATTCTCTACACAAATTTTCATTAGTAGACCCAATTATAATATCATAAACATAAATTTGTATTAATAAGGAATCATTTCCTTTGTGTTTTCTAAACAAGTTCTTATCCACTTTTCCATGAGAAAAAAAACCCTTTTCTAATTAAATCTTGTTCAATCTCTCATACCAAGCTTAAGGATCTTGTTTGATACCATAAAAAGCTTTCTTTAATTTAAAAACATGGTCGGGGTTCTCATGATCCTCAAAATTGGGCGGTTGAGACACACAAACTTCCTTGTTAAGCAAATTGTTTAAAAAGGTGGATTTAACATCCATTTGGTACAATTTAAAATCAAAGCTACAAGAAAATGCCAAAAGGAGTCTAATAGACTCAAGGTGAGCTACCAGAGCGTATGCCTCCTTGTAGTTAATCCTTTCTTCTTGATTATATCTTTTTTCCACAAGCCTAGATTTATTTCTAGTGATGATTCGATTTTCATTGAATTTGTTCCTAAATACCCATTTAGTGCCAATAATTAATTTTTATTTAGGGCAAGGGACCAAGTCCCAAATCTCATTTCTTTTGAGCTAATTAAGTTCTTCTTCAAAAGCAAGAAGCCAACTCTCATATATTATTGTCTCTTTAATGGTTTTAGGTTTAATTTGTGAGATGAGTGCAAAAAACCACAAATTTTTTTACTTGAGTCCTTGTACTTACTCTCGTCTCAATATCTCCAAGAACATTTTCCAAGGGGTGGTCTCTTGTAGTGATCCAATCACGAGAAGACAATGGTGAGGCTTCTTGTTTTTCAACCTCTTGTACGTCTTCCTCACGATCTTTGTCCTTGTTGTCCTATTTTTCGAATGAGCTTCTTGTGGATCACCATCCTCGACTATATCCTTGGTATCTATCCCTAAAACATCAAAACTGTAAAAACCTTTCCCATCCACTTTGGGGAAGAGTCTCATCAAAGGAAACATGAACGGATTCCTCAACAATGAGAGTCCGCTTATTATAAATTCTATAAGCTTTACTAGAAGATGAGTATCTTAAGAAGATGCCCTCATCCACTTTTGCATCTTAATATAAGATGAGTATCTTAACGGGAGTCTGTCTTAATAACTCCTAATATATCCTTTCCATTAAATAGTTCATAGGGTTTCCTATCTAGGATAGGTCTAATCATAGCCCTATTTAAGACATGACATGCAATGTTAATCCCATCCACCCAAATATACTTATGGGGGTACATTTCACTAATCATTGTCCTAGCCAACTCCTTCAAACCCCGATTTTTTTTATTATCAACAACTCAGTTTTGTTGAGGAATCATAGGACAAGATAAGTTATGAGAAATGTCAAACTTATCACAAAAATCTTCAATGTGATCATTTACAAACTCACCACCATGATCGCTTATAAGGGACACAATTTATAATGAGTTTTGATTTTGAATATATTTAGCAAATTTTGTAAAAGCATCAAAGGTATCATCCATACTAGCCAAGAATAATGTGCAAGTAAATCTAGAGTAATCATCAACAATGACAAATCTGTAATAATTGCCTCTTATACTTCTTGGTCTCAAATGACCAAAAAGATCTAGGTGGAGAAGCTCTAGAGGTCTTGTAGTAGATACCATATTTTTTGGTTTAAAAGATGTTTTAGTTTGCTTCCCCTTTTGACAGGCATCACACAATTTATCTTTTTCAAATTTAACTTTAGGTAAACCAACTCTTAGATCCTTGGACATAACTCTATTTAGTAAGTCAACATGAACTTGACTAAGGTGTTTATGCCATAGGCGTTTTCAACTCACAAACCCTTAAACATAATTTCCTTGTTTGTATTATGCTCAATAATGCAACTTTGGATGTAAAAAGTAATAGTAAACCCATTACCTTGAAATTGACTAATGCTTAATAGATTGTGTTTAAGCCCTTCAATTTGTTGTGGAAGGATTTCCCACAACTCCTTTACCCAAGATTTTACTTTCATTATTATTACCATAAAAGACATACCCACGTTCCTTTATTTTGAAGTCGATGAACATGGATGTATCTTCCGTCATGTGCCTTGAACAACCAATATCTATATACCATTTTCTTCTTGTGGTTGTAAGGCACTCCTACAAAATCTAAGGTAAATTTTAGGTCCCCAACATAAGTTTGGTCCTTGGGATTAGTAGAGCAAGTAGATTGTTTAGGAATCCACATTATTAGACCTTTTGGAACAGTAACTTTCATAACGTAGCAATGAGGTGCTGTTTGCCCTAGTTATCTACAATAGTGACACATAACTTTGAGTCCATTAGCTTTGCTATTTTTGTTTTTTCTTTGATTTTTTTTGGAAAGATCTTTTCAAATGTGAATCATCATTCCTTAAACGTTGAGCAAATACCATGGGAACACTTGAGGCTTATTGTATCTTCATGTAACTTAGGACAAGCTCCACATTTACCAACATCCTTTGGTCTAGGGATCTTAGGTAAATCAAATTTAGGTGTTTTGATATGAGGTTTTACAATATGTTGGCATTCATAGAATCACCATGCATTTCTATAAGAACATTTTGCAATTCATTATAAGATGAGCTAAAATCAGAGTCAGAGTCTGGGTGACTTATCTCATTTCATTTTTTCTTTTTTCCCATGAAGCATAAGTGTGCGACCTCATCATTTTTGGAGTCACTTCACGTAGAGGATATTTCATCATCTTTCCAAGTGATGTAACCTTGTCATCCTCTTGGGTCGACGTGTTAGCCTTGGACGAGGAGGTTTTTATCGCAATAGACTTCTTTTCCTTTTTCTTAACATCTTCCTCACAAGTTTTCGACCTTAAGATCTTGTGCTCAAGCTCTTTAGGCTTCCCAAATAGAGTAGCGATTCCAAGAGCATTAAGATTTTGACATTCTTTAATGGTGGTGACTTTAGGCTGTCATTCCATAGTCATGCATCTTAAAACCTTATTAGTGCAATCTTGGTTTGAGATAGTCTTTTCTAAGTTTTGTATTTTGTTAACAATATGAGTGAACCTCATTTGCATCGAGATGGTTTCACCGTCCTCCATGTGGAGTAGCACATATTGTTGGGTGAGGGTATTGATTTTTGATTGTTTAACATCCTCAGTACCCTCATGTAGTGTTTCCAAGGCGTCCCATATTACCTTAGTAGTCTTACAATGTGAAATCGAGTGGTACTCATTTACTCCTAGGGCTTAAATGAGTATATTCCTTGCTTTCAAATTGTATTGAGCCTTTTTCTTATCATAGTCTATCCAATCAGTCTTAGGCTTGTTTTTCATAACACCGCCAACATCTATTTGCAATTCAAACCGCCCATTGATCACGAAATCCCAAACGTCCATATTGTCCGACTTAATGTGAACGCTCATGCACTATTTCCAATAGTCATAGTTTTCACCATCAAAAGTAGGAGCCCTGTATTAATCCCTTTTAGGTTCTTTGTTCGTCATATCGACTCTTCTAGTGATTAACCGTTAGTGAAAAGTCCAGGCTCATGATACCATTTATTAGTCTATATGATGATTACATAAGGAAGCTACAGGGGGGGGATTGAATAGCTTCTTTTCGGATAAAACGTTTGCAAAAGCGTATTTTTGAAAACTTTAGGAAGTGGTTATGACTATTGAGTTCATGCACCAAATCAATGTCTGATTAAACAATGCGACTATGAATAAGAAATTCAACAATGAGTTGTATTTGCTCAATGAATAATCAATATACAATTCAAATCACAAAACTAAACTATCTTAAATCAAACCAATTGATAACAAAACACAATATCTAAGAATTTGATCACTTGATAATAAATGAATCATTCAGAAGTTAATTTCCAAGAGTAATTGTGAATGATTTGAAAGTTTATAAGACTCAATCAAGAGAATTAAGATTAGGTTAATACAAAATTAACACTCGCAGTCAAATAGTAATTAATTCATTCAATAGATTCATATTTCACAATTAAATTGTTGAACAAAAAAGGATAAGGGAGAGAAGAAAACCATATTTATAGAGGTTCCCCCTTTCATCCTTGCTAGGGGTATGTCCTCTCTTCGTAGAAGCGAACACCTTTTCTACGATCTTCCACTATGTAGGTGAAATTGTTTACAAAAGTATGATTACAAATATTCCTTCGGTTCCCTAATATTCTAAGCTAAACAATCACATTACCAATCCAATCTTCAAGCTCTCCTGAAATTGGACAATCCACAAGGTCTTCGAATCTCAAGCTTGCATGCATTCTTTTTTTTTTTTTTAGGCAAGAAACAAAATTATTAAATAAAAATAAAGAGATACAGAGACTCGGGGGGGCATTAGGCCTGACCCAGGTACAACCCAAAAGGGAATAACACAAAACAACACTATCTAGGTAACCCTACCTTAAATAATCCTAACAGAAAGAGCACTCCACACGAACGCAACCCAACATGCTCGCGTACGAGCACGAAACCAGAATACAAAAAAATATGAAGAGTGGACATCCATAGATTTAAAAAAAAGGTTTAGAATTGGCAACTGGATCCACCGCCAACACGGTATCAAGATCCACGTACCAGGAACCCCCTGAACAAAGCAACAGGTATAATAGCTCTTTCGAGCTTAATAGTTCGATGACAGCCACATTGACTGAGATGGATAAGAGGTCAGAATCAGTGAGGAGGTAACCCTGAAGACTTGAGGCCTGCAGATCTCAACAGACCTGGAACATCAGAGAGTCAAGCACAGAGGAACACCAACTCAACTGATTGCAAAGAACCTAGAAAACGCTTTCGGGTTAAAAGAACCAAACCCTTTCAAGTTTATGAAACCGAATCACCACAAAAAGGCCATAAATACCATTACCCAAAGTCTCTGATCTAAAACGCAGAAGCAAACAATACGAACAAGCAAAAATACGATACAAACAAACAACAAGTAACCAAAAGTACAAACCACCGACGAACTAGCCAAAACAGAACAAGAGGTGACAGTTCTACCACCCACCTCACCATCACATCGGCACCACCAACACAACCAAACAAAAGAAAACACAAAAACACAATCCAACCTTTCTGACACGGAGGAGACGAGCTGAAAAACCTTGAACCAACCGGCCAAGGAGTCCACGCAACGCACCTACCAAGAGACTGAAACAAACCGCATCAATCAAAGACCCAAAACACACCGACGAATCACCAGATCAACAAGAAGCTACATCGCGCATGAAAGAACCCAGCAAAACGATGGCGGAGAAGATGCTGGAAGAGCATAACGAAAGGTCGCCGGAAAGGAGGAAGAAATGGAGGTGTGGAGGTTGGTAGTCGCTCATCACACCACCAATCGAAGATTCTACATCTCTAAAACTTGGATTTGGATCGACATGGAAAGGAAAGCGTAAGGCGGTAAGGTTTATTCGCTAAGAGAGAGGTTTCCTGTCGATCGTTTACTGTTAAGCTTGCATGCATTCCTTCGATCTTCTAGTCAAAGAAATCTTATTTGTTGTACCTCCCTTTTGATCCCTTTGAACCTTGAGTAGATGAGAAACAACCCCATAATTACCTTTGGAGGTGAAAAACACCTCCTTTTCCTTTAGATCCTTGATGCACCACCAAGATCCATGAGAGAAACCAAACTTACAATTATCCAACAACATCCTAACAATCTAGACCTCAAATCCTACAAGAGTTATTAGAAAAAGTGTTTAATCTGAAGAAGTTGTAGAAAGAGAGAGGTTGGAGACTTTAGAGTATTTTTGAAAATTGATTTTATAAATGAGAAAAAAGAGTGTGTGATGGTATATATAGGTGTGAGTGAAAAGAACTAATTTTTCCTCAAAATAACAAACATGAATCGAATCACTCTGAGCATGAATCAATTCAAATATTGTAAAAATCAAAATCTGAAAGCTATGAAAATTGACACAAATGTCAAGAACTCTAAATGGATTGAAACATTTTTCGGATGAAGATTGAATTGATTCAAAACTGCACAAGCAGGAATTTGAATTGAATCATGGTTTCCAGATGAATATTGATACAATTCAAATAACATTGATATGATTCAACGACCTAAGATCAGAAGCACGAGGAACAAGATGAGTCAATTCACAATCTCCAAGGAAATTTTTAAATAGAATCACACCTTACAAAAATAGGAACACACGAGGCAAATGATGATTCAATTAAAAAAAGTTCAACTATTTCTTTGAATGGAATCATAAACCTTAAAACATGATTTTGAAAAAAATTGACTACCAAGATGCTCCTAAACTTAATACTAATGTTGGGGCACATCAAACACATTGTAGATTATTTGAGATATGAGATTCACTAGGGTGTTTTCACAAATAAGCTATTTTAACGAGCAAAACAAAAATCATCTTATCAAAACATCATCGAAACCTAAACTGAGTAGCTGAAGGAGCAACCACAACATGATGTTCTTGATGGTAAATCTCAGATGCAAAGAGTCTTATACTTGAGGGAGAGATCTTATTGTGTCAAGTGTGACTAAAAGTTCCACATTGGATGCAAGAGTAGATGTTGAGCATCATATAAGCGATATGACCTATATACCTAATTACTTAAGGTTTAGTGTGATGTAGTGTCAAAATCAGTTATGTGGATTCTCTTTGTCTAATGTGATGATCAAACTCCATGTATGATTTCCCGAAAGTCGCAACATTATGTTTAACAATTTTTTTAGTTTTTAGATGTCATTTATTTAAATTTTATCTTAAAATTTATTTTTTATTCAACCACTATTATTTTTCATTCAACTTCTATTATTTATATTTCATTCACTTTTTGAATTTGGTGGAAAGTGACAATGGAAAACTGCAAATGCCTTATACTAAGTTGACAAAATACATACTAATTATACATTTAAAATTATGTGGCATTTTTTTAATTGAATATAATTTTTTAATAAAATAATTAACCAAAACTCTTTAACTCCTTCAACAAACCCATAAAATTAACGACTACTCATGTTATTCTCTATACTCTTGCGTGAACAAAACACACAATACTTTTTTTCTCTTATCTTCTCTCATCAAATTTCTTTTTTAACTCTTTTTTTTCCTTCTAATCTTTTCTTTCTTCACTTGAAAGAGAAGAACAAACCTCCCTCAAGCACGGGTCTGAAAGAGTGAAGTGCTTTAGTAGCCATCTTTGGGCTGATTTAACCATCTAGTCCATTAACTATTTTATTTGCCATCCTTGACCGTGTATTCCAAAACACGGCTTCTAATTCTTCAATTCTCATTGAAAAGGTTAAACTGAACTCTTTCTTATGGTTGAAATCAAAACAGGTGATATTTAGCTACAATTATCATGACTAGTGGAAACATCCGCTCCTTTGTATGGGTGTCCACTTGTAATCTCTTTTCTCTATTTTGATGTTTTGGTGGTGCTTATTAGTGTTTGACACCTTGTTCTTGTAAATACTCTTGGACGGTTTGCCTTTTGCACGCCTTGTGCGGGGTATATCACCGTTATTAATATAATATATCATTTTAGTTTGTTCAAAAAAAACTATTTTATTTGCAATTTAGTCGTTCTTTATTTGACTGAATAATTATATTTTTCAAATATATATTTTATATAAAAGATACTAAATTTTGATATAATATTTCTTCATCCAATCTTAGCATTCACTTAAACATTTCTTTTGCAATTTTTTTTGACAAGCAAAAATGAATTATATTACGACAGACAACGTAATTGTTGCAGCACAAGATGTGCCAAAACAATCACGGAAAAGTCAAAGTCCTGTCAAGATTACAAACATGTCAGTCGATGCCCAAACATGAAAGCGGGCTCGACCATTCTTTTGCAATTTTATTTTCCTTTACAAATCACATAACTTAGTATTTTGAATAACTTGATAAAGTTTTACAACTTTTTTTATTTTTATGTACTTTGGTGTATTACGCAATTAACATGCATTATGTGAGTATGTTCGCAGATTCATCCTTTTTTTTAATGATTTTGAATTTATATTGTATCTATGCATTTTATTAATTTGAATAAATGAATATCATTTATTTTTTTGTTAAAAGAAAAGTTTGACACTAATAGGTGCTTAAATGATGAAAATTGGGTGTGACATTAGGTTAGCATTTTTTTTTTGATGTATGGGAAAGCAAGAAAAACAAAAACTACAAAAAAACAAGTTAAACTCAGAGGAAAGTTGTCCCCATGGAGTCAACAATAAGAGTAATCGAAAGAGGAGTTGGACACCGTCTCCAAGCGATCGAGTCACCCTCCAATCTTGCTCTGTATTTCGCTAACCAATCCGCACAACTATTACCTTCCCTGAAGGAATGATGGAAAGTCAATAGCCAAGGATAATCAATAAATCTCTTAATGAGGTCAATAACAGGTGCATAGGGGTGAGTTGCCGGAACTCCTTCCTTAATCAAAGTCAAAGCCGACTGACAATCTGATTCACATTCAGCATGTCGAAATCCATTATTCCATGCCATCTGATTAGGTTAGCATTATTTGTTTTCATGTGTGCTGCAATAAGATTTAATAATAAAAAAAATAAGTAATTATTTACACAAAAATTTTAATTTTAATTTTGCAAGAAAGGCACGCATGAGATTTGTATTAATTTTTTTTTAGATTAGTGCAATAGATTGCTATTTTTGAAAATAAGATTGACATGTTAAATCCCTAAAAAAAAAATCTCATGATATTTTTGGCAGAAATCAATGGGTGCAATAAAATTAAATTGGATCTAATTATTTGATTGCAATTTAAAAAAGTATCATTCAATGACCCAAAAAAGAGAGAATTTTAATTATTATATTATATTATGCTTATCATTTTTTTTACGTATATATTTTTTTTTTGGTGGTGTCTGGGATTCGGAACCCCAAGACCTTGTATATATTATGCATTATCTTTACCAACTAAATTAAGTTCATAGAGATATTTTATGTATATATCTAATGATGTGTACAACCTACTAATTAAACTTTTTTTTCTTCACAAAACCTACTAATTAAACTTAGAAAGAAATAAAAAAATAAGTATTAAAAAAATAAACCAATATAATTATCGCATAGATATAGAATTGAAATCAATCTTGTAAAAAAAAAAGAATAGAAATCAATATGTATTAAAAAGAATTCAATAAATTACCTAAAAAAGAAATCAATTAAATCATGCAGACCAAATCTGATTGCTTTTAAACATTAGAAATAAATCTCTTGCCGTGGAGCTTACTTCAAAACGGCAACTCTGTGTACCAGTGGTAGATCTAATCTAATAATAAGGACATTAATATTATTTTTTAAAAGCCAAAATGAAATATATATTACCAAAGGTGTTTCATCTCGCACAAGGCGTGTAAAAGAGAAACACCCACAACCAATACAATGTCAAGTCATCGGTGCTAAAAAAATATCACCGCGATGAAATGAAAAAGCAAAATAATAACAAGAAGATTGCAACAAAACACTCATACAAGTTAAAGGGTTCCGCCACCAGTCATGGCAACTGATAAAGACATTAATCATTTGTATCTGCAGTGTAATTTTGTGGAACTGTATTTTTTTTGTAACAATTAGGACTTGGGTTTAGAATTGACTATTGTATGTTATAGTGAACTCATCTCTCATCTCATATCATTTACACCAATTTGATTATTTGAGAGGATCATCAAAGCATCATTGTTCAGCCATGCATTTTATGGTTATCTTGCGTTTGAGTATATAGAACAAAAAAAGAGTCATATTTGCAAGCACAAGAAAAACTCCTTGCATCAATTGTTCGACAAAATTAAGCTACATATTTTTGGTGGCTTTTATTTTTATTTTAAAGAAAACATTATGGTGGTTGAAAGCGAATTACACTACTTTCTCTTTTCATTACCATTCTTTGTAGCTTAACTTAATTATATGCTTGGGAGCTATAACTTAATTTATATATTTTCTTTCTTTGCTCGTTCCATCACTTTTACATTGTAACCTTTTAATTTTAACCTTTTCTTCCTAGCACAACTTGTGCTCGTAAGTCTCGGTCCTTTGTTAATATAATTTTATTTTACTTTATTAGAAAAAACAAATGTATTTTTAAAATTTGTATATATTTGTCATTAAAAAAAACAGAGAATTTCATACATCAGTTGTTGGATAAAGTTAAACTTTATTCTTTTTGGTGGATGAAGGCAAAGAATGCAAGTTTTGTCTTATTCTATCATAGTTGGTGGTCAAGTCGGTTTACTTGTTTGGGCATCGATTAATTTGACTTTTTTATCTTCTTTCTTGGTCGACCTGTTTTAAACTTTAGCGGTTTTTTTTAGTACGTCTTGTGCTAATGTGTCAATGTTAATATATTCATTTTTGCTTGTTAAAAAAAAATGTGCAATTTAAATTGTAGGTGAATTTTTCTTTATATATTTAGGAAAAAAATGATGAAAATTAGGCGTGTCATTCGGTTAGATGCATACTTTGTTTTCGGGTGTGTTTCAATAATATTTAATAATAAAAAAAAATGTAATTGTTCGCAAAAAATGTAATTTTTTTGGTGGTGATCGGAGTTTGAACCCCGACTTTTCTATATATTATGCATTGTCCATACCAACTGAGCTAAACTCACTGGTACAAACAAAATGTAATTTTAATTTTGCAAGAAAGGCACGTATGAAATTAGTATACTTGATATCTGATATAAGTGCTAATTGATTGCTATTTTTGAAAATAAAATTAACATTTTTTTTAAGCAAACCAAAAATAAATATTAACATGTTAAATCCGAAAATCAGTAAGAAAAAAACCCAATCATAATTTTAGCAGAAATCAATGGTACTATAAAAATGGATCCAATATTTTTTTAGGAATGGATCCAATTTTTATTTTTTTGAGGGGAATGGATCAAATTATTTGATTGCTATTTTAAAAAGTATCATTCAATGACTGAAAAAAGAAATCAATAAATGTAATATTCTTTTAGTGGAAATCAACAAATGTATTTAAAAACAAATCAATAAATATTCAATAAAAAGGAAACGATATAATTATCAAATAGATATAGAATAGAAATAAATATGTATTTAAAAAGAAATTGTATATACATTTAAAAATTATATTTATTTATCATTAAAAATAATCAAATTTAATGTGCAATTTAAATCAGAGGCGAAATTTTCTTTATATATAGACACGCTCACAAAGCTACTTGTTCTTCATTGAAAATTTTCTTTATTTCATCGAGCGAGAATGAGAACTATTTCTCTTTTTTGTTGCATCGCCTTTCATGATGTTATTTGGCACAATGTTTTTCGGTAGTACTATTCATTCAACCGAAGAAGATTGTTACATATTCAGCGAAGAAGGTAAATGTCAAACTTGCCCTAATATTTTTAAAAAAAAAAATTAATGTTCGGTGATAATTTTGAACTTTTTATACTTAACCCGACTGAGTTTTTATTACAAGGGTTTATGAAATTTTTGTTATTAGGCGACCACCGAGAGAAAGGTGCTTTTTTTTTTTACCAAAGCAAAATTAACTATCATTAATCAACTATTGTTCAATACAAGAAGGATAAAAATAAAAAATACGAGAGAAAGATGCTTACGTTTCCAACTAGTCAACTTCAAATTAATACGATCAAGCACTAGGTCCCAAAATTTTACCCACCGACAATCTCCTCCAATAGGAGTCCTTAAATACACAAAAGGAAGACTGATAGTCTTGCAATTCTTAACTCGGGATGCCTCCGTCAACCATGAATTGGAAACTTTCACACCAGTAAGCATACTCTTATGAAAATTAACTTTAAGGCCAGAAATTTCTTCGAACAAGATCAACAACGCTCACATAGACCTGACATTGGCCCAACACCTCTCCCCAATAAGTAAGGTGTCATCCGCAAATTGCAAGTGGGAAATATGTATTGGAGAAGTTGAACCGACATAGTGACCGCGAAAGAGGCTGCTATAAACCAAAGAGTGCATCAGAACATGCAGCCCCTCTGCCGCTAAGAGAAATAGGAAAGGTGAAAGAGGGTCATCCTGTCTTAAACCTCTCTCAAAGGGAAATTCATCAGTTGGGCATCCATTGACAAGGAACGATGCCGTTGCTGAACCAACACATTATGAGATCCACTTACGCCATAAAACCTTCATATTTACATAACATCGTCTAAGTAATGCCGATCCAAAGAATCAAAGGCTTTTTCGAATTCGAAATCCACCTTAGAGAGCAACATCTCCTTATGAAGCTTTATGGCCTCATCAACCATTTCATTTGCAATGAGAACACTCTCTAAAATCTGCCTCCCTTTATTAAAAGATGTTTGAACACGCGAGACAACACTCCCAATGACAAGCTGCAGTCTATTAGCTAGGACATTCGCAAACACTTTGTACATGCATCCTACTAGGGAGATGGGACGAAAGTGATTAAGGTGTTGAGGGCTATCCACCTTTGGAATTAAAGCTATAAAGGTTGCATTAATTCCTTTTGAGAGCTTCCCGTTGAGATGAAATTCTGTTAAAAATGGCATAAAATCTACCTGAAGTTCATTCCAAAAATCTTTTATGAAACCAAAATTGATGCCATATGGACCCGTGCCATTGAAAATATCACAATCCCAAACGACATTCTTAACTTCCTCCAATGAAAATGGGCGAGTGAGCTGCACTGCATCTACTACACTAAGTTTACCAAAGACAGTTACAAATTTCCAGAAATATTTTTCACAAGAAAATATATAAAAAATTTAAAAGTCATGGAAGTTTCTTCCAAAAAAATGTGCAAACAGGGTCTCACCAGGCGTGCCAATTTGTTTACCTGTGTTTTTGGTAAACAATAAGACTAGTTTTAAAATGTTACTTGCAGGATCAAACTAGAAATCCTAAGGCATGTTGTGCAATCTATTTCCATAAAAGGTTTGAATGTTCATCATATTCATAGTTTGATTTATGAACAAGAAAAAGAAAGTTGTTTTTGTACGAATATAATTATCTTTCGACAGAAACTGGAGGGATGTTTGAAATTAAAAACAGTTAAAAACTTAAAATTCTAAAGGCCAACAAACTTAAAGAAAAACTAATTGCATTGCATTAAAAGAAAACAGTTCAACAAATCAATGTACATACATTCTGACACTCGTTTCTCTAAATGCTAGTACTTTGAGTTTTTAGAACTTTTGTTAAGTGATTTTTGACCCCTTTTTCCTATGAAAAACTAATATATATATATATATATATATATATATATATACACATATATAAAATAATTGATTAAACTAAACGACTATAAACTATGTTCTTTCGACAATAACAACCTGCTCTCCACGTGTCTTTGAACTCAAAACCTATTTCTGCAATCAAATAGCTTGTTGAAACACATTCTTGTCGAAAGCTTTTGATTCTGATCTTGGACTTGGACAAATTTACAACTTTGATCATAACTTTACTTGTCGAAACATATGGTTTCGCATTGACTACTGTTTTTGCAGTGTAATTTTTTGGAACAATTTGGACTTTGGTTTTGTATTGATTATTGTATGTTACGGTGAACCCATCTCTCATATCAGATCATTTACATCAATTTGGTTATTTCAAAGAATCATCAAAGTATCATCGTTCGACTATGTATTTTATGGTTATCTTGCGTTTGGATTATCTAAAACAAAAAACCAGTCGTATTTTCAAGCACAAGAAAAACTCTTTGCATCAATTGCTCGACAGAATTAAGCTACAAATGTTTCGGTGGTTTTTTTTGTTTGTTTTGAAAGAACGTTTTGGTGGTTGAAAGCGAATTATACTACTTTCTTTTTTGATTACCATTCATGGTGGCTTAGCCTAATTATATGCTTGGTAGCTATAACTAAATTTGTATATTCTCTTTCTTTGCTCGTTCCATGACTTTTACATTGTAACCTTTTCATTTTACCTTCTTAGAAAAAGCAAATGTATTTAGTAATTGTATATATTTGTCATTAAAAAAAATCAAATTTAATGTGGAATGAACAAAATGATTGAATATTAAAAAATATAGAAAATTTCATACATCAGTTGGATAAAGTTAAACTTTACTTCTTTTGGTGAATGAAGGCAAAGAATGCAAATTTTGTCTTGAATTCTGCTCTGTACCCAACAAAAATTGCTCATTTCCAACTGAAATGACCATTTTGCCCATGTGTGAGTTAACTCACGCTAGTGTTAAATTTACGTGAGTTAACTCACGTTGTGTGCTGTTAGATTTTTTTTGTCTTAAATTAGATTTTTTTTAGTTTTAGGGTTTAGTTTAAATTTTGATTTTTTTGGCAAGAAATAATACAATGTTACATGTTAATGACTTATATTGCTTAATTGTTTAGATATTTTCATGTTTATGTTGTAGTTATCAGTTTTAGGGTTTATGAATAATTTGTACTCCAAGTGTTTGATGAAATGTTTGAACGAGTTTTTTATTGATTGTTTAATTTTTTAAGGTGTAGGTAGGTTTGAAACAATGTCTGATTTGTTCAGTGTTAGCATACACTTCAACGGTGGAAATCCTCAAATGTTCAAGGTCCGGTACATTAATGTCACATTAAAAGGTCTCGAGGATAAACTGGATGAAATCAACCAAGGACTCAACTCCGGAGACACAAGGAGGATGAAATACATTTGGTATGAACGTTGGACGATGAGAGAATAACGTTCAATCCGCTAGAATTAAAGAACGACGACGATGTGAGGAGCATGTTCTCAATTTTTTGGCAGCACATCATGGTTCCGTTGATTGATATGTTTGTCACGTTGCATAGATCAACTCAAGATATTCTCAACAGTTTGATTCCGCCAGAAGATCGTGATTATGTAGGGAATGCACCTTCCAACTATAACAACTGTCTTACCTCTAAAATTGGATAAATTTAAACTTGATAAACAACGCTCTCAAGCATTCACCCAGATGTTTTATTGTTCCTTTCAAAACAACATGTATTATGCAGAATCAACTATATAAGTTATGATATCGAATTCCTTCATATAAGATGAGTGTCACAGAATGCACCTCATTCTTTATGTGATGACTCGTCTTATATGAGGGAATTCGATGTGATAACATATATAGTTGATTCTACATGCTGTTTTGAAAGGAACAATAAAACTTCTGGGTGAATGCTTGAGAGTTGTTGTTTGGCAAGTTTGAATTTATTCAATTTCAAAGTTAAGACAATTGTTGTACCACATATCTCTATCCAAATGTAATGTAAAGATAAGACATATTTAGGAACTTTATGTAATGTAATGTAATTTTTATTCGAATTTATTTAATACACAACTTTATTTGAATTTATTTAATACACAATTTTTGTTCGAATTCACGCTGAGTTTAATTAGTCTTTTTTCGATTTTTTTTACACAATTTTAAATGAATTTATTTATTCAATATGCAATCTTTTGTGAAGAAAAAAATTTTATTCAATATGCAATCATAAAATAAATGCAAATATATAGCGTGAAAAAACTTCAAAAAAAGAAACTTCACACCATTGTTGCGTGAGTTAACTCACGATGCCCCATGCATGCAACGTGAGTTAACTCACGCTAGTGTTAAATTCTGTGTGAGTTAACTCACGCAGGTTGACTGGTTGTTCATGCACCAAGAACATGTTTTTTGGGCGGTGGTCAGTTATTCAACCTTGATTTTACACCATTTTTACACGTTTTTTTTTACAGTTTTTTGACTGCATTTAGTGCATATAAAACCTATGTTATCATTCTCCTATAAATACCCCTTCAACCTTCACCATTTCCCCACATTCTCTCCTTCTCCTTGCTTTCTCACGTTTATAGTCTTTGTCTTTTTACATTTTTGGGGTAAAAAGAAGTCAATCGAGGGGTAAAAAAGGCCAATCGAGGGGTAAAAAGCGGCCAATCGACTTGGGGCACAAAGAGGTCAACCCTTGGGGTAAAAATAAATCTGCTTCTTTTTACCCCAAAAACTTTTTACCGTGGGTAAAAAGACTCTTCTTGGGGGTATAAAAAGAACCAGATTTAGATTTACCCCAAGGGTTGATGTCTTTTTGCCCCAAGAAGGTTGATCTCTTTTTGCCCCAACCTTGGTCTTCTGTTACCCCAAGGTTGGTAGCTTTTTACCTCAAAGAAGCAGATTTAGTAATTTCGAATAAAAAATATCAATTATTGTAAATGTAACAATTATTAATAAAATGAGATTTTATATGTATTATTTATGTTCCTTTCTTCCTTTCTTTTTATTTATATTCGCATTTATTTTATGATTTTGTCATCTAAATAATATAATGTCTTCGAACACTAATTACACCTGACGTGAATTTGCATATTAAAATTGCGTATTAAATAAATTTGAAAATAAAGTTGCATATTAATAAATGCGAGTTAACTCACATTGAAATTTTTTAAAATTTACACTAGTGTGAGTTAACTCACATTTCGTGTTTTAACTCACACAAAATTAACAGTAGCGTGAGTTAACATGCGTAGTGGCAAAATGATATTTTCAGTTTGGAATGAGCAAAAAATGCTGGGTAAAGAGCATAATTTTTTTGTCTTAGGCTATCATAGTTGGTGGTCAAGCCTGTTTATTTGTTTGGGCATTGGCTAACTTAGCCTTTTTGTCTTCTTTATTCGACGATTTATTTTAAACTTTAGTGGTTTTTTTAATACGCTTTATGCTAAAGAGACTATTGTGCCGGTGTTAATATATTTTATTTTTTCTTGTTAAAAAAAATCAAACTGAAATTTAAATTGTAGCCGAATTTTTTTTATATATTTAGGAAAAAAATAATATGAAAATTAGGTGTATCATTCGGTTAGATACATACTTTGTTTTCGGGTGTGTTGCAGTAATATTTTATAATAAAAAAAAATGTAATTATTCACACAAAAAAAAATGTAATTAATTTTGGAAGAAAACCACATTTTTTTTTCATCAAGAAAAGCACGGATGAAACTTGTATACTTGACTAGTGTGCTAACCTGTGCAATGCACAGGTGCTAAACTATTTTAGATTTTTTTTTTTGGTAAAATGATTGCTATTTTAAATCCCAAAATCCGCGAAAAAAAAATCCTATCATAATTTTAGCAGAAATCAATGGTACGATAAAAGTGGATCCAATTATTTGATTGCTATTTTATTTAAAAAGTATAATTCAATGACCGAAAAAGGAAATCAATAAATGTGTAATTAAAAAAAAATCAAAAAAATTTTCGAGATAAAAAATTCAATAAATATTCTTTTATTCTTTTTTTTTTTTATATGTATTGAAAAAGGAAACGATATAATTATTGAATAGATATAGAATAGAAATAAATATGTATTTAAAAAAGAAATCGTATATACATTAAAAAATTATTTTTTGAGGGAATACATTAAAAAATTATATTTATTTTTCATTAAAAATAATCAAATTTAATGTGCAATTTAAATTAGAGGCACGATTTTCATTATATATAGACACGCTCTCATAGCAAAGTGTTGTTGTTCTTCATTGAAAATTTTCTTTATTTCATTGAGCCAGAATGAGAACTCTTCATCTTTTTTATATTTTTTGTTCCATTGCTTTTCTTATGATCTTATTTGGCATAGTGTTTTTCAGTAGTACCATTCATTCAAGCGAAGAAGAGTGTTACATATTCAGTGAAGAAGGCAAGTGTCCCACTTTGAATTATTTTTTATATTCCATAACTACGTGTATTTGTTGATGAAAAGGGTCTTACGAATTTTCAAACTTGCCCTAATTTTTTTTTAAATTGATGTTTGGTGATAATTTTGAACTTTTTATACTCAACCTAACTTAGTTTTTGGTATGAGGGTTTATGAATTTTTTGGTATTAATGTTATTAATCATTTGATTCTCAAAGAAAAGTGGTAATGATAAACTGCAATTCAGGCTAGATTTAATTAAAATCGGCTGAGAATTGTTCTACCCAAAAATTGATCTTTGTTTGCATGAACAATTATGTGGTTTTATGTATAGAGCACTGGACCATGGAGTGAATTAAATTTAAAAGAAATCAAAACGAATCCGTATATTGTGTGGGATTTCAGTTGTTGCTAATTATTGTTGCTTTTTTTTTTCTTTTTCTCTCTTGTTGCTGCAGTAATTAATTCGTGAAGGGACTGTGGTTAACAAAGAAAGAAAGGAGTTTTTGATTTTTTTTATTTTAATTATTACTGTTGGTCTGTCACTACTCAACGTTTAGATGTGTAACTTTATAAGTATGCACTTTTTTTTTGCCTTCAATCTCTATTTTTTCTTCTACTTAGCCTACAATACAGTTTCTAATGATAAATTGTTATATTTGTTGCATCTTTTTGACATTATTAATATCATGTTTAATCTTTTTCATTGCAGATATTGAATGTTATGGTTCAGCTTACAAAGATTTTCAGGTATCTATTTTGTCCATCCGTTTTTTTTTTTAGGGTTATTTTGTCCATCCGTTAACAGTGCATATAATATAGACTTTTAAAAAATTATTTTGTTAAAAAATAATTTCTTTATTTTGTCAAAAAAATAAAAAAAAACTTCTTTACCATTTTTAGTTTTTTTTCACCATACTTACCTACTAATCTAACTCACAATTTCGATCATTGTTAATGTATTATAATATTGGTATATCCAAATTTAAACATGGTTTGGACCTCCATATCTTTATTATAATTATGGTGCATATTTAAATTAAAAAGGAATTGAATTATGAAGGGTTGTTTCTTATGTGCATATGTACATGATTTGTATTTCTTGAATTTTATTACTTGTTTTTATATTTGATATTTTTTAAGTTAAATTTAAATTATCATTATTAGGACATTAATTTATGAGATTCATGAACAATAACTCCATACTTATCATATGCATTTGAATTTGATAAAAGCAATATGATTATTATAGTTAACCAACTCATCAATAATTTATGATTACTTCTAATAATTTTTGACAGAATGTTGAGGAAGTTGGAAAAGAGATGGTGTCTCAAAGAAAATATGAGAAGCCTAAGGTTTTGTCAAGGAGGCTTCTGTCACAAAGTGCTATCCGCAAACCGGATATATGAATGTGAACGTGCGAGATCAAGTTATGCAGACCCCATGATAACATTTACTTAGTTATATCCATGTTCAATGCATTTGCTCTCCATTTAAACAAATAATGGAACATTACTTTATTTTAAAGGAAATAATGGAACATTAATTCCGTTCAAGTTGAACATTAAATATTTTATGGTGGTAGTTAATGGTGTTTTTATTGGTTTTTTTTTTTTTTTTTTTTTGAGACGTTTGGTGTTCCACATGTATAAGACGCCTTTTATTATGTTGTTTATGTCTTGTCAGTCTCTGTCCATCGTGTGCAGAAACTTGATTATTAATAAATTTTGCCGTTAAAAAAATATATTTTATGGTAGAAGTTTTTTAATATGTAATTCTTAGATTATTATTACACATGTTTTTCCACCATATCCATGATGAAGCGTCTGAGGCTGTTTGGCATAAAAGTGTTTCTTTGAAGGTTTTGATTTGTGTGTGGCGTCTCTTACGCAACAGATTGTATACAAAGGATAACTTGATGCGTCGCGGCATTATTCCAAATGAGCTCAATGGTTTGTGTCTGGTTGTGGTCATTATGAATCAGTTGATCATCTTTTTCATTCATTGTCCTATTTTTGGAGATGCGCACATTCAGTGGGTTCCCAACATATTATGGATTATTTTACTCAGTTTGCTTACTCTTTAGGTGGATTTAAATCTCGTCGGTCTTTTTTGCAACTAATATATGGCTTTGCACTGTTTGGGTGTTATGGAATGAAAGGAATAATGGACTTTTCTCCACTAAGGCTAAATCTATGATGCAGCTTCTGGATATAGTTGAAATGACTATCTTAGACTGGCTGGAAGCTAGAAAATGTTTGTTTCCCTTTTGGTTACCATATGTCATGGCAACAACCCCTGGTTTGTTTGGGGATTGGTTGACTGTCTTTTCTTTTCTTCAGGATTTGTAAGTGTACTCTTGCTCTGCTCTTCTGTGCACACCTTGTGCTAGGGAGTATATTGTGTTCCTTTTGGTAATATAATTCATTTTTGCTTGTAAAAAAAAACTTAATTTGTATATTTTCTTTCTTTGCTCGTTCCATCACTTTTACATTGTAACCTTTTAGCCTTTTCTTTCCCGCACAACTTGTGCTGGTAAGTCGGTCCTTTGTTAATATAATTTTATTTTACCTTCTTAGAAAGAAAAAAATGTATTTAAAATTTGTATATATTTGTCATTAAAAAAAATCAAATTCAATGTGGAATGAACAAAATGATAGAATATTAAAAAATACAGAGAGTTTCATACATCAGTTGTTGGATAAAGTTAAACTTTATTCTTTTTGTTGGATGAAGGTAAAGAATGCAAATTTTGTCTTAGGCTATCATATTTGGCGGTCAAGTCTGTTTACTTGTTTGGGTATCAACTAATTTGACCTTTTTGTCTTCTTTCTTGGACGGCTTTTTGTAAACTTTAGTGGTTTTTTTAATACGCCTTGTGTTAAAGCTAAAGTGTCAATGTTAATATATTTCATTTTTGCTTGTTAAAAAAAATTACTATTTAAATTGCAGGTGAATTTTTCTTTATATATTTAGGAAAAAAATGATGAAAATTAGTTCTGTCATTCGGTTAGATGCATACTTTGTTTTCGGGTGTGTTGCAATAATATTTAATAATAAAAAATATGTAATTATTCGCACAAAAAATTATAAACAAAATGTAATTTTAATTTTGCAAGAAAGGCACGTATGAAATTAGTATACTTGATATTTGATATAAGTGCAATTGATTGCTTTTTTTCTTTTTTTAACAAACTAAAATGAGATATATTAACAACAATGAACAATGATTCACCCCGCATAAGGTGTGCAAAGGGCAAACCACCTAAGAGTATTTACAAGATCAAGGTGGCTGCAGCAAGTAACCACCACCAAAACAGAAACAAATTACAAGTGGACACCCATATAAAGAATGAGATTTTGCCACCAATCATGATAACTATATGCAAAATTCACCTGTGTTGACTTTAACCATAAGAAAGAATTTAATTTGACCTGTTCAACAAGGACCAAAGGGATAGTGACCGTATTTTGGAACACACGGTTGTTCCTTTCCTTCCATATTACCCAAACAGAAGCAAACCAAGTTACTTTCATAAATGTGTGAGTGAATCTAGGCAGCCCCACCATTGAAGTGAATTGAATAAAATGTTGTCTGATGTTACCAGGGGACACCGAAGAAATATGTAACCAGCGCCATACATGATGCCAAAGAGAGCTGAATATGTCACAGTGTAAGAACAAATGTGCTGACGTTTTCAACCCTCCACAACCTGTAATACAAACCGTATCTGTAATGGAAATGACTTGTCGCCGCACCAAATTATCTTTCGTAGGAAGTCGATTACGGTGAAGCCGCCACACGAGCACAGACACCTTTGATGGAATATGCTTTTGCTAGACATCATCAACCATAGTCCTATCCGAAGAATCACCGGTAGTGGTAAGAAAATAATAAGCTCTCTTCACCGAGTAACCATGAATAGGATATAACAACCAACGCCACGTGTCATGAACATTATCCTGCAAAACAGTGTTGTAAAGTAAAATAGAACACTCCCTCACGCTCTCCTTCTCCCAAGCAAACAAGTGACGCCGCCACACCCTCTCTCCTCCCCCAACCGCACCTATGTCCCTCTTCGCCTCCGCCACTGAACACTTCTTATTCAAAGCAAGCTCATATAAGCGGGGAAATTTTAGTTTTAGAGGAACTTCCCCCACCCATATATCCTGCCAAAAGAAAGTATCATTGCCATCTCCCACCACACGACGAATGTTATTATCAAACCACCGCCCATCACCCTCTCCTAAACCCTCACGAATCCTACACATCGACCTCCACCAAGTCGAACAGTGAGAACCGCCCTCCTTCAACCGCCCCCACACCT
>Ga0228710_1004189_pt1 | contig 22752 bp, 10 predicted proteins | sample MedpolnodulmetaG_FD_177995 | JGI IMG/M metagenome (GOLD analysis project Ga0228710, IMG submission 177995) | Root nodule microbial communities from Medicago polymorpha collected in Santa Monica, California, United States - pink nodules | ecosystem: Host-associated > Plants > Roots > Nodule...
GAAATCAAATATTAAACTAACATGATCTCGTTTTTTTTTTTTTTTAACAAGTTAAAATGATGCATATATTAACAATGGTTCACCCCGCACAAGGTGTGCAAAGGATGAAGCCGCCAAGAGTAATTACAAAGTCACAATGCCTCATAAAGGAGTAACACTAACATTCCAAACCTGCTAATGGACACCCATACATTGTAAAGGGTATTTCCACCAATCATGATAACTGTAAGAGAAAGCATCCTGTTTGGACTTTAACCATAAAAAAGAATTTAGTTTAACTAACATGATCTCGTTAACGAGTGTCTCTAAAGAAATATTTAATTATTTTAAAATAAATAATTATTCTTTAAAAAATGCAAACATTTTTATAAATACTTACTACATGTGGTTGTTAAATAGTGTCTCGAGGACACTCGTTAACATTTCTCAAACTAATATTAACTCGATGAAACTTTGTTCATTTGATAAGGAATTAACCCATAGTAGAATTAACTTCCGTAGGCGTTTTAGTAAAGATATATAAATACTCATTTAAACTTTTACATATCACTCTAACTTTAATAAACTCACTTACGTTGGCGTGATGGTTTTAATTTACAATCTTAAAATATGTTTCTCTTAAAATGTCTCAAGCTCAATTCCATTTAATGTTTAATGTATATAAAGTTGACTTTACACCGATCATGTAAGTAAATAGTGAGGTTAACCTTTCAGATTAGTCGATCAAATTTTTTTTAAAAAAATAAATAAAAAAAGTAAAACCAGCAAAACTAAACCATGGTTAGAAAAAGAAACCATGGTAAATAAATAATTGTTAATTTAGAAAAAGTATGAAAGTTTTATCCAATCCAATCCTAAATAATAAATACTATATAATTTAATTTAAAACTATATCCATTCTCCATTAGAGTGGCTTATTCTACATTGACCCTCTAAAATATATATATATATATATATATAAAAAACTAAAAATCTTGCAGTTGCCGTTCTCATTTTGTTCTTTTCATTCCTCTCTCTCTCTCTCTCTCTCTCTCTCTCTCTCTAAAACTTTCTCTCTCTTCACTACGCGTTTCACCTCACCGGAATCTCACCGTCGCCGTTACCGTTAACGTCGCCGGTAAGTTCAAACTCATACCTCTCTTCATTCACCAGTTTTCACTACTGAAGATTTTTCGTTGTGATTTTTGGTTTCTGATCCGTTTTTTGAATTCAATTGTTGTTGTTACTCATTATCTAAACTCTTTGGCGTTTTTTTTTGTTCTTGTTATCAAATATTGTTGATCATTTCGTTTTTGTGTATAATCTGTGAATACTAGTTGTGTTGTGTGAGTTTCGTTTCGAAATTGTTAAACGACATCGTCGTTTGCTACATCAGTTTCGTAATGTCAATAATAGCTTCAATTTGTGTATTATGTATATGAATATGAATGTTCAAGTCTTATTCTGTTTGATTTTTTTTTTTATCAATTTTATTTTTTCATCGTGTTTGGATCTAACAGTTCCAAACCCAATAATTTTATTTACTATATTTTTTTGATTAATTTTATTTATAATTTTTTTTTTACTGTTTTTGATGATTCACATAAGTTTCCATTTTGTGGGAAAAAAATATTTTTTGTGGAAATTATTAATTTTTTTGGTTTGGAAAATGATAGGTTAAGATAATTGAAATTGGGAAAATTTTAATTTGATTTTTGTTTAGATAAGTTTTTGTTGGGGTTGATTTGATGGGTTTTTTCAGAAGAAAAAGGTGGTAGGGTATAATTCATGAATGTACTTGGATTGAAATTTTTGGACCATTATGTGTTTTTTTGGATGTGGTGATTATATCATATTTGTTTGTATTTGAATAAAGGGTTTCTTTTTCTGTGGTTTTGTACATGTTATTATAAATTTGGAAAATGATGGCACATGAATTTGGATCTTGAAAGATTTTTTACATCCTGCTTGCTGGGAATTATACTTGCTTTGCTGTTTGACAACTGTAATGTGTTGGAATTAGAATCTGTCTGTAATAGTAGTTTAGAGTAAATCACATTATCTATCATGTTCAAAGTGAATGCATTAGTTGGTTTGTGTTTTCGGATAAACAATTTAGCTCGAAGCAAAATGTCGTGAACAAAATTACAATTTCCCTGCATACATGGTCCACTTGTAAGATGTAAATTTTTTTGTGAATTTTGAATTTTTGTTTTCATGTTTACATGGTCTCCTTTTACATGATATTCATTTGGTATTGTGTTTTACTTTTTTACCAAAAAATGATACGAAGTGTTGCTGTAAGTGTTTTACATTTCATGTGTAATGTTCTACTTTCTACCAAAATGATACAAAGTGTTTCTGTAAGTGTTTTACTTTTTACATGATTTGTCTTCATCTACTTGAAAAAATTATATCAATCGACACGTATATGATTAAGTGTTGTTAGTGGTTCACCTTTTGGCTTTCTTTTTTGCCTTGTTTTTGCTGATTCCATGTAAAGTTACTTTGTTTAATTTTGGAAGCCTATAATGAAATAAATGCTTGATAATTGTTTGTACAATGTGCACCAATTTTGTCTAGTTGCCAGCAATGATAATGAGCACAGTTAATGTTATCTAAATTCTTTCTCGAGATTAATCCACGCGTCTTAGAGTTAGTATTCCTAGTTGACCTGTCGTCACTTATTCATATCATGCATCTTTCATCTATCATCACGTCCCGGTGCTATTTGTTCCACAGTTCTCCATCTGAATTGCGTTGTTTATTATATTTGCACTGATAACATTTTGTTAATTAGTTTGATTAACGAACAATATGAGAACCAAGCTAGTGAATATACCTGAAACGAATGAATTATCACAAGGTTTATATAAAGCATATCCATGCATGTATTTGTTGATACCATGTAAGATGTAGTGTGTTAAATTTTTACGTGGAGTCCCATGATATATTATTATTCGTAGGATGCTTGCTGTAAATGTTGTGTTAATCTGTTTATTTATTTGTATGAATTGATAGAAAGAAGTTGAAGAAGTAACGTTGACAAGTCATGACATCAAGATCGTATGCTAATCTTTTAGACTTAGCTGGTGGAGACTTGCTTGATATTCCTCACACCCCAAGAAGTCTTCCAAGGGTTATGACTGTTCCTGGGATTATTTCTGACCTTGATGGTGAATCAGATGTTAGCTCTTCTGGATGTCGGGAGCGGAAAATCATTGTGGCAAACATGTTGCCGCTGCAGGCTAAAAGAGATATTGATACTGCTAAATGGTGTTTCAGTTGGGATGAGGATTCAATTCTTTTACAATTAAAAGATGGGTTTTCTACTGATACTGAGGTAATCTATGTGGGTTCCCTCAAGGTTGAGATAGATGCTAGTGAGCAGGATGAAATTGCTCAGAGATTACTGGATGACTTTAATTGCGTGGCCACCTTTCTACCCCATGACCTGCAGAAAAAGTTCTATCTTGGTTTTTGTAAGCAGCAGCTCTGGCCTCTCTTCCATTATATGCTACCCATATGCTCAGATCATGGTGATCGCTTTGACCGAGTGCTCTGGCAGGCTTATGTTTCTGCAAACAAGATATTTGCAGACAAAGTCATGGAAGTGATTGATCCCGATGATGATTTTGTTTGGGTTCATGACTACCACTTGATGATTTTGCCTACTTTCTTGAGGAAACGATTTCATCGAGTTAAACTTGGGTTTTTTCTTCATAGTCCTTTCCCTTCATCTGAAATTTACCGGACTTTGCCAGTAAGGGATGAAATTCTCAAAGGATTGTTGAATTCGGATTTAATTGGTTTTCATACATTCGATTACGCACGTCACTTTCTTTCTTGCTGCAGTAGAATGCTTGGTCTGGACTATGAATCTAAGCGCGGACATATAGGACTTGATTACTTTGGCCGCACTATATTCATCAAAATTTTGCCGGTAGGAATTCACATGGGTAGGCTTGACTCTGTATTAAATCTTCCTTCTACATCCTCCAAGCTAAAAGAGATTCAGGAAGAGTTTAAGGATAAGAAAGTTATTCTTGGTGTGGACGACATGGATATTTTTAAGGGTATCAATCTGAAATTTCTAGCTGTGGAACAGCTGCTGCAGCAGAACCCAAATTTGCAGGGTGAAGTTGTCCTTGTTCAAATTATAAATCCTGCAAGGGGTTCAGGGAAGGATGTTCACGAAGCAAAGAAAGAAGCTTATTTAATTGCCAAGAGGATCAATGAAATTTATGGTTCAAAACATTATCAGCCAGTCATTATCATTGACCGCTCTGTTCCCCGTTTTGAGAAGAGTGCTTATTATGCTCTAGCTGAATGTTGCATCGTCAATGCTGTAAGGGATGGGATGAACTTAGTCCCGTATAAATATATTGTCTGCAGACAGGGAACTGCAAAGCTGGATGAAGCTGTGGGTAGACAAAGTGATTCTCCTCGTACAAGCATGCTTGTTGTGTCTGAGTTCATTGGTTGTTCACCCTCTCTGAGTGGGGCCATCAGAGTCAATCCCTGGGATATAGATGCAGTTGCTGATGCTATGAATTTAGCCCTCAATATGGGGGTTTCCGAGAAGAAATTGCGCCATGAGAAACACTATCGATATGTTAGTACTCATGATGTGGCATATTGGGCACGCAGTTTTATGCAGGATTTGGAGAGAGCCTGCAAAGATCATTACACTAAAAGGTGCTGGGGAATTGGTCTGGGCTTGGGGTTCAGAGTTATTTCACTTTCTCATGGTTTTAGGAAGCTGTCCATTGACCATATTGTATCAGCATACAAAAGAACGAGTAGAAGGGCCATCTTTCTTGATTATGATGGCACTCTTGTACCACAATCTTATATTAATAAAACCCCCAGCGCTGAAGTCATATCTGTGCTTAATTCTCTGTGTAATGATACCAAAAATATTGTGTTCATTGTTAGTGGAAGGGCAAGAGATTCTCTGAATGAATGGTTTACATCATGCAAACTGCTGGGACTTGCAGCTGAACATGGTTACTTTTTAAGGTATGTCTCCTTTGTTTCTTCCTTCTCACCCCACCAAAAGAAAATAGAAAAAAATATAATACTAATGTATTTTTTATTTGCAGGTGGAATAGCGACTCTGAATGGGAAACAAGTCATTTGTTTGCGGATCTTGATTGGAAACAGGTGGTGCTGCCTGTCATGCAGTCGTATACAGAAGCAACTGATGGTTCTAATATTGAAGTCAAGGAAAGTGCTTTGGTGTGGCATCATCAAGATGCAGACCCTGATTTTGGCTCCTGTCAAGCCAAAGAATTGCTGGATCACTTGGAAAGTGTTCTTGCTAATGAACCAGCAATTGTTAAAAGAGGCCAACATATTGTTGAAGTTAAGCCACAGGTAGAGTTTTTCAAATTTCTTCACTGCATCTTCCTCTACTTATATTAAGTGAAACTCGTAAGCTTGAATTGTTTTAATTGATGTCATGAATTTTCTATTTACAGGGAGTAACCAAAGGTTTGGTAGCTGAGAAGGTTCTCTTGAATATGGTTAATGCCGGCAATCCACCAGATTTCGTGATGTGCATCGGAGATGATAGGTCTGATGAAGACATGTTTGAAAGCATTTTGAGTACAGTCTCGTGCCCGACGTTACCATCAGCTCCCGAGATTTTCGCTTGCACTGTAGGTAGGAAGCCTAGCAAGGCAAAATATTTTCTTGATGACACTACTGATGTTGTAAAGTTGCTTGATGGCCTTGCTACCTCAACAAATCAAAAGCCCAAACATCTTGCGCAATTCCAAGTTTCTTTTGAGAGCACAGTTTCTTAGGCAGGCCAATACAGCATTGTTGGTTTGTTATGCGAGGGTTCTGATCCTGTGAATCAGAAATTTTTGGGCATTAATCTTTAACCTGACGAATGGTGCGACTTTGTTGGTGTGGATCAGATTCTTTCTGGGCTCCTGAATCGGTTTGCATGGCATCAGGAAGGTTGACATGTGGTTCGTGGATGATCTGACAGTTTTTCTCTTGTACATGGTAACATCAATTGTTATATTTACTGGTGCTTCATTGAGCATTGGTTTTGCTTTAAATTTTTCGACCTGATTGATTGTTGCTTGTACTGAAAGAGGCCGAGCAGCACCGAAATTTCAAACATGTATAGTTACAGTATTTGGTTAAATACATAATTCTATTATGGTTTGAAATCTCTTTAACTTGTGGTAATCCATGATGAGAAAAGTAATTATTTCTGGGAGTTTGAAGTTCTATTGGAGAAGTAGCCTATTTCCCAACAAGCTATTGTCTAGGTATTTCCAAAAGGCAAATCTTGCTGCATAAGAGCATATTCTATTGAATTGAGATGGAATTGTTCAACTCATTTTTTTAGATGTTAAAACTAAGAGATAAGATGTTTAATTAATAGCTTAGATTTTTCATTGGAGAAAACTGCAGAAGTTTTCACACGAAGAAGTCCACCACCTTAAACCCCAATTATGAAGGCCTTAAAAAATATCATTTGTTTTGGTGAATTACCATTATGTGCTTTACTGGGGTCATAGTTATATCCTTAGAATCATTTCGTCATAGACAACATAATTTAAAGTTTCAAATATGTAATTATTTTTTTCGTGTCAAACTAGACATCTATCTTTGAAAACATAAATTTAAGGCTTAATTGCATGTTTGATTCCTTATGTTTATTTTAGTTTTCAAGTTGGTCCCTTATGTTTTAAAAGTTTCAAGTTGGTCCCTTACGTTTTAAAAGTTTCAAGTTGGTCCAAAATGCTACTCACGTTGAAATAAGTTAGTCCCTTCTGTCACTTAACGTTTAAAGATTTGGGTTGACAATATGGTTGATAGAACCTTAACTTATTTAGAAAATCAGTTTAAAACATTTTTTTAAATTTTTTTGGTTTTATTAAACTCAATATCATGCCGCAAAAGGGACTAACTTATTCCAACGTGAGCAACGTTTTGGACCAACTTGAAACTTTTAAAACGTAAGGGACCAACTTGAAACTTTTAAAACATAAGGGACCAACTTGAAAACTAAAATAAACATAAGGGATCAAACATGCAATTAAGCCTAAATTTAAATTGTTCATGTTAATTTTAGACACATGATATTTTGTCAACCTTTTTGTATAGAAAACCCTTCATGTAAAGTTATTTTAGTTTTTTTGGGACAACTTAATAGACAATCTTTCATGTAAGGTTATTTTAGGGGCTTCAAATGATAAAATTTAATGAATTTTTTTTTTTAACTAATACATTAAAATTGATGTATTTGACTTTTTTAAGAAATAAATTTTAATTTTAGAATTTTTAAAGAGTGTCCCGAGTTAATAAGATTTTTCTTTTATAATTTTTTGTGGATCTTGATTTATGTGTTAATATCCACATTGCTCTATAAATCTTTAGTTGTTCCATAAGTTCTTAAAAAGTGCAATTTTAATGGAGTAAATATTATAAAAATTAGGGTTAAATATGTTTTTGATCCGTATAAATATGTCAACTTTTCGTTTTAGTCCCTCTAAAATTTTCCTTCAACTTTTAGTCCTTATAAAATTTTCAATCTTCACTTTTGGTCCCTCTTTTAAAGTAAACTCATATGTATTATAATAAAATTTTTCAGAAAAATTCAAAATATTATAAGAATCACTCCAAAAAAAATTCAGAATTTTTTAACAATACATGAATTTAATTTGTGTTTTGTTAAAAAAATTCTAATTTTTTTTAGAATATTTTACACATTTCTGCACAATTTCATTAAAAAAATACAAAAATTAAATTAAAAAAAGGGACCGAAAGTAGTGATTGAAAATTTTATAAGGACTAAATGTTGAAGAAATTTTTTAGAGCGACTAAAATGAAAAGTTGACATATTTATAGGGACCAAAAGCATATTTAACCCTAAAAGTTATTATGATATAATTCAGATATTATCATGATGAATTGAATATGTAATATATCTTTTTAAATGGTCACTTGAAAAATGGAGTTTGGTTTAATATTGTTGTTATGTTTTTAGAGGAACATTGTTGATATTTTTAAACACGTATAATATAAAATGAAATACAGATTTACAACTTTAAATTATTTTAAAAAACACATTATCATTCATATGGAAATTGCTCTTTAGACCAATTGGATTGTTCATAGCATAGTTTTAAAACTCGGTTCGGTCATCAACTCGGCAGAGGTACTGAGTCGATGGTCGAACCATCGGGTTATTGGTTGAACCGCATGACAGAATCAGATTAAATCGGATGACTTGATTAGATAACCCGGTGTTTAGATTAAATTTGTATAGATATTTAATAATATTATATCGGATTGAACCGGTGACTTGATTACTCCAAAAACTAAAATAATAACATATTTAAAACAAAAATAAATATCCAACAAACATAATTTCATAGACTAATTATTCACGAACTTTAAATAAAATATTTGAGCTTTATAATTATATTTTTTTAGGGAAGTTTTATATTATATATGTCTATGTTTTTGTCCGTTAATATTGTGAGTTATTTTTATAAAAAAGATAAAAAAAAATTGATAGAAATTTGCTTTGAAAAGTATTAAACGATAATTTTGTGAGGTGTTTTTATCAACTAAAAAATAAAAATTGATGGGTATTTGTTTTGTACAGGATTCAATATTTTGACAGCTATAATCTTATCAAAAATTTTTTTTGATGTATCTTATTAAAAGCAAATCAAATACAAAATGAACAAGTGCTTCAATGGTTAGGAAGTTGTTTCTTAATAGGAGGGTCACAAGTTCAACTCTCATCTGTGTCATTTTTTAAAACATGATTTAAGTTAAAAGAAAAAAAAAAAAAAAGAACCGGTTCAACCCATAACTCGGCTGAGTCACCGGTTTTTACCGAGTTTAACCAGTATCGACCGGTTCTCGCCGAGCCAATTGTATGGCCGATCCGAAGGTATGCTCGAACCGGTCTACCCACCAGTTCCCGGTTCGACCGGCCGGTTTGAGCCGAGTTTCAAAACTATGGTTCACAGGCTCTTAAGAAAAAAAAATCCAAAATACCCCTTTTGACTCTTAAATTTCAAATCTATCAGATACTGAATCTGCATCAACAAGATATTAGAAAAGAGGCTTGAGTTCCACTTGTGTTTAAATTCAATCAAAGCTCTTATTTATTGTTTTGAGTTGTTAACATTCAAACACTCTCCTTACTTCAAACAATTGATTTTCATCAAACCGAACTCAAAGGTCTTGCATTTGTCGTGACTTTTAGCAAGCTCGACAAGTAAATGTTAAATTTCTCAAAGTCTAAACATTTCTTCTCACTTTGTAGGTTAGTGTTTTTGTAGAAATGTGTTATACATATTTGATGAAATGTTTCAATACATAGTTAATTTGTCTTTTCATTTTGGCTGCTCTAGATATGGATGACGATGTTGGTAGGACGAGACTCAGTAGAGTGACCTTGCACAACTCTGTATGCATAGAGCATGCTTTAAATAATCCTCCTAAACAGACTCGCCGTAGGAGGTTTAAAAACGACGTTGAACTTGAAGTCTTCAATTCAAAGGTTCCATAGCCTTCATTCTCTCGAGCATTATGATAAGTTGTCACAAGTGCCAACACCACCACCACAAGTCACAACCACAAAATCTGCCGCCGCCACCACCACCACCATAGGGCGTTGATTTCTTAATTGCTTAATTATTCATTATTTATATAGATAGAAGTTAGAATGTGGATTATGTTAAGAATTATGAGTTTTGTTTAATCAAACTCTGATACCATACTATTCTCGATAGAAATCATAGATCAAATAAAAGTACAAAAAAAAAAATTATATTAAGGATTTTTGTACATATTAAGTTTAAAATAATAACTTTGTCTTTGAACTTGCCTATTTTATATTAAATATGTTAGACAAATCCTTATATTAATCATAAGATTGCAGTTTCAAGAAAAAGTATAATAAGAGCTATCTATATAACTAATAAGAACAATTAACTAGTTTAACTATTTTTGTTTACACAATTGGTCTAACATATTAGTATGGTTAATATTGTATCAAGAATAATGATATTCATACAATTATTTTATAAAACTTTTGGAAAAACCTTCTTCTTTCCTCTTATTTTAGGATGAAAAAATAGAGACAGTGAAAACACAATGATAATATAAAATAAAATTGTCATAAAATAACTATACAATTATCATTTCTCCTATATACTATATATGTCATAGTCCCTAAAAACATATGTCATAGTGTAATTTTTGTCCAAAATAAAAGGTATTATTATGATATATTTTTTAAGATGTGGGTACCACGCATGAGCCAATGGATTAATATTGGCTTGTGACATGGTCGGGAAGAATTAGCTGTGTCCTAATATATCCTACTACAGTATATATATATATATATATATATATTTTATGAAACATATATCTTACTTCGGACATATACCTCAACTATTTTTTTAGGATATACCGCAAATATTAGATCCCATGTACTTAGAAGTCATGATCAAGGTATCATTTCATCGTTGAATTGATGCAAGATTAGGGAATCACAAAGGAGAACAATGGGGCGGTGTGAAAAGGCACATTTTTTATCCAATAATTTAAGTGATTGTTGTTTTTGTCGAGTAATCTAATAACTGAAATTCATATTTTAAGGTAACAAATTAGGGTGATTGTGGTCTAACTCCAACTTTTATTTATATTATGCAATGTCTCTATCAACTAAAATATATTCATGACATTTAAATAACTATTTAAATTTTGTGTTTGATAAAAAGTGATAAAAAAATATAGTTAATTATTTCAATTCGAGAAGGAGTGAGTCTTCATCAAAAGGGAAATACTTAAAGTTTTATTAATGAATTATTTCTTATTTTCTTCAATCAAGTTTTACAACTTTAAATAGAACACACAAATAACTTCTTATACTTAACTTTCTATAATTTAGGATAGGTCACTTTCTTAACCCCTTGCTCACAACATAAAATATACTAACTCTCTGTTACGCATAGAAATACATAATCAATAGTTATATTACATATAAAATACATATTTAATAATTATATTTGACATGCATATTAGTGTTAGTTTAACCAACAATGATATTTGAACATTCATTATTTTCATGCATTTATTCAACATCTTATTTTCTCTTTATTTCACGTTTTCATCATATCATACCTATGACACCACACTCTATTTCATTTCTCTCAACGTGTCAATGGGTTGATGAGTGTTTATGAAATATTTTTCTATATTAACCAATAAAATCAATTTTCAATGTGATAACCCTTATTCTAAATTGTTTCTTTAGAATTTGGAATAGTCACGATAGGAGACATACAGTTAGACGAATGTCACACTGTCACACTAACTTGATTCTTTTCTTGTACTTATTTTGAATGAATTTGATCTCTTGGTTGTTCATATAGCTCAAGAGTCATTTATAAAGAGCTTTACACCCAATGTCCAGTGATAAATTCATGCCACTTTTGTTTTCATCAAACAAGTACTTAGTTAGATGCACTGAACATAGGAAAAAATGAATTAGGTAATGGAAATGAGGGAATAAAAGAATTTTGCCTTTAGTTTCCACTCTTTCATTTCTTGGTGTTTTAACCCCTTAGTTTTTATGGGGTTAATCATTATGTAATTTTTTTTTTAAGGAATGTAAATAGTTTTTTTTAGCATTCTGCTTGTTTTCATTCGTTTATTGCATTATTGATACTTTTTAATTCATTTTAAGCACATCTTGTGCTTCAAGTGGTTTATCAACTTGTTAAAAACAGAAGGGAGGTTTATCAACTTGATAAAAATGAGGGGAGGTTTATCAATATATTTTGTTTTTGGCTTCATAAAGAAAAAATATATTTTCCTATAGAAAAATAATTCTTAGACATCCAATATCCAATCTACCATTAGAGAGAAAAAGAAATAAAAAGAATAAAATGATAAATGTGATAGCTTGATATATGATAAGAAAATATATATAAAAAAAATAAGATGTTGAATAAATGTATGAAAAGGGGTGATATACATAATGCATGTATAAGTGCTCTTCCTTGTATGCAATAATGCAAAGTACACATTCCTCACTGTTTTGAGATTTTCTAAAAAAAGAAAAAGAAATTATTGCTCGCTTTTTGTCTATCATCAACAAGAAGGTTTGGAATTGGTACTTGAATATCCCTGTTTTCAAAATTAAGCAGTTGAATATACATGTATTGTGAGTAGGTTGGGAATTCATCTAGTGTTATCTTAGAATATATTTGGATGAAGAATTTTGGAGGAGAAATGAGGAGAATGTTTATTTTTCTTTTCTGTACTAAGAAAACAGTTAAATATTTTTAAAAGTAAATTAAGTGTAATTAGAATATTAGTATAACTTATCTTTTTTTTTTTAAAATTTATAATATATATTTCATTCGTCCCATAATAACTGAGCCATTTGTAAAAAATAGTGTCCCAAAATAATGAGTCATTTCACTTTTCAATATTTTCATCACTCCCAATTCAATATATTTCACTTTGCATTTATAATAGTGGAGAATGCACCAATACTTAACAAAAACATTTAAAACAATTTCTCTCTCTCCTTTATTTATATATTTTTCTTAATTTATGTAAAATGAACAAATGACTCAGTTAATCCGTGACGGAGAGAGTACTTTTTATGAATACTAAAATATATACTTAGCCCTTAAAAAAAATTGTATCAAAACATATCAAGGAGGATGAAACTCAATATTTTGGCATAAACTTGGTATTTTTCAGCCCAATGAAGCACAAGGGTCATTTTGTTAGGGAAGGTACTCTGCACCTACAAAAATTTAGCTCCACAAAGCATGCAAACAAATAATTTTGTGAATTTTTGTTGTCTTATTCATTGTGGTTCAGTTAGAGATCCTTCTGTTCATTTCAAAGTGCGATTGGAAGTGTGGAAAAAATGATACTAAATACTTTGTGTTGGTTGTTTCACTAAGGAATAGAAAATTGGCATTGTTATTTTGTCTTGCACTGTCACTTTTTGTTTTCTTCCTTATAAAAATATAAAATCAAATATTTGACTGAATCTGATATTGAATCCAATGCTATATATTGTAATAGTGTCATCACGTGGCATGGCATCATTGCCAGCTTGCTCTGATCAGAGTAGAGTTTTAGATGAGTGGTAGCCAACACATTGTCAGCATCATGACCTTCAAAACAACAGCAATGTTTCATGGATTATATTATGACTACATGCTTTGTCCTAAGTCCTAAACCAATATATATGTGTATATTAATATTGCATTTATATGATGTCTTATTGTACATTTGTACCTTCCTTTCTTATTCACAGACAAAGATGCAAGGAATTTTGATGAATGGTGGTAATACATGATGATTCTACAAATTAATCATCATACTAATAATTAATCATTCCTTTTTCCCAAGAGATTTTTTAGTTACTATCACTACTAGTTAAAACTTAAAACAAAGGGAAAAAAAGTTATCAAGACAATGACACCGTGACAATACCTTATTCATTGAAGGCTGGAATTGGACCACAAAACATATTCCATTATGAAAGGTTATATAATTGAAGTGAATACTTTGATTCATTTCAATTTGTTTAGAAATTAAGGTGGACACTATTTAACATTGGGGCAACCTTTCTATGGTAGGCACTCTAACTCCCCTGCAGAAAAAATAAAATAAAAATAAAGGTACTTGGACTCCCTCATCATCAAATTTCTCAACACCTTAGTTGACATATTCATTCATGGATTCATTTTTGTTGGAGATGTGATGTCTTTTTTTTGGAGTTTCGAATAACTAGTTATTATTCTACTCTTCATGAACACTTTAATAAAGTGAATTTAACTACTCACACTTGAACCCAACACTTATATGTTTGTTTGTGACACCAAAGAAAATTCACACCCGTCGCTTGTAAGTTCGTTGTTAGGGTCAAAACAATACCTCGTCCAAGGAAACCACAATGCACCTAACCAATTAGCTTGTTGACGCCCACATAACTGATTCCGAGACTCAGCAAGCTGAAACCAACCTTGAATGGATTACAAAGGGGAAGGCTCTGAAGACAGATGCAACTCCTTTCTTACGACGAGAACCCTTCAATCGGATAAACTTTATCTTAGATGGTAGATATTACTTCGCTATGATATGTAATAGTGATATATATTTCGCAATATTTACTTTATTTAAAATTGGGTCGGGGGCAATCCACATTAGGTAAGAACAACCACACAATAAAGAGAGACACCATATTTTTAGCCAAAACCTTCAGACAATGAATTTATATATCCTTTTTTGTTAAAAGAAGAGTTTATATATCCTCTCATTTTTAAAATCTATTTTTATAAACACAAGAAACTTAATTGTAGGAGCTTTAGGTTTAAAAAATGATTTTTAAGGTAATAAGCAAATCTCTAGAAAATAGATTTTTTTTAACCATTGCCAAGAAACGTGTTGTATGTGATCCACAACCTCCTCCACTTTGGCCACCAAATTTGAAAAATCATCACATTTCCAGCTCTCCAAATAGACCAAAGAGTAATGTACCAAACCAAAGTCGCCCCTTTTGTCGAAAACAAGCACAAACTTTAAAACAAACTAAAGAAGTTTTGGGGTAAAACCAACATCTCATCAAACCAGGTGAAAATTTTATACCAAATAGCCAACACAAAATGACAAGTGGCAAAGATGTGGTCTTCCGACTTGGACACCCCCGAACACCACACACAACTAGAATTGACAAACACCCTCTACCAAGAAGAACCATTTGCCAAGGAAAAACAATGATTTTTGACAGGGCATAACTCTTCCGACGATTATGCCTCAACAATTGCATGTCGATCAGCCCAACCAAAAACGAAGACAAGAGGTCGCTAAGGGATACAAAAAATACATCAAAACTAAAATTACCTTCACGTTCGCACAAACAGATCCAATTATCCCCTGAGTGAAAAAGAATAACCTCATCAATAATAATAATAAGGTTGGTTAAAAGCCTCTCTTTGTAGTAAAAAACTCTCTTCTCCGGTTCAAAAACCACTTCCAAACCCCATCTTTCCACTTGCCCATCTCTTTGATAACTTTTTTTTTGTTGGGACATTGAATAAAGTCTCAGACCAACCAACCAAAGAGGAGAATTAGATGACTAGTTTTTTTGGTTCTATAAAGTCTAACAACAAAATCCACACATACAACATTGAGAAGTGGAGAATTACAAGAATTTGTGAGTTGTTTACTTTGATGAGAAAGTGACAATACCTATGCGGATTATGTGTGTTGTACTTCGTGGTTGGTTTTAGTGGCTAAAAAAGATTTAAAATAAACAAATTATATTCAATTGAGTAAGCTAAAAATAAATAAAAAGTAAAATAATTTAAATATTTAGATACATTAATGTAAGAGTAAATTGAACCATAAATTTAAAGCTAAAAATTTAGAAGCAAAAATTTCATATTCTACTTGAAGTTACAATACACTTTAATAGTTTTTTTAACAAGCCAAAATGGAATATATTAGATAACCGAAGGTGGCTCTAAACGCACAAGGTGTGCCAGAGAGAACCACTCACCAAAAAACAGTTACAAGTGGTTGTTACCAAATAATAATGTTACAGAAGAATGACAAAAATAAGGCTACACAAAAACACCCATGCAAAGTAACGGGTGCCGCCATCAGTCATTATAACTGAAGGCGAAGGTGGGCACATTTGCCTTTAGCCAAGAAAAAGACATAAATTTGACATTGTCTACTAAATGATGCAAGTCAGCGTTCTTCTGGTTAAAAATCATGTTGTTTCTTTCCTTCAAAATAACCCAAACAGTTGCCATCCAGATTACTGTCAGAAAAGAATGTGTAGACCGCGGTAATCCCGCATAGCGACCGAACTGATGAAGATGTGTTGTAACGACACCTGGAGCTATGAAAGAAATGCCTAGCCAATGAAACAAAAGATGTCATACCGTACCAAAATGATCACACCGAAATAGAAGGTGGTCCGCGGTCTTAGAAGAACCGCAACCGCCTATACAAGACATGTCGTCGTGATGAATGATTCTCCTACGTAAAAGGTTGTTTTTAGTTGGTAATCGATTGCGAAAAAGTCTCCAGACAAAAATAGAAACCTTCATCACTTTAATAGTGAAATCAAATATATCAAAACCAATTTTTTTTTTACGGGATATCAAAACCAATTTGATGTTTTTAAAATATTCCAACTGCATCATATCATGTGTGTTATTTAGAAAATCAACTAAAATTACCTTGAAAACTAAAACTTATTGTTTTATGACTTTATTTAAATTTATTGGGACAAAATTATTTGAGCAAAAATGACCAAATTTTTTGTGTGTAAACTCTTCCATTTTTAGGGTAAGAGGACCTTGATAATCAAGAAAATTGGTTAGGAGGTAAGTAAAGTATGACTAAAAGCTTTTTCTCTCATGAATCATACTCATGTTCTTTCAAATCATTTATAATGAGGAAGCTTATTAAACACTTGAGGTCATTGCTCAACAACACTTGAGGTCAACCACTTTGGTAACAAAAATGACCATCATTATAAGATAAATGAATTATTACGAAATGAAATGTTTTAGTAAATGAAACTCATTTGACTATAAAATTAGTGCACTCATAAAAGATAAGGATTTAATTTCTACATAAGTGTAAAGTTATTTAAAACATGAATTTAATAATTTTACTTTGTTTTTCAATTAATGGATATAACAACTATTTTATTTTTAAACACATAAATAACATGACAATACATTATTAAATGCATTTGTAAATAGTTTTACTTTGAAATTAAACTCAGAAGTATGTAAGTAAATATATATCACTGCTGCTAATAATAAATCCATAATCCAGTCCTCGTGAACTTAACTCAGTTAATAAAGACAATGCATAATATATACAAGGTTCCACATAAAAATTCATAATTCAAGTTGCTGGTTTACTACCCGGAATTCACATGCTAAACATAAACTACAAACAAACAAACACAAAATTATTCTTATTCTCAAAAATAAAAAGTATACTTTTCTTAAGCAAAAAACTAAATTGTTAAGCAATAAAGTAAACTTTATTTTCACCAGAATTGATATCCACCATTGGATCAACTTATATCACACTTTTGGACCTTGGTGTAGTCTCTAGAAACACATTGCCCCACTAGTAGTCACTCTCTTGTCATTACTTTTTCCAATATCTTTTTCCCTTTCCCTCTCTCTCTCTTAACCTTTCACACTCTTCTCACTCACACACTCAAAAAATACTCCACTCCTTTTCCTCTCTTTTCTGCTAAGAACCCAAACAAAAAAAAAACACATAACATTAAAATAAAAAACACACTATTTCATTTTCTTCTTTCTCAACATGAATTAGGGTTTCACATTCATAAATCACCTCCCATTATTACTTTTTACACCTCCATAACAACCTGTTCTTCATTTTCTTCACTAAAATGAGTAAGCAAATTTTGCTAGTAGCTCTCATTCTTCATCTTCTCTTTGGAACATTCTCAGTTTCAGTTTCAGCTGCACCATCAACCTCTTCACCTGCAAGTAAGTACTCACCAACCCATTTCTTATTTTGCTTCCATTTCTTCAAAGTTCTCATCTTTTTCTCATTTCTTTCATCTTTATTTCAGAACTTGTTTCTGGGTTTCTCTCCAATGCTGTTCCTGCTTTTTCCAAATGGGTTTGGTCCCTTAAAGCTACCACCAAAACTGGTATGGAATTTGGATCTTTGCATGCTTTATTAATCAACCATTTTTTGTTTTTTTTTTTAAAATTTATTGATTTTTTTGTTGATTTTTGTGTGTTTTTGTTGAAGGGGTTTTGAGCAAATCAATGATGAAATTTGAGAGTGGTTACAATGTGGAAACTGTGTTTGATGGAAGTAAGCTTGGAATTGAGCCTTATGGTGTTGAGGTTTTGCATAATGGGGAGCTTCTGATTCTTGATTCTGCTAATAGTAACCTTTACAGAATCTCTTCATCACTCTCTTTGTGTAAGCCTTCTTCAAATGTGGTTCATATATATACCTTGTGATTATTTCTCCTTTTGTTTTTTAGATTCATAATTTGGAAAATTAAGTAAATAATTAATTATTATTACTTTTTGGAGATTAGATACTTGATGGATTATGTTGTGGTTGTGGATAATTGGTGGTTGGGATGCTTTTTCCCGAATTTGGAATGCCGATGAGCTAGTTTTGGGTTTGGTGTGGATAGCTTGTTACCATTTTGATCTCTTCATTGTATCATATTGACTTAGTCACTATATAGAATTTGGCACATGTTTGGATTGGATTATTTGAGCTTATCTCATTGCATTAAAATTAGTTAGACTATTTCGGCGAGCTTATATATACAAACTTATGATATGTCTGAAAACTGTTTTCAACTTATTTTCATAAGCTGAAAACATGATACTGATAGATTATGAAAACAGCTTTTTGCTTATTTGAAAATAGTTTGACTTTATTTTATCTTGTTATAAAATTAGCTTATTCAGAAGCACTTATATGATAAGCGCTTAATTAAGCTGTTGATTCAAACAGAGCCTTGAGTAACTTAATTTTAAACTTATGACATGCTTAACATTGTTCTTTCACGAATGTAGAGTCTTTCATTTTAAAAGAAAAAAAAAAGAGTCTTGCATTTCTTATCATGCAACTTGGATGGTTTTCTTTGCCTTGGATTGCCGTGGCATTCCCCTTTCATTTTTTTTAAAGGAGCTTAATTGCAATGTTTTTAGACGATTCGGGGCAGGTCATGGTGCAGTCTTTTGTCTAATTGAAGTTCATTACTGTCTGAGATGGCAGCCTACTGTGGCTGTGTAACTCTCGTGGATCATTCCAATATTTTTCATTACATCAGTTTTGAATAGTTTAAGGGGTTGTTAAAATTTTACCGTCATTTTTCTCCTGTTTAATCGACTACAACTTATATGTGGCATCTTGATTGTGTCTTTTCCACTTTTTCCCAGTTCAACTCCTCTTTGCGTCAAAGATTTGGAACAGTTAATTGAATCAATGCACATCCAAATATCGAAGATTATGTCACATGATTTCATGGATTATTAGTTCATGATTATGACCCTGTTTGGATAAACAACTTAATCAAGCACTTATAGCATAAACACTTATTATGTGAGTGCTGATGTATATGCTAATTCTATATCAAGATTAAATAAAGTCAAATTATTTTCATAAAAGCTATAAGATGTTTTAATGACCTATCCTAGAGAGTTTTGGGAAATAAGCTGAAAACAGCTTACAAACATGAGTTATTTTCATAAGCATTCTCAAACAGACTCACAAGTCACAAGTGATTAATGTTAGTAGACAAGCTTAAATAAGACAATTCTTATTTAAAAAAATAACCAATTCTAACAGATCCTATGACCTTAATGAAGACGTATCACATCAATGTAATGCATTTTGATATATGTCAGCAGGGCTTCTCTTGTAGTATAATCGTTTCGTGACAGTTTATGTCCTTGCATGTGTATGCTTCATTCACTTGAGAAATATAACATTCATTGCAATTCTGCAGATAGCAGACCAAAGCTGGTGGCTGGATCAGCTGAAGGATATTCTGGACATGTTGATGGGAGGCTCAGGGAGGCTAGGATGAACCATCCAAAGGGGATAACTGTTGATGACCGAGGAAATATTTATGTTGCAGATACTGCAAATATGGCAATTAGGAAAATTAGTGATTCAGGTATTTTTCTTCATTCCTCTCCCTCATAGTGATATATTGTTTTTCAATTGTTTCCATGCTTAATACCTAAATGGTTGAATTTTGCGTACTCTTGTAGTGGCATTTCTAGATCCAGTAAACTTTATGATAAAAACGATACACTTGTCATTGAATTAAGATATCTTTTTTTCAGGGGTCACAACAATTGCTGGAGGAAAATGGAGCCGTGGAGGGGGCCATGTTGATGGACCAAGTGAAGAAGCTAAATTTTCTGATGACTTTGATGTGGTTTATGTTGGAAGTAGTTGTTCCCTGCTTGTTGTAGACAGAGGAAACCAAGCCATTAGGGAGATCCAACTCCACTTTGATGATTGTGCATATCGATATGGCAGTGATTTCCCTCTCGGTAAAACTACAATTTACAAACTTTTGTGTAGAAATTCTGTCGAGTCTTGATTACAAATTTAGATTTATTTCCTTTGTTTGCAGGAATTGCGATGCTTGTTGGGGCTGGTTTCTTTGGTTATATGCTGGCATTGCTGCAGCGTAGGCTTGGTACAATTGTAGAATCTCAGGATGTGAGTGATTAGCCTTGTCTTCTTCCTTCTGATGTATTTAAATTGAATTTTTATAACACAATTGGTCATAAATGAATGTGATTCTCTGTTGATAAGTTATGTAGCACAGACACTTCAAATTGAAGACGTGCCTGGTGTCCGACATGTATCAGTGTTTGACATTGACACATATTTACATTCGTTTATTCTATTTTCTCAAGTATTGCTGGTTGCGTCTCAGTGTCATTCCGGTGCATGTGTCGGTGCGGTGCTTATCACAGTCACTGAACATCTTGTGCTTTTTGCAGGCTCAGGTTCCACTAACAGTAATGCCTTCTGTTTCTCGAAGTACATATCAAAAGCCCTTGAAATCTGTCAGGCCTCCATTGATTCCATCAGAATATGAACCCGAAAAGCAGGAAGAAAGTTTCTTTGGATCTCTTGGTAAGCTTCTTGCGAATGCTGGCTCGTCAATGGTGGAGATAATGGGAGGATTATTTCCTGTTTTCAGAAGAAGACCACAGAGCTACCACCAATTTCAAAGGCAAGCACTGATCCAACAATCTCAGAAGCAAGTAAATGATTGGCCAGCACAGGAAAGTTTTGTGATTCCTCGCGAAGACGAACCACCGTCTATCGACACAAGGGCACCAACCCCTCGAAAAACCTATCCTTTCATGTCGAAAGATGCAGAAAAAATTCAACAGTTGCGCCAAAGTAAAGCATTCTACAACGGGTGGGATGGAGATCAACATCAGCAACAACAACCACAACAACAACACCACCAGCAACAACAGCAGCAGCAGCAACAAAAACATCATTATCGCCATCAGTACCAATCATCGGTCCCTCATACTTTCTATGAGCAGACCAACGAGACAACCAATGAGGTAGTTTTCGGGGCAGTGCAGGAACAGGAGGGGAAGAAGGAATCTGTGGTCATCACACCTGTTGAATATGGAGGCTCATTGTACGAACATCGCGATTTTCGGTCTCGGATGAGTTACATGGGTTATAAGTATTGAGTATATATAGTTAGGAAATCTAGAACAAATGAAGACTCAATCCAGCTTTGATTTGGAATGAGGAGGATGAAATCAAGTGTAGGTTGTACAATGATTTCTCCTGATGATCATAATATGAATTGTTTATTCAGTTTTGCCAAATATAGATTTCTATGGCTTGTTGTTTAAACAACAATGGTAATTAGGAAGGTGGGATTAGATCAAGAAATTTTGCATGCTTTTCTGATGATCTTCTCAGCATACATGATCAACTTTAGACCTTTGGAGAGAATATAAGCCACCCATGATTGTCATGACAACTAGAATAATAAAAATAGTTATGAAATATAGGAAGTAAATACAATATCTTAAACATGACAATGATATCATAAAGGTTTTTATTGGTAAATGAAGCAATTATAAAACGTAGTATGCATTTAGTTTTCTGATGTTCTCTTATGAACAAAATTTTCGACTATGTGATATAGTTAATTTTATATAAATAATTTTTATTCCGTACGTTTACAATCATCAAATATCTTCCAGTTCTTCTCTAAAAATTCATTTGGATCAATATTTCCCATTGCTGGTGTACGAATCAAAGCCTTTGCCATATTGATATGACATTTTTCACCTGATTTCACAAGTTTTTTGCAACATTGTTTAGTTATGCTCCCATCACGAGTCAGCTTGTTAAATACTTGTTCTCCACAATCAGCACCTATTTTTTCTACACACTTAGCTAGAAATTTCTGGTTTTCAGGTTCGGTAAGACGATCACACTTTTGAAAAATATGATCACTCTTAGTAAGATAATCGTTTCGATCTACATTTTTTAACACCAGATCGTTTTCCAGAATAAATACGGTCATTTTGATGTGACAAGAATAACCCACTTGAAGAATTTTATAGCAACAATCTCTAGTAATTGTAGTCTTATCATTAGTGAATAATTTGTTAAAAAATTGGGTCCCACATTGTTTTCCCATATTTACTGCACAATCACGCAAATACTGCTGTTGATTAACGGTGAGTTTAGCTAGTGCTGTAGCAAAAAAGAAAACCACCAAAACAATATAAATGCTAGATCTTGCCATGAGATTTAAAAAAAATAAAATTGTTTTATTATATATTTGTTTACTTGTTTGATGAAAATGTTTATCTAAGTATTTGGTTAAATAGTGGACTAAATTGAATACTTTTCGGATTATTTTTGTAACATTAGGCTATATTTATTTCCCATACAATGTAAAACATAATAACATTAACAACTATGCTGCAACTCCTATCTGTTTCTCATAATGGTTTTAAAGCTCGGCTTTATAGTGATAGAGTTAACAAGTAAAACATTGTTTATATAATAATTTTAGTTTAAATATCATTCTGGTCACTTAATTTATTTTTGGGTTAATAGGTCTTTACCCCCAGTAATATAGATCATTTTTGGTTTTGCCCCCTGTAAATTTTTTTTTTTTGATTTTTCCCCTGT
>Ga0228710_1004190_pt1 | contig 22745 bp, 17 predicted proteins | sample MedpolnodulmetaG_FD_177995 | JGI IMG/M metagenome (GOLD analysis project Ga0228710, IMG submission 177995) | Root nodule microbial communities from Medicago polymorpha collected in Santa Monica, California, United States - pink nodules | ecosystem: Host-associated > Plants > Roots > Nodule...
TTAACAATTTGAGTTCGGATAACACTAACTTTTATTGGTTCGGATAATTTGAAATGGGATTAAGGTTTAGAAAAAGGGTTCAGATTTTTGTGTGAAAAGGAATTAATTGATTTGTAATGGTTTGGTTCGGTTCGGTTCGGTTCGTAACAATTAATTACAGTTAATAACGGGTGAAACCATTGCATGATATGATTGAATGTGAGCAGTTCTACATGTTCCCTCTTTTAATTTTAATAAATCTGAACCACTTATTTAATCTATTGGTGTTTTTCTCGTGGTTCACCGGTGAGGGACCTAATTGGACCCTCACCCTAGAATCCACCTTTATTATGTGTTCAGGTTGTAACATAATTTTATTTTTATTTTTCTTGGCTACTTTGTGGTAGCATGTCATATTTTTATAATTTTTGGATCCTTTAGTACACCTTGTGCTAGATGAGTTTGGTTTTTTAATATATTTTGTTTAACTTCTAAAAATATCTAAAAATAAAAAAAAGCTCATTTACCACTTGCTTAATTGCTTGAAGCTCGTCTATGTTTGTTTGTATGTCCCTTATTGACATTAAAAATCAAAGAAAAGAGAAAAATACCAAAATCTCAATAAGATACTCAAACATTAAACAAAACAACTGATGATACCACTTCACCCTCAACAACACGCGGCGAAACGAACTCTGTCTCCCTCGCCACCACATCTCCCTTATGTCACCTGAAACAAAGAAACAATACCCCAAAATCCGTTGCTTTTAATTCCCACAATAATAACAATTAATAATTAAATAAAGTAATAACTGATTAAAACTCTCTCTCTCTTCCAAACACAAAACCACTCAACAAAAAACATACAACAAAAGGAGTTACAAACATTTTTCTCTCCCCATGTTTTTTCTCTTTCTTCATTCTTCTTTCTAGGTCTTCAACACTTTTAATTCATTCAAGCATTCAAATCAAAACCCAGGAAAGAAATTTATTCTATGGGTGCACTTTTTCTCTTTCATATAAAAACCATGTAAAAAAAACTGTTCCTTTTTTCAATATTATTATTACCATTGACCCTCTTATTATTTTCATATTATTTTAATTAATTAAAGATAAATTATCCTTTAATTTCAGGAAAAAAATATATTATCCCTTATTTTTATTTATGGTGGTATAATAAAAAATCTTCTCCTAGAAGGAAAGTGGGAAAAAGTTTCTCCATTTAATCAATCTTAGTCAAATGAGTAAAAAATATTATTTTCTTTTGTCTTTTTTTAATGAAAGATGAGCTAATGAGAAATAAAATCCATAAATATACCAAACACAAACACAAAAACAAACAAAGTCATTTATTATTCATTTTTAATTTTATCATCACATCCATCACATATATAAAACATAGTTTCTGCATTTCTTCAACATTATGAGTGAGAGAGTTGAGAGCTTCTTATCCACATCTAAAAATTAAGATCAAATATCATTGATCTTAATAAGTGTTGAAACCCTATTCTTTCATTCATCCATATCTTGAATTTTTCTTTGGTTTGTGGGGGGTTTTCGAGAAGATTTTCTTTCATTTTCTTGGTAAAAGTATTGATCGACAACAATGTCATCTTCATCTTGGAGTTGTTTTGGAGATTCTCAATCTAATCTGCAACGATTTCTTCAATGTGTCACTCCTGTTATTCCTTCACAGCCTCTACCTCAGGTATTTTTATTTTTAAATATTTTATTTATTTATTATCCAATTTATTTTTATTTTTTATTTTTCAGTTTTTTTATTTGTTCGATCAGTGTTTGAATGCTCAAGGTGACAATGTTTTCATTCCTCTTCTTTGTTTTGTCAATTCATGGGACGATGTGTGTTTGTTTATTTTTTATTTTTTACTACTCACACACAAAAGGGACATTTTTGTATTTTCATTAGGTACAAGGACATTTTTGTATTTTTTAAGGTGTATAATTTATTTTTGATAGATAAACAAAATGACAAAACCGTTGTAAACTCAAACACACAAATAAAAATGTTGGGATTAGAATCTCAGTCATGGCGTCCGGCTTAACAATTTCAACATTTTTATCCCTTGAGGTAGGATTTGTAAACTCGTATGATTTTATTATATTACCAATATTGTTCTATTGTTATTATCTTCTTTTTTTGACAAATTAAGGCTGTTCTATCGTTATTATCATTCTCTAGTTTCTTGTTGTTTTTAATCGTTTCTTAAAGGTGTGCCTGTTACGAACATTAATGTACTAAAAATGAGTTTTTGAACTTAATACATTAATTCAAAACACCAACTTTTTTTTAAAGTTGAAACAATAACGAAAGTTAAGAATACTTGTTTTGATCCACTGGAAAAAAGATATGTTTCATTTGCTATGTTTCATTTTTTAACAGCATTTATGTTTATTAGATTTAAATTATGCACCGTTTGACTCGTTAATTTTTTTAATAAATTAAACGCTTTACTTTTTAAATTAAGTATTTTTTTGAGATGAAGTATTTTTTTTATTTTTTACTATTAAACTTTTCAATTCAAATATTGAGATGTTTAAAGTGGTTTTGAATATAAAATAATCTAGAATTAACTAGTACATAAAAAATATTTAAAAATCAACCACGATTGTCATCTTTTGATATTAAATCACCATCTTAGTCTTAAATATTAAATGTCATGAGTTTTTATTTATAATTACTTTTTTGAAAAAGTCAAATTAGTCCATCAAAATTGACATCAGGGAGAATTGAACATGAAACATTGAATCGAACACACTCTAAATAATTTAATGGTGTTAGCTTGGATCCATGAAGTGTCTTTCTCCTCAAATTCTCGGTGTCAATTTCTATAAGCTAATTTAGTTTTTCAACAACTTTTTTGAAAAGTCAAATTTCATTAAAAATTATACCCTTTCAAGAATTTTATTATAAGATCTCATATGCTAAAGTTTGAACAATAAAATTCATTTTTTATTTATTTGTTTTGAATGGTATTAGAGTTGTAGTTAGTATTTTTGAGTAAAAATAATTCATATTTTTGGGAAGATATATCCTAATTTTCATTATTTAATTGTGGTTTCGGATAACTACTAATTTTCCAGTCATATTTCTCATAATATTTACCTTTTAAATAGGTAATAAAAAAATATCAAATTCATTTAATAGTTTAAGAACATTAATGTCAAGTAATATATTTAATGAATAAATTATCAAATAGAAATGACCCATTTAATATTTAAAAACATTAATGCCAAATAATAATCCATTGGTACACAAATTTTAGCTGGTAAAAATGTACTTTTTTTCATGACGGTAAAAATGTGCTAGTGCATGCACACATATGCTAATAAAAAAAAGTAAATACAAGTATATGCAAATGCCTGACTAGTACATGGTTTGTTTTAAATAACTAGTACATGGTTATACACATTGTCAATGGTTTGACTTGTGATTTCATTAATAAATCATTATTTACTGTTTTTTATTAGATTATTATTTTTTTATTATCTACGACACTATAGATGCATATTCATTTATTAGTGAAATATTCTTCTTGTCACTTGCAGGGAATATCCATTAAAATTTAGAACTTCTTGAAAAATCTCCACCCACGTGTCTTTTTTAGATTATTATATTAATTTATGTCCTAAATTGAACATCTAAAAATGTCTATGGTCGATCCAGACACAAAAGCTATCTTAATATGAAATGTCTAAGGACTATTATTTACCCTACTGTGTTTTTTTCCACATGTTTTGGTGTAGAAAAATTAAAATAAGGAATGTTTAGTAAAAGTAAAAATATGTGCTTCTTATTTATAATTTAAAAATAAATGAATATGCATCTTTTTTTTTAAAAGGAGGATATGTATTATTATTATATCCCTAAAAAAAAATGTATTATTATTATTATTTTGACCAAATTATGATTATGATTATAATCTTATTTTTAGAAATTGTTATTATTTTTATTATCTGTTTTTTGAAGGAAATATTTTTATTATTTGTTGTTATGCTTCTTATCCACTAGATTAGTCATTATAATGTGTCACTACTAAAAAAAAGTCATTATAATGTGCTAAGACATTACCGTTGACTTTTCACCCTTAAACTTTTTAATGAAAATATAAAATTAATACCGACCAACCCAATTTCAAGAAACACTTTGGTTGCACTAATTTTTTTTTTAAAGACTTTGCTTACACTAACTTGTATATGCAAATCTTCTGGAATAGGTTAGTGAGACCTTTTTCATTTTAATTTCATAGTTTTTTAATTTAGTCAAACATATAGTTCCCAATAATAATGGAAAAGAATCACATAAAAGTTAGCTTAATTTATTGCTTTGAAGAAAATCCATGGGTGATTTTGTTTTGTTATGACAAGAATCAATTTTCTTATCTTAGAATGATTTTATTTGAAAACTTGTGATATGATAGAAAACAAAGGCCAAACTTTAGATAATTTTTTTTTTTTTTGGCAAAACCAAACTTTAGATAATATTAAAAGAAAATATTCAAAATTGATAATAATCACACGTGCTTTGGCAGCTCTAAATTGCCCGACGTGTGGTGTGACAAGAAAATTTATCATATATTCCAAAAAAAAATAAAAATTGAACGTATTATTTCTTAAAAAATTATGTTCATATATACTGGTTTTAGTACTTTACTTTACTATGTGATAAATCTATTATTGAGGAAGATACTTCCACTAGGATTTTGCATTTTATGGTTTTAAGCTAGTTGCACATTGCTTGTGTGAATATGTTATTGTATTTGAGCTTGGTCACTTAGCTTGTGTGCCTTATTGGTTTCATTCATTATTGTGGTTTTGTGTGTAACTTTTCGTACTCTTGAGATCTAATCCGTTCATTTCTTGTGTTAGGTAGAATCCTTTTTGTGGTTAATATATTTTATTTTGATTTGTTAAAAAAAAACTAGTTACGTATTGCAACTCTCCTAAAAATAATCCACACATTGTAATGTTATAAATAGGGATGGCTTGTATAGCCCGCTAAATTTGGTGGGTTGCGCCGAAGTTTCAAACTTGTCCTCAATAGTTGGTCCGTCCTGCTTAATTTGTTGAAAAAATGAGGCAGGAATCGGTTGGTGTGGGCCGGCCTGCCAACTCGTCAACTTGCTATATTTTTTATTTCTTTTGGTTCAATGGTTTGACACAATGTTTTAGAGAATTAGTCAATGTTTTAGTTGATTAATATTAAAACTCATAGGATAAGTTTGTCGTCCATTTAGGTCTTACAAACTCTCCAAAATTGTGTCAAATGGGCAAATGAAGGCACAAAAATGTTGTTGCATACACTAGATGCTAGCACCATTACTTCTTAGTTATTACGAGTCATGTTTTTAATGGTTGCACATTATTAATTTCTTAGTTGTTATTGCTTACAATGGTTAGCAACTTTATTGGTTGTTGTGGGTTTTAATAGAAAATTGTTATTCTATTAGAATACAAAAAAGACCTAGAACTGTTAATTTGTTATGTTGATTTTCTTTGTTTTTATCATTCCATTTGCAGAGTTGCTTTGATGATCAAAATAACCAATCGCAGCCCAATTGTAAGGACTCAATTGAATGCTTCACTCTGAAAGATCTATTTGACCGTTTTTCTGAATGGAGTGCATATGGTGTTGGTACACCTGTGATATTGGAGAATGGCGACACTGTAGAACACTATTATGTTCCATATCTATCGGCTATACAAATCTACACCAATAAGCCTGTTGTAGATTCTCGGTATGTAGTAAACACGGTTGTATGTTTACTAGTACAGTATCCTTGTGATGCATGGATAAAGTTATTTGTTATCGACTGCTATCAATGTGGTACAATTTGGTACATTTGTTAAAAACTTACCAGTCGTGTTTCTCTTTTATAGAAATCGGAGGGAGGATAGTATTATTGATAGAGTTGAATGTGAAAGTGATTCGTGGAGCGATGATAGTGGAAGTGACAACATGTCTAGATCATTAAGTAACAATTCAAGCAAAACTTGGGATGCTATTTCTGAAGACTCAAGCTCTGACCAAGATGGCTCATGTCAAAAAAAGGATAAGCTTGGCTACCTTTACTTAAACTATACTGAGATAACTTCGCCTTACATGAGAGTTCCGCTTATGGAAAAGGTGACATCTTTATTCTCGATATCGTTGTGTAGTATTTGCTTTTCACCACCTCATTTAAGTAGCAAAGTAATTAGATGTATATTGCATTTACACTATACATCAAATATAATTGTTCTTGTTTCAGATTCCTGAGTTAGCTGAAAGCTATCCAGAACTAATGACCTTGAAGAGCGTTGATCTTTCCCCTGCAAGTTGGATGGCTGTTTCATGGTGAATATAATTTTATGTCCTTGCTCTAAAATGTATGATTTATGTTGGTTTTCAAGGTTAGAAAGATGTTATATATGTTGTTCTTTGTTCATGAATAGGTACCCGATATATACCATCCCTAGTCGGAAAAACGACAAGGACATGGAAGCATGTTTCCTCACTTACCATACACTGTCATCATCTTTTCAAGGTATTTTCTTATTGCATTTAATATTGTCATTTCGTTAGTAGTTGTTTCCGTTACTTAGGAGGTGATGTGATCACAAATAGTATACACTCACAACATTTATGATGTGTTTCTTTATATCACATTTGTTTGTCGTTTACTCGTGTTTCTCATTATTCGAAAATATGTTTACGTTAATATGAAGTTCGTTAAATTTGTTCTTTGTCGTTCAATGGAGTTAAACATTGTTCAATTACATTGTTTATGGTCAAAGTATATAACGCAACCCTTGAAGTAACTACAGTTAAATTTAATACATTAATCAAGATTTTATTTGAATATGTGACGACATTTATGACAGCAATGAATTTTAAAGAATGTCAGCAAACACAATCTTTAAAACTCTCCTTTTCTTTCTAAGTTTCTACGTTATTGGTTGAAATTTATGTAGGTGTCTTTATTTAGACAACGATCTCACCACATAGGAAGTGGAGCCCACATAAATTAGTGAGATCCACGTAAATTTCAGTCGATATCAAAATGAGTGTCCAATAATGTGTAGCCTTCATGGATATTTAATATAATTTCATGCAAAAAATTTATGAGATTGTAAGTTTTAAATAATTATATGAGATAAGTACTACATAAAAATGACAGTATATACTCCATATTTTTTCATGTTGCTATGTTCACATATTTTTTATGTAAAGCTTCATGTTAGTTCTTATGTGTATATGCAGATTGTGCAATGGAGCATGATGACGTGGACACGAACATAGACATGAATATGGACATGGACATAATGAACATGTTCATGGACATGGACAACGATGAATATTGTTCTAGTAGCTGGGAAGATATTGTAGGAGAGGATTGCAAGAAAAATAGCAGTGGCTCTATTTCTCTACCTCCATTTGGGCTAGCCACTTACAAAATGCAGAGTGATCTTTGGCTAAACACTGATCCAAATGATTATGAAAAGATATCAGATCTATGTAGTGCTGCAGACTCATGGTTGAAACAGCTCAATGTCCACCACCATGACTTCGACTTTTTCACATCGAGCTATGTCGTGTGAATTGGTTTGTCCATCCTTACTTGACTGTCCTTTGATTTAGCTTTGAGACTCTGATGAGAATGGACTGAGGTTTATGTCCTTCCATTTAAAAAAAATATATAGGTTTAACTTAGTGCAATTCTTAAACATTTAGAAAATTTGGAGTTATATATGTCAAAAGGGTGTATATAACTTCTAAAAAAAATGTAAAGTTTTTTTTGTTAATTAGGGCTCAGTGTTTTTATCTACCTTTTTTGTTTTTAATATAAGCTTTTTCCCTAGAAGCAAGATCACAACTTGGTACATGTAGCTGAACTATGATTTATATGTTAGTACTATGAACTATTGTCCTCTTTTTAATACATAGACTGAGGTTGGTTAGTTTTGTATATTATTGTCCTCTTATTTTAACTTCAGTGCAGAATGTGGGGTGAAATGCATTTTATTATTCAAATGAACTGATACAAGTTATATATAGCAATAGTTCATGATAGAAGTTTAACTAACAAGCTTACTTGTGAGCCAATTAACCTCCAATACTTACTTCTAACCAAATAGCCAAGTCCAATACAGTGATATATATATCTAACATACACTACCTAAACTGAACCTTTATGACAAAACGTTCATTTTACAAACAATCAGTATAGAACATATACATTAACCTAATCTAGACATTTGACAAATGCCTAATTTCCCCTTAGCTTCAAAAAAGTTTCCAACTTTCACGTGTTTGTCATTTCAACTCGGCAACTAGCATTAATTGTTATTATTATTATTTTGACCAAATTATGATTATCATTATAATCTTATTTTAGAAAATTATTATTATTATTATTATTATTATTATTATTATTATTATTATCTATTGTTATGCTTCTTTTTCCACTAGATTAGTCTTTTTAATGAAAGTCATTACCGTTGACTTTTCCCCTTAATATTTTTTTATGAAAATATAAAATTAATACCGATCAGCCAAATTTTAAGAAACACCTTGCTTGCACTAACTTTGTTTTAAAGACTTTACTCGCACTAACTTGCATGCCTTAATTTGGTAACACGTACTATTATCATTCTTTGTGCAAATCTTCTGGAATAGGTTTGTGAGACTTTTTTCATTTTAATTCCATAGTTTTTTGATTTAGTCAAACATACAGTTCCTAATAATAATGGAAAAGAATCACATAAAAGTCTTCTTAATTTATTGCTTTCAAGAAAATCCGTGGGTCTTTTTGTTTTATTATGACAAGAATCAGTTTTCTTATCTTAGACTGATTTTATTTGAAAACTTAAGATACTTGGTGATATAATAGAAAACAAAGGCCAAACTTTAGATAATATTAAAAGAAAATATTCAAATTGATAATAGTCACACGTGTTCTTGGCAGCTCTAGATTGTCCCACGACCCACGTGTAGTGTGATAAGAAAATTGATCATATAGATAATGGCAGACCATTGGTAAGGACTCAATTGAATGCTTTACTCTGAAAGATATATTCGACCGTTTTTCTGAATGGAATGCATATGGTGTTGGTATACCAGTGATATTGGAAAATGGTGATATTGTGGAACATTATTATGTTCCATTTCTATCAGCCATCCAAATCTACACCAATGAGCCTGTTGCGGATTTTCGGTATGTAAATACGGTTGTATGATTACTAGTATAATACCCGTGTGATGCACGGATAACGTTATTTGTTATCGACTGTTATCAATGTGTTACAATTTGGTACATTTGTCAAAAACTTACTAGTCGTGTTTCTCTTTTATAGGAATCAGATGGAGGATAGTATTAGTGATGGAGTTGAATGTGAAAGTGATTCGTGGAGCGATGATAGTGGAAGTGACAATATGTCTAGATCATTAAGTAACAATTCAAGAAAAACTTAAGATGCTATTTCTGAAGACTCAAGTTCTGACCAAGATGGCTCATGTCAAAAAAGGGATAAGCTTGGCTAACTTTACTTAAACTATATTGAGATAACTTCGCCTTACATGAGAGTTCCGCTTATGGAGAAGGTAACATTTTTATTCTCGATATCGTTGTGTAGTATTTGCTTTTCAACACCTCATTTAAGTAGCAAAGTAATTAGATCTATCTTGCATTTACACTATACATCAAATTTAATTGTTCTTGTTTCAGATTCCTGAGTTAGCTGAAAGCTATCCGAAACTAATGACCTTGAAGAGTGTTGATCTTTCCCCTGCAAGTTGGATGGATGTTTCATGGTGAATATAATTTTATGCCCTTGCTCTAAAATGTATGGTTTCTGTTGCTTTTCAAGGTTAGAAAGATGTTATATATGGTGTTCTTTGCTCATGAATAGGTACCCAATATATACCATCCCTAGTCAGAAAAACGACAAGGACATGGAAGCATGTTTCCTCACTTACCATACATTGTCATCATCTTCCCAAGGTATTTTGTTATTCCATTTAATATTGTCGTTACGTTAGTAGTTATTTCCGTTACTTAGGAGGTGATATGATCACAAATAGTATACGCTCATAATATTTATGACACATTTCTTTGTATCACATTTTATTGTTGTTTACTCGTGTTCCTCATTATTCAAAAATATGTTTACGCCATTATGAAGTTCGTTAAATTTGTTCTTTGTTGTTCAATGAAGTTAAACATTGTTCAATATAATTACATTGTTTATGGTCAAAGTATATAACACAACCCTTGAAGTAACTACAGTTAAATTTAATACATTAATCAAGATTCTATTTGAATATGCGACGACATGTTATGACATCAATGAATTTTAAAGAATGTCAGCAACACAATCTTTAACACTCTCCTTCTCTTTCTAAGTTTCTAAGTTATTGGTTGAAAATTATGTAGCTGTCATTATTTAGACAAGGATCCCACCACATAGGAAGTGGAGCCCACAAAAATTAGTGAGATCCACGTAAATTTAAGTCAATATCAAAATGAGTGTCCAATAATGTGTAGCTAGCACTCTTCATGGATATTTAATATAATTTCATGCAAATATTTTATGAGATTGTGAGTTTTAAATAATTATATGAGATAAGTACTACAAAAAAATGACAGTATATACTCCATATTTTTTCATGTTGCTATATTCACATATTTTTTATGTAAAGCTTCATGTTAGTTCTTATGTGTATATGCATATTGTGCATTGGAGCATGATGACGTGGACACGAACATGAACATGGACATGGACAAAGATGAATATTGTTCCAGTGGCTTGGAAAAGATTGTAGGAGAGGATTGCAAGAAAAACAACAGTGGCTCTATTTCTCTACCTCCATTTGGGCTAGCCACTTACAAAATGCAGAGTGATCTTTGGCTAAACACTGATCTAAATGATTATGAAAAGACATCACATCTATGTAGTGCTGCAGACTCATGGTTGAAACAATTCAATGTCCACCACCATGACTTCGACTTTTCACATCGAGCTCTGTCGTGTGAATGGGTTTGTACTTCCTTACCTGACCGTCGTTTGATTTAGCTTTGAGACTCTGATGAGAATAGACTGAGGTTTATGTCCTTCCACCACACAAAAAAATAGGTTTAACATAGTGCAATTCTAAAAACATTTAGAAAATTTGGAGTTATATATGTCAAAAGGGTGTATATAACTTCTAAAAAAAATGTAAAGTTTCTTTTTGCTAATTAGGGCTCAGTGTTTTTACCTACCTTTTTTTGTTTTTAATATAAGCATTTTCCCTAGAAACAAGATCACAACTTGGTACATGTAGCTGACCTATGATTTATATGTTATGTACTATGAACTATAGTCCTCTTTTTAATACAGAGACTAAGGTTGGTTAGTTTTGTATCTCATTGTCCTCTTATTTTAACTTCAGTGCAGAATGTGGGGTGAATTGCATTCTTATTATTCAAATGAATTGATACAAGTTATATATAGCAATAGTTCATGATAGATGTTTAACTAACAAGCTTTCTTGCGACCCAATTAACCTCCAATACTTTCTTCTAACCAAATAGCAAAGTTCAATACAGTGATATATATCTAACATACACTACCTGAACTGAACCTTTATGACAAACCGTTCAGTTTACAAACAATCAGTATAGAACATATACATCAATCTAATCTAGACATTTGACAAATGCCTAATTTCTCCTTAGCTTGCAAAAAGCTTCCAACTTCCACATGATTGTCATTTCAACTCGGCAACTAGCGTTAATTATTATTATTATTATTTTGACCAAAATGTTTTGGGACATAACACGTCTCAATGTTCCCTTTTCAAAGATTTGGTTTAGAAGGGTCACAATGAAGGCAAATTGAGGTTTGGAAACAAGCCAAAACCTCAAATGCAAGTAGACCTTGATCCTTTGACAGATGTGAGCATGATGTACACTTACATTGTAGGTTGCAACATGGTCGAGGCAATCATTGATGTTGTCAAAGTCCTATCTGTCGAAGCGGAAGTGGAAGCAGAAGCTGATGTTACGGAATGCCAAATGGTGGACATCACTAAAGATGCAGAACATGTCGAAGAGACTACTCCAGAGCCCTGGTTCGACGGAATAGCGAAGAAATCGGGTAATAAAGACTTCAGGGATTTAGTCTCCATTGCTGAAAAAGAGAGATCAACGATAACCTCTCGATGCCCAGGAATGTGGGGCACATATGAGTGGGTAATGGAGCTGTTTGGAGTAAAGAATGATAGAGTAGCATACCAAAAGGTAAAAGAAGTTATCACATCTGAGCAAAATGCTTGGAACAAGATTACGGTTTACTTGGCTGAAATAAAAGTGAGAAAGCCCTAGAGGCTAAGCCATTGAAACGAAGATACTGTCGCAATACTTAAGTCAAATCTTAAAGAGTAATGGTTAGTTAACCATAAGATTGGTCGTATCTTTGAGAAGGAATTGATATATTTCCTAAATAAAAAACCAAATGGTAAAATTTGGTACTCATTGCTATAAAACTAAAGGAATTATTCAAATCAAAATTGACATGATTCCTATCTAGACCCCTTTTTGAAAATTGGTCAAATGACAAAAATTGTGGGGGCAAGGAAGGTTTCTGTTTCTCTTATATATGTTTCTTCTGAAATTTTTATCATTTAAAACTTGTTATAAAAGGCATGTGTCGAAAGATGTAAAGCCTGCTGTGTGAAATAGAAGTAGCACAAAAACTTAAATTCGGCAAGAAAATATTGTTGAGATGCTGAAATGGGAAATGTTAGGATACAAAATGTCTTAACAACGCCAAACAAAAATGGAAAAAGCGATAAATGGTTGAAATTAAAACTTGATGTTTTGTTTCATGGCTTCATAAGCTGCTATGAGTTCTTGCAACCTTGAATCAACCAAAGATTCAGCAGCTATCAGTGTGGCAGTAGACGCTTCAATCGCAGCAGCTTTCTCAAAGTGTTGAAGAGCAGCTTCTGCTTTTGACTGTTGCTGAGCTGAAATCGCTATCAAGCTTGAACCACTAATCTCAGCTTGTCTTTTCTTCCCTGCATCAACTTTTGCCTGCAACCTTTGGATGTCATCTTCCCACAGAGGGATGCTAACATCTAAATCTTCTAGCTCAGATTTCTCCTTTTGGGCTTGGACATCTAGAGAAAAGGCCTCGGCTCTCATGTACTCGCCTTGAGTTAGCTCCTTTTGTCGAAGGAGATCCTGCTTGTTGGCATCAGTGGTAATCTCTCTTTTCCTCTAGAAGTCACGTGCGAGGGTGTCTAGCAGAGGACAAAACCCAAGCAAGAAACGAAGTAGCTCTTTGTTACTTGCAGTCTCTGGAGAATTGTTGAGGGACTCAATCAAACCTTTGACTTGAAAATAGGAACCATCATCTTGTCGAAGAGATTGAACTAGGTCCATATTTAGTATCTTTGCCTTGAATTGCTGAAGGATTTGGTCAAGAAAAATGATCGGAGGATCGTTACTTACAGAAGGATGAGTACCTTGATTTGGAGTCAGGATGGAACTTTTGTTTTCAAAAACCAACCTTAAAGCGGCCATCGAATCCCGTCTCCTAAGGTCAGTAAATGTTTCTTGATCCACAGGAATTGGGAGATTGGTAAAAGGAGGAGTCTCGGTGTGAGAGCCCGGAGAAGAATTGCCGCTATCCTTGAGTTCCTTACTAGGAGGAGTTTTCTCTGTTTTAGCTTCTTTGGAATGCTAACCCATCGAAGGAGGTTGATTTCCTTCGACCATAATCGTATCATGGCTCGAGTTCTTTTCGAACCAGTCAACATCCTTCATGAGAGAATCTTCATCCCCTGCACCTTGATTCAGATGGATTTCATCCTCTTTAGCTTCGTCAGTATCTCCGTTAGCATTGCTAGCGCTGGAAGTAGTTTTAGGCGAAGTTGAGATTTGGGTTGTAGGGGGCAAGTTTTCAGTGACTTGCTGACATGACTCTGTGCCTAGACGAACCCCCTCTTTTCCCTTGGGGGCAACACCTGTCTTTGGTTCAGACTTATCACTTTCTTGTACTGGACTGTCAATCTCTGCCTCTTCAACGACAGGATTCAGAGAAGAAGAAAGATGAGAAGTTTTGGGTTTGGGTCCAGCATGTTCTCCAGCAGTGGATGCAGTGTCCTATAAAATTGGATCGAAATTCGAGTTAATGGAGAACATTGATTGTTCAAAATTCGGAAATAAAGAGAGATATTACAATGATTACCTTATCACCGTCAGGGAAAGAATTGGCGCTTTCCGGTCCTTTGGCAGGAACATCTTTGATAGGTTCAAGATCAGGAGCTTTCTTGTCAGAATCAGAAGAGGCACCAACTGCAGATTTGCCTTTGTCAGATTTTTAAATCCTCTGGGTCTTGGATTTAGATGGTTGATTAGCCTTTTTGCTGGTGACTTCGGTTGTATCAACGTGGTGAAAATTATCATCATCTATATTTATTTTCTTTTTGTTAAAAAAAAAATGTATTTATTTTCACACATATAAATTATCATCATCTATATTTATTTTCTTTTTCTTAAAAAAAATCTGTATTTATTTTCACACATATCTTTTTAGTATCTTTTATCTATTTATATCATTTGTATATACTTTTGAAAAATATAGAACACTAAAATGTTAAAGATCATGCATTGATATTTTTTAGTCATTAAAGTTTGCAACTTACATATTTTAATATTATATAGAATACAATTATAAAATGAAAAAATAGTTTTAGTAGTGAAATGATATAGTCCTACTTTTTAATCTTCATCTTTTGGCTATTCATTGGTTTGACATGATAGAAACTTAAGTTACTCTTAGATTGACCAAATATTATAACCCTACTTTTTTTTATTGATACAATATTTATTAGTCTATTGTACTAACTTTCTTATTTCCTTTTATTGCTTAATTAGATTGAATATTCGCGTTGTCTTTGGTTCAAACTCGTGATCTTCCGGTTGTATCATGTGATATTTGTCACTCCATCTCTACCAACCAAAAAAATCTACAATATAATTTTTAAAAAAAAAAATCAAACTAACACACCGAAATTGACATCATGAAGAATTGAACGTGAGATCTTTAACACTACCAGGTCAACTCAAGGTCATCTTCAATATAAATTAAATCAATATATTAGTACAGTTCTCTTTAACTCAGTATGATTCTCATTGTTTAGCTCTTATTTTAAATGGCTTTGTGATTTATTTAAGTTATTTTTTAAATCTTTATTAATACATCATACTTATTATTGACTTGATTGAGTTGAAATGTGTGTGTACATAGGTGCTTAAAGGTAAAATGAAGTCTCATTTGCGTTGATCATAGTCCAACAAATGCTGAGATAGTGCTAAAAGCAAATTTCATATGTTTTTTAAATAGAACAATTTTGTTTTAACAAAAAAGATTTTGCATTTAGCACTAAACATGGTAAAAAAAATAGTGCATCCTTTGTATATGCTAAAGATTAAATAATTAAATGATAATTAATCAAATTAAATTTTAATGAAAAATTATTTACTGTAAAAGAGATTTAGATGAATATTTTTTATTTCTTTTACTAAAACGATGACGTCATAAAGTGTTTCAATGACACATATGAAAATGGGTCATTTAATTAATTTATTAAAATTGAGTTATTTCTTTACATTGTTTTAAATAACATAATTCCATTGACTCAAGTTAAAGGAAAATTTGATAATGTCTAATATAATTAACAATTTTTTCTCTAACATATAAAAACGTATTAAAATAAAGGTAAATAAAAAGATGTAATATAAACTAAACACACAAAAAAAAAAAAGTTTTTAGTATAATTCACTATTCAACTGCAACTCTATTGACTTCTAATAAAGATGAATGACACAATAGTTCTGTAAAAAGTAATTTTCATCCATTCTCTATATTATATATTCTATATTCACTTGTTGAGGGAATAAATTAAAAAAAAAAATATTTAAAAGATCAAAGATTAATAATCTACCAAATTGATTATTTCCAATAATTTTTTTTAAAATGTTATAGTCAAACCCGTGCAACGCACATGTTATATACCTGGTTAAACTTATTCACTATATGAAGGTAAAAGCTAGAGGCTCATTAGGCGATGTAGCACTCAAACTTGACATCAGCAAAGCCTATGTCCGTCTCGATTGGGATTACCTTTGCAATGTTATGCTTCAAATAGGTTTCTCATCAAGGTGGGTACAATGGATCATGCTTTGTGTTGAAATGGTTGACTATACAGTCTTGGCCAGTGGATCAGAAGTATGACCTTTTGTTCCGGGTCGAGGTATAAGACATGGTGACCCTTTGTCCCCATATTTGTTTATAACTTGTGCCAATGATTTATTTGCGCTCATTCGTGATGCTTAAAGGAATGGTAATTTAAATGGTACTCTAATATGCATATGAGCCCCTTATGTATCCCACTTATTATTTGCAGACGATTGCTTTCTTTTCTTTAAAGCATGTGATGACTAAGAGATGGTAATGAAGAACATTCTGACCACTTATGAGGCTGCGTCCGGGAAAGCAATAAATCTACAAAAATCAGAAATGTATTGTAGTAGAAATACACCAACAGACTATAAGAAGCACCTAGCAAATATCCTCAGAGTGCGACAAGTTCTTGGTACCAGAAAGTATTTGGTTTTTCCTTCCATAATCGGCAGAAGTAAAAAAGCGACTTTAAAGTTTGTGAATGATCGAATTTGGAACCGAATTAACACTTGGAGTAGCAGATGTTTATCACAGGCTGGAAGAGAAATTCTCATCAAATCAGTTCTCCAATCTATACCTTTGTATGTGATTAGTATTTTTTTGCTTCCCGTCACTTTGTTGAATGAAATCAAGAAGATGCTCAATTCATTTTGGTGGGGACAAAACTCCACAAATTCAAGAGGTATGCATTGGCTCTCATGGGAGCCGCTTTCTGTTCCTAAAATCTTTGGAGGAATGGGATTTAAAAATCTCAAAGCTTTTAATATGGCCATGATCGGAAAACAAGCTTGGAAACTGATATCTAATCAAGATTCTCTTATCACTAGGCTACTCAAAGTTAGATACTTTCCACATAGTGTATGGCGGAATCTTTGGAGTGTCAGGGAAGTGGTTAACCGAGGCTTAAGATGAAGTATAGAAATAGGAGAAACTATATCAGTTTGGAATCAACCCTGGCTCAAAGACCCCATCAGACTGTCACCCCTTAATAAGCTGCAATTCATGTGGGATGCTCTTACTGTTGTGCATCTGTTTAAACCAAACATTATGCAATGGAATGAGAGCTTCATTCATCATGTTTTGGAGGATGAAACGGCGCTTAAAATACTAGATACATTGTTGTCGTCGTCAGTTCGGGTGGATACAGTCACGTGGAGATTTGAAAAGAACAATCTTTATTCGGTTCGAAAGGCTTTTAGAGACATCATCAATACTGATGCTACCATTATGAAACACTGTGTACAAGGTCATTGGAGTCTCATTTGGAAACTCAAACTCCCTTAGAAGGTGAAAAAATTTCTTTGGCATATCTGCCGCAACGGTCTACGAACTCGATTGCGGTTACATAGCCGTGGTGTAACCTGTCTTACTGTGTGTGCAGTCTATAGTGATCATGATGAAGATAGTAGCCACCTGTTCTTTGAGTGCACAAAGAGTGTTGGCTGCTGGCAGTGTGTTGGTCTTTGGCTCATTATTCATCAGGTTTGGCTGACTACGTCTTCGTGCTCCACGAATGTTTTTTCTATTTTGCAAAAGTTTGATGGGCAACAAAAACAGATGTTTGGAGTGTTGTTGTGGAGGATATGGAAGCATAGAAATAATAAAGTGTGGAATAATGTTACAGAAACAAACCAACATATATGTGAAAGAGCCGAATTCTTTATGAGCAGTTGGGGTAATGCACAAGAGTTGCGAAATCTAGGGGCCACGAGTAGTATGCAGCACGAGGTAGCACATTGGACAGAACTATTAGAAGAAGAAGTTGAGAAGGAAGATAACACGTAAATAGCAGCTTGGGTTCTTAGTGTGCTTAGCGCGCAAGTTATCACATTTACATGTAATTTCATTTGCATTTCATTTTCATTTGGATAGATAGAAGTTAGTTAGACTGCGCTGTCATGACCAACTTCTATATATAACCTTATTGTAACAGAATTCAGTTGAGTAATGAATAATATTTTCACTTCATTCTTCTCTTTCTTCTCTGGTTGAAACTTTGAGATGGTATCAGAGCAGATTCAGTTCTGCTCTATTTCCGCTGCACGAAGATGAACAATCTTTGATTCTTTATGGTTCATCTTCTTCGATTCGTTCTGTTTTCTCTACATTTTTCTTCACAAATTTCTTCATTTTCTTCGTTGTTTCGATTGATTCATCCTTGAATCAGTTTCTTCTATTTCAATTGAAATTTTCTTTCATTTATTGTTTTGTTTCGATTAATCATGGCGAGGAACAACAATAACAATCATGATCAAAGTTTGGATCCGTATTTTGTTCATCCTTTAGAGAATTCCAGTACGGTGAGTGTAACACCGCAATGGAATGGTGACAATTATCACTCTTGTTCAATGAAGATGCGTAGAGCTTTGGCGATGAAAAGCAAATTCAAGTTTGTTGATGGGTCTATTGAAGTTCCAGATGAAGACGATCTCAATCGTGCTGCTTGGGAAAGGTGCAATAATCTTGTTCATACTTGGATAATTAATTCGATTTCACCATCAATTGCGCAAAGTGTTGTTTTTATTGAGAATGCTATGGATATGTGGAACGATCTCAAAGATTGTTTCATGAGAGGAGATCGTATTAGAGTGGCTCAATTGCAGCAAGAAATTTCCAATCTTAAGTAAGGAAGCAAGAAATTTATTGAATATTTCACTGAATTAAGAGGTTTGTGGGAAGAATTGGATCAGTACAGGCCTATGCCTCACTGCACTTGTCCAATTCCTTGCAGTTGTTTGGCTATGCGTAATGCAAAAGGTTTCAGATTAGAAGATAGAATCATTCAGTTTCTGATTGGGTTGAATGTAGAATACCAAAGTGTTACATCTTAAGTTTTACTGATGGATCCATTACCTCAAATCAATAGAGTTTTCTCTATGATTATGCAGCAAGAAAGGAAGGCTCAATATGGTATAATTGTTGCACCTGCTTCTGCTATAGAGGATACTAGTACTGGATTGGTGAATGTTGTTGATGCACAGAGACAATTTGGAAGAGGAAGAGGAAATGCTAGTTTTCAAGGATGAGGAAGAGGTAATGGAAGAGTCTGTAGTTTCTGCGGAAGATCAAATTACACCATAGAGACTTGCTATAAGAAGCATGGTTTTCTTCCTAATTGGGATAGAGGAGGACGCAATTCATATGGCTCAAGTTCTACTTCTGCAAATATGATAGAGTGTGAGGAATATGATGATAAAGGTACCAGTAATGTTTCTAAGAATGATGATGGTGGAATGATGTAAACCAGAGATCAATATCATAATCTCATGGCATTACTTGAGAAGAATGCAATTGATGCCAAAGGATCTGCCAACATGATGAAGGCAAGCAGTTCAGTTGCTAACATAGGAGGTAATTTCTATGAACCCTCCAAGAATTTTGATGATACTAGTTGGATAGTAGATACTGGTGCTACACATAACACTTGCTATGACAGCAATTGGTTTATTACCTACAGAGAAATTGATCCTATTAGTGTTAAATTACCTAATAACAGTATAGTGCAAGCCTTTTGTAAAGGGAAAGTGCAACTTAATGAGCACTTGCAAATTGATGATGTGCCGTATTTTCCTGATTTTGCTGTGAATCTTATATCTGTTTCCAAGTTATGTAAGGAACAAGATTGTATTGTGGGTTATGAGTCTGATCAGTGCATTATACATGAAAAGAAGGATTTGAGGAGGATTGGTTTGGCTAAAGAGATCAATGGACTTTATTACTTGAAGGCTGAGAAGAACAAGAATAAAGCAGCCAAAGTTTAGAGTATATCTGCTTCTGATAGTTTACATAAGAATGTCATTCCTCCTGGAATTTTATGGCATCTTAGGTTAGGGCATCTATCTCATGATAGAATGCAATGCATGAATAAAATGCATAGCTACATTCCTGTTAGTTTACATACAACCTGTGATGTTTGTCAAGTGGCTAGACAGAAGAAATTACCTTTTCCTGTCAGTAAAAATAATGCCAAAGAAATGTTTGATTTGGTTCATTTGGATATATGGGGACCTTTCTCCACTATTTCTATTCATGGTTTCAAGTATTTTTTTGACTATTCTTGATGATTATAGCAGACATGTTTGGGTAGTTATGTTAAAATTCAAATCTGAAGCTTATGATAAAGTGAAAAGTTTTGTTCATATGGTGGAAAATCAATTTGAAAAGAAAGTGAAGGCCATTAGAAGTGATAATGGTCTTGAGTTCCTTTTGAAAGTTTTTTATGATGCCAAAGGAATTTTACATCAAAAGAGTTGTGTTTATACACCAGAACAAAATGGCAGGGTTGAGAGGAGGCACCAACATATTTTGAACATTAGCAAGCTACCAAAGAAATTCTAGTCATATGCTGTTTTACATGCAGTATTTTTGCTAAATAGAATTCCCACTAAAGTTTTACACAATAAATCCTCATATGAAGTTTTGTATGGACATGCACCTGATCTCACTCAATTAGAGGTGTTTGGTTGTCTGAGTTATGCATCTACTCTACCTTCTAACAGACACAATTTTGATCCTAGAGCAAGAAAATGTGCATTTTTTGGATATAAGACAGGAATGAAAGGCTTCATTTTGGTTGATGTACATTCCACTAAAATATTGATTTCTAGGAATGTAAAGTTCTTTGATCTGGAGTTCCCTTTTCATTCTTCTATTGTGCATACTATTCCCAATACACACATTTACTTAGAGACTATAGTTCCTTTCTTCTCTAAGAAAACCAATACACATGAAGTGTCTGATGATTTAATATCCACCCCAGAAGCTGACACTGCATCAGAAGCTGAGCAACTTGATGTAGTGCCTGGTCCCAATGATGAAATAGCTCATCCTGAGCCTGTTAGAAGATCCCACAGAGTTAGTAATCCTCCTTCACATTTAAAAGATTACATATGTTCCTCTAAAACATATCCTATAGCCAACTATGTAGCATATTCACAATTATCTCCTCAACATCAAGCTTATGCACTATCCCTCACTTCTGAAGTGGAACCTGCTAATTTTCAAGCTGCTAGTAAAGGTTCTAGATGGGTAGCAACTATGGATAATGAGATAAGAGCTCTAAATGAAAACAATACTTGGGATTTTGTTGATTTACCTCCCAATGCTGTAACTATTGGAAGCAAATGGATTTACAAAATTAAAAGGCATGCTGATGGAGCAATTGAACAATTTAAAGCAAGACTTGTGGCACAAGGTTTCACTCAAACCGAAGGTTTGGATTATTTTGAGACCTTTTCTCCAGTTGCTAAGTTGTCCACTGTTAGAGTTCTCCTAGCATTCGCATCTATTCAAGGTTGGCATCTACATCAGTTAGATGTTAACAATGCTTTTCTCCATGGAGACCTCAATGAGTCTGTTGACATGAGAATACCTCAAGGTGTGGTTTCTCCAAAGTCAGGACAAGTTTGCAAACTCAAGAAATCATTGTATGGACTCAAACAGGCTAGTAGGCAATGGTTTGAAAAGCTCACTAAATTTCTCTTCACACATGGATTTACTCAAGCAGCTTCAGATCATACTCTATTCATCAAATCCACTTCCACATCCTTCACTGTTATACTTGTTTATGTGGATGACATAATTTTAGCTGGCACATCTTTAGATGTTTTTGATGATCTTAAAGCTGCTCTCCATAAAGCTTTCTGCATTAAAAAAATTGGGGCACCTCAAATTCTTTCTTGGTTTGGAAGTTGCACGCACTTCTAAGGCCATTTCTTTGTGCCAAAGGAAATATTGTCTTGAACTTTTAGAAGATGCTGGCCTCACCTCATGTAAACCTGCTAGTACTCCACTTGATCCTTCTATGCGCCTATCTCAAGATGGAGGTCCTCCCTATACTGACATTACTGCCTATATGAGGTTAGTTGGCAGATTACTATATCTGACAACTACTAGACTAGATATCGCCTTTGCCACTCAACAATTAAGCCAGCTTATGTCGTGCCCTACTGAAACACATCATAAAGCTGCTCTTAGAGTGCTTAGATATCTTAAAAGATCTCCTGGTCGTGGTCTCTTTTTTCCCCAATATGCAGATTTACAAATCTTTGGTTTCAGTGATACTGATTGGGGAGGGTGTATGGATACCATAAGATCTATATTTGGCTATTGTTTCTTCATTGGAAGTTCTCTAGTGTCCTGGAAATCCAAGAAGCAACCTACAGTTTCATGTTCTTCAGCAGAGGCTGAGTATAGGGCACTAGCTTCAGCAACAAGAGAGCTTCAATGGATGTGTTTTCTCTTATCTGATTTGCATCAAGTTCCTTCTCGTTTGCCTGTTTTGTACTGTGATAACTAGAGTGCATTGCACATTTCAACTAATCCCGTGTTCCATGAACGCGCAAAGCATCTGGACATAGATTGTCATTTGGTACGTGAGAAAGTGCAAGCCGGGGTAATGAGACTGTTACCTATTTCTTCTCGTAATCAAACTACAAATGTATTCACAAAAGCAGTAGGGCCCAAGCAGTTCTATGAATGCATCACCAAGCTCTGGATGGTAGATATCTACCAACCTCCAGCTTATGGGGGGG
>Ga0228710_1004191_pt1 | contig 22745 bp, 21 predicted proteins | sample MedpolnodulmetaG_FD_177995 | JGI IMG/M metagenome (GOLD analysis project Ga0228710, IMG submission 177995) | Root nodule microbial communities from Medicago polymorpha collected in Santa Monica, California, United States - pink nodules | ecosystem: Host-associated > Plants > Roots > Nodule...
GGGGGGGTGGATTAGGGCCCCGATGATGTTGTATGGAGGGAGGCGGGGTGAAGATGAAATTTATTTCTTTGAATGATCGGTCATTGGGAGGTGGTGATAAGCGAAAAGAGGTTAGTAAATTTGTTGAGGAAAAAGTGCCGTTTATTTTGTGTATTCAAGAAATAAAATTAGTTGTTGTTGATGATTTGTTATGTTTTTCGATTTTGGGAAATACATTTCATGCTTTTTCTTTTCGTTCGTCAATTTGAGCATTAGGGGGTGATCGTACCTAATCAGAAGGTGACTGCCGGTGCTTTGAATGCGGTGGTTTGAGTGGTGGTAGAATGCGTCAGAATGTCTTCTTGGAGCGGATGGGGGGGTGTACCTGCAGGCACTGCGACGCTCAAGTAAGTAGAGATCAGAGAGTGAGGGTTTAGAGGAAGAGTTAGATTCTACCTTGGGGATTGCTATGAGTCCCCTGTTTATAGAGGGGGAGGGCTGCAGAGCCGTTGTAATGGCACACTTGGCTCTGGCGGTTACGAAATCGTGGGAAGTGTAACCGCCAGAGAGTTTATTACGGGAACGTGCAGAGAGACGTTGTGGTTCGTTTGAACCGATCTCGCTCGCTCCGTGCACCCCCTTGTGGGAAAGGGGTGTGTCGCAAGTAATGTTGCCAAACGTGGTGTTTGGGCTTTGGATTGTATTGGGCCTAAGTAAATGGGCCAAAGGTCCTTTTGGCCGGTCCAGAACAGTAGCCCCCCAAGTCGTTGCTCCTTTCGAGGAGTGATGACTTAAGTGCGGGCATTTTTGGTTGTTCATGTTTGGCCATGAAAAGGAAGTTCGCTTTTATGTGCTCTCTGCTCGAGAGTAATATGATTTTGTTTGATGGATGTGAAGACGTATCTAAATCGGGGAACCGTTTGCGTTGGTGGTTAAGAGTGTCGTGAGGATTGTGCGAGTAGGTGTGTGGACGCGCTCGCTATCCTCCGAACCCCCTTTGTTCCCTTACAAAGCGAGTTCGCCAATGGAGTGGGTTGCGTCCGGCATGCGAGTGCTCGGTTGACTTATGTTGGAAGGAAAGATTCCCTTGTCAGGAAGTTTGGTCGATTGTCATTCCGCAATTAATGCCCACATCTCGAGGGAAAGATTGAGGAGACATGACCTTTGGTTTCTGAGTAACACGTGTAAATGCTATTGCAGTACTTAAGTACCTGTAGCCTGCAGAGTGTTCTTGGTTTGTGTTTCCAAGGTGTCATCAGTGCCATTGATTTAATCCTGACGTTTAGAGAACCGCTACGAGTGATCAGAGCCCTTGGATGGATGATTTGATTTAATCAGGACCACAGGCATGCTATTTGAGTGGAGAGTTGTATGTGAAGGGCTGCACTGGATTGGGGCCTCACGACCTTTGGGAGGTTTTATGAAATGAGTATAAATAGTTCAAACGTTTGTTTAGAACATTACAACATTTCATTTTCTCAGAAACTTAGAAATTCTTTCCAAGAGTTCCATCAAAGACGAAGCGTTTCCGAGTCTTCAACTTCTCACTTCCACCCCAGTTCATCCATCGTAACAGGTAATGCTCTGATGATTCTCCTTTCCCTTATTTCATACTTGGCTTCTTTAGTTTCCTGTTTAAGAAATCATAGAAATGCATGCTTTTTAGCGTAGAAGTTACTCCGACTCGGTGGTTTCTACCGTTTGTTACGGTGGTTTCACCCTTTTGCAAGGAGTTCTAGGATTTGCTGTCTGTTTTCCTTAATGTTTTAGAAAAACATTGGCAATAGGCTTTAGTTTAACTTATAAGCTTCAGCCCTGTTCGCCTTGGAACGGATTCCTTGGTATGGCTGGAGTAGATTTGTCATTTATTTTATCCCCTGACTTTTAGCGGTGGTGTTTGATCCCTTCCTCGTCGTGGTCGACCTGATGGGTAAGGGAACGGTGGATCTGAATGTTGGATTCACTTTTTCCCTTGCTCTTTCAGGTTCCCATGGCGAACGAGGAAGCTGACGCGCTTGTCTCTCCTTGGTTGGGGAAAAGCCTCTAGAAACGGAGTCAGCTTTTGCTACTAATGGAGTGGGAGAGATTTCATTTGGCTCTATCGACGAAAAAGAGGATTGGGAGTTAGTACTCCTGAGCACGTCGGATCGAGTGTGCTTTGAATATGAAAATCACAGTTTTCCCATGTATGAAGTGGTTTTCAAAGACATGGGTTTCCGACTCCCTTTTTCTGATTTTCAATGGGAGATGCTCTGTTGGACCAAACAGTCGCCTTCTCATATTCACCCCAATTCTTACGCTTTTATGATGGCCTTTGAATTCGTGTGTGACTATCTCAAAATTCATGCCTCCAAGCACGTCTTCTTTTCCTTTTTCACCGTACAACGAGGTGCGGATTAGGTTTCCTTCCGTTAGACCCAGAAGATGTTTGAGATTTTTGCCGGAAAAGTGCGGAGTTTCAAAGAGCGCTTCTTCTTAGTAAGACCGAAGAGCCAAACAGCTTTGGATACCCTTTTAGAGGCGGCGAAGGATGGTGTACAGGAACGCGACTCTCTCTTTCACCTGTGCTGGTCTCAAGACCACTTTGGCTATGAGCCGAGAGATTTCAGTCGAACCCTTGCTAGTCTCACGGAGGAAGAGACAGATATGCGCCAACGACTTTGGGCGTTTGTTCAGTCTCTCCCACGGAGGGTCAAAACTGACAAACGGGGGAACCCATTGATGAATGCGGACGAGACGCTAGTAACAGAGCCCCGCCTCATCAATACCCACGAGTTGTTGACGTCATAAGACTTCGAGGATTGTCTTGGTAGTTTGTACCTTCTTTTCACCCTTAATTCGCTTGTTTTTGTGTGTTGTCTTTCAGATCTGATAAGTTTTCTTCCTTTCTATGTTTTGAAGGAAAAATGAAAGACTTAGGGGCCCTTGTGAATGAAGCAAACAAGAAGGTCACCGCCAAGAAACGGCGTAAGAACGCCCAATCTCTGGAGCACCTTATAATCGGATCTGGCCTCGGCTCGACCTCTAGTTCTGTGGTGGACTTGGAAGGTGATGGTCCTTCTGAAGAGCTGGTGTAGGAGCCTGCGAAAAGGAAGAAGGTGGGGACGCCTTCTAAGGAGCCAATCACGCCTATTCGGTCGGTTCCTGTTCGCTCTGAAAGGGGGGCTTTCTTCAGCTCCAAAAAGTGTGGTCTGAGTCGGATCAATGCGGCCCTCATTCGACCCTTTTCATGGATCACCCTGAGCTGAGGACCTAGGTTCAGTTGGCCGAAGCAAGGCAATAACAGATGGAGTTATTGCTACTAAGAAGGCTCTGGAGGTCGTCGCGGCCCTTAACAATGTTTCACTGGAGAGTGAAATCCGGGTCAATGCATTGGCGCAGGAAAGGGATGCTTTGGCTGCTAAGGTTGCTGATCTTGAGGACGAGGCAAGGAGCAAGAGGTCAGCTGCTGAGGAGCGTTACCGTCAATTTGTTGTTGTGGAAAAGCAATTGGTAGAAGCTCGGACTGCCCTTGAGCAAGCGGCCGACTCTTCCCGGAAGTTGGCTGAGGAGAAGGTGTCCTTGGAGGAAGTTTTGAAGAAGGCAGACCTCTCTGGGGAGGATGAAGCAGAAGACACGGTCGTCCTAAGGTGTGCTAACCTTGTGGACAGGATTGGTGAGCTGGAAGGAGGCTTGGTGGACGCCGTCAAGCCTGGTTTTGATCGCGTTATGGCTCAGCTGAAGGTGGCGAAGCCCGGTGTTGACTTAAGCGTCGAGGGAATTCACCCCCTTAGTGATGTGAAAGATGGGGTGATCACTCCTCCTCCAGATCTTGAAAAGGATATTGGGCATGATGATGAAGCCCAGGCCATTGAGGCTTTGTAATTAATCTTTTAACAACCATGTTTGTAATGACATTGTGCGCCCTTCGTGGTTTTAGCACTCTTGCAATATAATCTGCTCTGTTCTTTAATTATACTTGTTTGAAAATGTTTGTTTTATTTTCAAGTACAACGTTTCAAACTGAGTGCTCGTTGTGTGAGGCTTTTTATACTACTCGGAGTATTTGTTGAGAGCGAAGAAACAAAATTTGACCTATGCAAGCCAATGTTTAAACCATTTTGAGCCATTATATTCTCGACCAAATTGGCTATATTGTTATGTGCTCCTATATTTTGTTGTTGGACATTTCTAACAACTTTATCGGCATTGTGATTCCTATCCACTAAGACCACTTCAAGTTGACCTTGGATTACTGGTTGGACAGGTTGGGATTGAGGTACAAGTTGTGGCCTCTAAACCATTAGTTTGATCGACCGCAACGGTTGTTGATTTTGGACTTGTGGAACCGGTTGGTAAATAGGTTATGGAGGAGTAAAGAAATCTGTTATCCTCCCCATTTGTGTGGTTAGGGCTTGGTAACTCCGGTTTGTGTCCCGTATCAAAGGATTAACACACAGTACCAATTTGTTGTGTCAACAAATTAACCATTTCGTGATTACTCTCATCCATTTGTTGCCTTAACAATCTCATCGAATCAGTTGTTAAGGCTGGTAGAATATTTCCACCAAAAATGCTAGAACTTGAAGGACTATGTGTGTTGTGAATTGTGAACGGATTTGCTTGGTCTGCAATTGTGGATGCATTATTATGTACATTTTCCATCATCAAAGTTGGCATACCATACGGTTGTTCCTTAGGAAGGTTCTGCATATTTGTATTTCGACCATCAAGCCTAGGCCTGACTAAAGGAGAACTTGGGACAATGGTAGTCGAAGGAATACCAGCAGTGAGTAGTGCCACAAAGGTTCCCATTTTTGGTCGTGTCATTGGAGAGGATGTCGGAATGGTTGAGGGAACGGTTACTCCCGTTTTCGTCGAAATTGGCATAGCCATGGTTGCCCATACGGTGATCGACATATTTAAATCTCCCAAAGGAGTAGTCGCTTGTAAAGGTTGTGCTTGTGAAGACGATTGTGAAGAGGTCGAACTCGCACGAGCCATAGATTTACCACTTCTCAAATGCATACACAAACAACTTGGTGTTTTTAGCAATAAAGTTACCCATAAATAGTAACAAAATCCTAAAAACGGATCTCTCAAGGGGATGAGTTTTGAAAAAAGTTTTAAAAAACGGTTTTCCTTTTTGAAAAAAGTTTTTAAAAATCAATTGCACAAACAGGGTCCCACCGGGCGTGCCAATTTGTTTACCAGTGTTTTTGGCAAACTACGGGCTAGTTCTGATTATTACAAGCGAAACCGAATTAGAAATCTCAGGACATGTTGTGCAAAGGTTTGGATCGAAAATGGTTTCAAAAAGGTCACGAAATGCACTCAGGTTACTTAGAGGGCAAGACGGGTTTTAGAGTAAAAACAGGCATTGTCTCTCAACAGGTTTGGGATTACAAGTAAAAGCAAAGCAAAATTCAAGAAAAGGGTAAAAACTTAAACACATAAATTAAAGGAAATGTAAAATGCATTGCATTAAAAGTAAAATGGTCTACAAATTAGTTTACATACATTCTATATAACTCGTTTCCCTATGCGCCGTTAGTTTGAGTGTTGTAGAATTTCAATAAATGATTTGCGACCCATTTTTCGACAGGAAACTCTTATTTATACATAAGGAAAATAACTGGAAAAAGACTAATGCCATGATCATCACTTCCTCCATCTTGGACGACCGCTTGTCCCCACGTTTCCACTAAGGAAACCGCCTTTGAGCTTGAAATCGAATCTTTCTCGCCATGATTGCTTGACTTCGACGCAATTATGCTTTCAGCCTTGCTCTGTCGAGCTCCTGACCATGCACGCTAGGCTTGCTATCTTGTCGAGATCCTAAAGTTAAAATGAGAAAGCCTTCGATTCCTGCAAAGTTATAAGTCAACTAAATGTTGAGCACATTAAAGCCTCTGAGTCTACACTTATGGTAATAGTTTTTTTTATAAGGAAGTACGCCATATGATCATTATTATATGCAAAAATCTACATTTTAAGTTTATTGAATATGTGACGTATGAGTTCTATAATATAGATCATAGATATTATTTATTCAAAAGTATATTTTTGTTTATAATCCTGACAAATGCAATATTTAATAGTTGGTAGCAGCATTTATCCCTTTGGTGTAATTGAAGAACCATCGAGAAAAGGTGAAACATAACATCTTGCCCCATTCTTGCACACACCACGCATGGTCCCCCATACTCCAAATTCTCATCCCTCCGATTCAAAAACAAATCCAACGGTTTAAACTCATCCACGATCTCAGACATAAACCTTTGATTACTCAGATTCCACATGGTTCACATTGTTCCACGGTCACTACTTCTAAGCCCTCAGATTCTAATGAATCCAACGGCTAAAAATATGCACAGAATCTCAACATGGTAGCGGGAACAACAACAACTTGAAGAAACAACAACAACAACAACTTTGAGAAGATTTGGAAGAAGAAGAAGAAGATGGAAGGAATAGAAACAGGGTCACATGAAAGGAATGAACTTGTTCGAGCTAGACATGATGTTTCTGAAACTGGGGTTTGTGTTTTAAACACTTTAGTTCATAGTATTTTCTTGTTTTTCTTTTCTGGGTCATGGAGTTTTTTTTTCTTCTGTCTAAAGTTTGAATTTTTATGCTTGAAATGAAAATGGGTCATTGGAATTTTCATGTTTTAGTCATTTTATAGATCATTTATGCAAGTTGCCTCATTTAGCTATGATTTAGTTTGCTGTTGATATGTTTGACTGTTGATGCATGTGTTGGTTCTTTTAGCTTATCTTTGTCTTGATATGGAGTTTAGTAGGGGAGTTTTGTTCTTATTGTAGTTTAAACTTTGTAATTTGCAATTAATATGTGGATTTGAATCTTTAGTTAGTTGAGTATAAAATAATAATATGTAGGTAGTAGATGAAAATTTAGAAGTTTGTCACATGTAGGAGTGTTTGTGGTTCTGTTTGGATCGGTTTTGAGGCAAAAAGTCGTATGATCTGAAGATTATAATAGCATGAGGTTTGGTAGAAGCCTGTGTCAGGCAATTGACACATGTAGAACTATGATTGTAGTTTGTGGTTTGAAATATGATTTATTACTACTCTCAGATCCAGATACATTTCACTACTAATTTTGGTTGACATCTTGAAACACGATATCTATTATCTAACTTGTGAGAAATTGATCTGGATAGGATTGATCTGGATAGGCTTAAATCGTGCTTGTATAGTAGTAATTTTCAATAACATGTATAATTTATACATTATGCAGTCTAAACCCTTAAAGAATTTGAATGGTCAAATCTGTCAAATATGCGGTGATACTGTTGGATTAACAGCCACCGGCGAAGTATTTGTTGCTTGCCACGAGTGTTCCTTCCCACTTTGTTATCCTTGTTATGAATACGAATGGAAAAACGTGATCCAATCGTGTCCACAATGCAAGACTAGATTCAAAAGTCACAAAGGTTAGCTTGTGATCACATGGTATTTTAGTTTTCGTCTGTTCCTCTCATCAGAATTTGCCATGAACAAGATGAATGTGGATTTCAGATGATCCTCGTGTGAAAGGAGGTGATGATGAAGATGATGTTGACGATTTAAGGAATGAGGTCAAGTATGGTCAAGAAAATAATGCTAAGGCAGGATGGCAATGGGATGAAGATGCTGACCTCTCTTCATCTTCTGGACATGATTCTCAATTACAAAATCCCCATCTCACAAATGGACAACTGGTAATTTATTAAAATCAATTTTGAGACTCTTGAATTCGGTAAATTCACAAGTATACCTTGAAAAATGTGTTAACTTATATATTCACAATTGGTCAAACGTGCTCAGACTCATTTTAACCTACTTCTTCACTTTTAATGTTGTGATTTGTTATCTATAACAATGTACATATTATTTCAAGTATGCAATCATGTATTTATCATTCGTTTAGCTTGATTATAGATCAATCAATATGTTATTATTTTCATTTGAACTTTTTAAAATCGGTTAACTTCGAACATTTACAAATCAAATTTACATTATTTCAACAAGTTTAAGAAAGTAAAATTTATGGTTTGACAATTTTTTGTTTACTTTTAAAACATGTTCAGCTATCTTCAATTTTGAGCTAAGACGTAAAAGGGAACAGCAGTTAAAGATGTTAAGACGAACTTCTCTGTTGTTCTGAATTTGTGTTAATTAGTATTATATGGGAAATAATATTTGGTGCTTCATTATGCAATAATATACTAACTGTATATTTTTATGGTCAGATGTCTGGTGACATTCCATGTGCTACTTCTGATACTCAATCTGTGCAAACTACATCAGGTCCTTTGGGTCAATCCGAAAATGTTCACTCACATGCCTATGTTGATCCAAAGCAACCAGGTACAGAGTTAGCCTGAAATGATTGTAGTGTAGCATATCACATTTCATGGTTAGATTGAATACTCATGTGAAAGTATCTTTTTATTACTTGCAAGAGTTTTGTACCTTTTCAATATGCATAAACTTTTGTTTTCCTTTCCAGATCCTTCAAAATACTCACAATAGAAGTAAAAGTCTTTATAGGAACCACAATTTTGTTTTTCTGCGTCTTTATATGAAGGTTCCTTTTTCATTTTCTAAATTAAGAGCCAGTTTTGGTAAACTTTTGAACAAACACTTGTAGGAAAAGAAAAGTCGAAATGATGTTACAAATTTATTAGTAGCTTCTTTCATGAGTTGAAATAAGCTTATGCACCTCGACTATTTCAGAAACTTGCTCATCTAACTTCTCCATAAGCACCGGTAATCCTCTTGACCGATAGAATTCCTTTAATGTATCACTCCTGTTGTGTAGTACTCACCCATGTAATACTAACATTCAGATTGAAAGCATGCCCGGTGTCTGACAATGACACGTGTGTTAAATTCAATTATTCCATTTTCTCATTATTACCGGTGTCCTGTTAGGTGTCCGTGTCAATGCTAGTATTTTATAAGTACTAACATCACATGAATAAATAAAATGGTAATCTTGATTGGCCTAGATAATTTACTTGGGTTTGAAGTCTTGGTGACTTTGGAATAATCCAGGTCTTGAGAGTGACGAGGAGATCAGAAGAGTGCCAGATATGGGAGGTGAATCTGCCGGAACATCAGCCTCTCGTAAAGGCACTGGTTCAACTGCTGGTCCAGAACGTGTTCAGGGTGCTGGAGAGGGTCAAAAGAAGAGAGGGAGAAGCCCAGCCGACAAAGAAAGCAAACGACTAAAGAGGTCTGTATGTTAACTTTGATTGCATAATCCATGAGCTCTAACTCCTTTTTCCTGTGATTGATTCATAGCATTTTTTGTAATTTGTTTGTTACATTGGTGGCGTGTAAAAATGGTAATAGGCTGCTGAGGAACAGAGTTTCAGCTCAGCAAGCAAGGGAGAGGAAAAAGGCATACTTGAGTGACTTGGAAACAAAAGTCAATGACCTAGAGAAGAAGAACTCAGAGCTTAAAGAAAAACTTTCAACTTTGCAGAATGAAAATCAAATGCTGAGACAAGTATGTCAATTTTGCATTACCAATTACATCAACATGCCTTTATCTCGTCATTGCATTATAAATGTTCTCTAAAGCATCCCCATCATGATGTTATTGTTCTTTAGATGGGCTGCATGAGCTGGTTTGCTTTTGATAAAATTGATGCACCAAAACTTTTACATCATGATTAGCTCTTATTTATTGTTGATTCGAGTTTTCTAAAATATTGCTTTAGAAAGGAATATAGAGAATAATCATGGTATCTTATCAATGGTTTATAACCATCAATATTAATTTACATAGAAATTTATATCCATGGTTAAGGAGATGAAGTAAACCAAATCAATCCGAAATTTCTCATGTTTTATTATTAAACCGCCAATGTTAGTATTATGTTGAGCGTGAGGATCAAACCCTCAACCACCTTATCGCTCTGATGTTTTACTCTTCCACCCCTACCACCAATCAGTCATTATATCCCCGGAAGTTTCTCATACGTGAATTGCCAAATTTAAATATTCTAGTTCGCATTTTTTTTGTTTGTTGAAAGGACATATTCTAGTTCACTTAATGGTATATGATTGGTGTTTTGCAGATATTGAAGAACACAACAGCAAGCAGGAGAGGAAGCAATGGTGGTTCCAACAATGCTGAATGAAATTACTGATAATCAAAACTTAGAGAGTAAATTAAAAAGAAAGTGAATAAAAAAAAAATTAAATTTTAGTTTTAATGATTCTTTCTAGGTGTGCATTTTAAATTTCATGAAGGAGGAATGCAAGACATGTTTTATCCTAAAACATTGTGTTTTGATATGTGAAACACTGACATGAAAACAGGACATGTAATTGACTTTGACACGCAGACACTAGTAATGTGAAAAAACATAAGTATTTAATGTAACCTCATGTATCAGTGTTTTACACTAGACACATTCAATCTGAAGTGTTAGTGCTACAAACGTTCAAATGTAAACTTTCTCCATTCAAATTTAGGTAGCATGGAGGTGAGTTACTATTGGTTTTTGTAATAATTTCATTATGGAAGTTACCATTTGTTGAGGATATAAAGAGTAACTGATGAACCATCTGTGAAGTTATATCATATACCAATGAATTTGATTGATTGTCTTAACCTCTTGGTATACTATATATAGATAGTGGTTCATGAATAGTGAACACGTGGGCGTGTCCTAGCCGTTTTCAACTGTATAGCGCTTCACTACGTTTGTGATCTTCTCGTGATGTTGCTCTTCGCTATGTTAAGCATTTCCCTTTTTCCGTTAGTACACAAATATCATCTATAAATAACTTTGGCCGAGTTAGTCTCATCAAACAGTAACTTTAATCGAATATATTTTAAAACAATTGCTAATGTTATTCAAACATTATTATATTCTAAATATGTTTTGCTACTACCCATGATAGCAGATTAGATCTTACAAAAGTTATTACCATTAGCAACGCATATATTTCCTGATTCATAACCAAAACACCAGCTTCAGAAGACTTCATATTAGAGCTGAATAAATCTATTATGTTAATATGTTTTAGAACAAAAGAAAAGAAATGACTTACCATCAAATTTGATAAAATAGGGAACTTCATATAACAAAACTGATAAAATATAATCACATTACAAATCATACCTCAGTGAATTTGTTTGTAAAACAAGTGCAGTAAGCTTGATACAAAAACACTTCCACAAAGCAATAAACCTATATTGATAATGTAAAAACCAGCAGGACCATGACAGACCAAGTCATGCTAACAGTATCAAGACTTACAACAATATTATTTAAATTCTTAAAAATACAACAACATAAGATAGTGAAGGTGGCTTCTCCCTTCTTGTTTCAACTTTGATGTTTTTCTTCAACAATGACTTTATGGGCTGCTGAGGTAAACAGTGCTGACAAGGCACATGAGGTGTCACAAGGACTAAAGTGAAAATGATGGTTTTTGGTGCAAACTCATCCCAACGAAGTGTTGCTCATTCGTCAAAAACTGGATCATCTTTCTAAATGAAGTTGTCCTGAGCATATAGAATAAACAAACAGAAGACATTAAAATGGTCATTAAGGTCCCTGACTGTGCATACTTACTATCACTTAGGTCCCTGATGTAACACCCCGTTTTCCTAACAATGTAAATAATACATATAAATCAGAGTATTCAACGTAAAACGGAATGTCACACTACATTGAAGTACAAATAGAGTAAAGTTACTATTTATTAAAACAACTTTCTCAAAATTCAATTACATCGCAGCGGAAAATTAACTCTTATTTCAACAACTTTGGCACTACGGCCTCGACATAAACAACTTTAATGAAAATCTTAATTCAAATAGTTCGACAACATATTTCATAAATAATACGCAACAGTGGAAAACAAAGCAAATATCCTCATCCTGTTACGTATCAGAGCGACCCTAAGACGACGCACGAGAGAGTCAACTCACATCAGCAGCTAATCCTGGTTATCTGGACGTTACCCACGTAGAGGCAACATTCAAACAGAAGGGGTGAGATTCACATTCAATAATAATAAGCATATAATTCATCAATGGAATTTAACAACATAAACAACAACAACTCAACAACTCGACGACTACGCGACAATGCAATGACACAACAACAACTTGACTATGCAGTATGCATGTGGTACCAATCAACGTGTTAGAGCATAGGCTCTCAATTCAACGTGTAGAGCATCGGCTCCTAAATCAACGTGTAGAGCATAGGCTCTCAAATCAACGTGTAGAGCATCAGCTCTTAAATCAATGTGTTATGAATGATTTAACATTCAACAGGGCATGAGCCCCCAACTTAATATGAGTATGCATGGACTCAACAACTTATTCAACAACAACGTACAACTTCAACGACATTGACGACATCAATGACAACGACACAACATCAACGACTCCACAACATAATTCCATAATATTCATCATTTATGAGCAACATCATCTAACATCATATTAATCAACATATGCATTCATATAGTAATTCATCAATCAAGGATATTCACGTCAAACCAAGTTAGACTCATCACAACATAGGTTAAATACTCTTAAACACTTTAATTGAACTCATAGTACACAAGCTTTGAAGTTTGGAGACAATCCATAAGTTTTGGGTTGACTTAGAAATAGTTATGTGGAATTTTCATAAAATTTCACTGAGACCTCCTTGGAGTATTTTCATCATAACTCGAAAACCAAAAATCATTTTCAAGTAAAACCAAAGCCATTGGAAAGCTAACAAAATTATCTAAAACTTTCATATTTACACCAAAGGCTAATTCAAAACAGAAAAGGGCGAAAAATGCGAATGTTTTCCAGATTGGCCTGACAAAAAATCGGGGGCCGAATTGCAGCATTCGGGGCCCGATTTTTGCCGAACCAAACTGGAAAAACAGCTCAGAAAATTGGTGGCCGAGTTTGGCAGTTCGGTGGCCGATTTTGGGCTTCACAGTAGTTCAAAAATAAGCTTAACAACGCGTTTTTCACCTAAGAATACCCGAATTTCATCTACCCAAATCCCAAATTTGATAGGAAACATTACCTAGGATTTTTCTACAACCTAAACATCAATTATACATAAATTCAATGGATTTTCTACTCTATTAACAACCAATTATGGCTTCAAAACCTAATTCCCCAAATTCACAAACAACAACATGCTAAACTCAATTTCAGAATTATACAACCTAAAATTAGAGAAAGTTAATCCCACTCTTACCTTAGATTAGATGATTACAAGATTTCAAGCTCTCCCTTCTCTTGGTTCTCCTCTTCTCTTGGTTCTCCTCTTTTCTCCCAAAAACTTGTAAAACCTAATTTTTGTTTGACTCTTGTTTTCTTATATTTCTTAACTTCAACAGATTTTCTAATTAACTCCACTTATTCCTAATTAATTTTAATTCGGCCCCCTTCAAGTCTAATTCTTCTAATTTCCAACCTATTCTACTAAATAATAAAATAAAGTCACTTAATAAAATATTAATACACAACAACATGCCACTTATCAACATAAATCATCTAAGTCATATAAAAGACTCTAAACTCAACCAAAATAATAAAATAAATAAATAGGGCGTTACACCTGACAGTAAACATTTACTGTCACTAATGTCTCTGACATTAAACACTTACATGCACAAAGTGGCATCGTCACATGCACATAAAAATAATCATTACCGTAAAAAGTACTTACCTTTTACATTATTGATTTGTATTCTTCTTCCTTGCATATAACTCCATCTTTGTAACATTTTTGTAAGAACTACTTGAAATATTGATTTCTATGGTGAAAATGTAAGAAGTTAGAGTCCAAATCAAACTCTTAGAAGTTTCTTATGGAAAGTGAAAAGGTTAGGTAAAGAATTATGCTATGCTTTCCTTTTTAATATCCAAGGAGGCATAGAATAACTTCAATCACTAGAAACATTAAAAAAAAAAAAAACAAGTTCATGATTCAATTCCTAGCTTTTATCGAAATGATGATGGTTTGTTTTTGAATAATTTTACTCTAGAATATTTTTAGCACTACTTGGCAGAGGTTTGTTTTGCAGGAAATGAATTCTGATACAAAGTAACCAAACCTAAGTGAGAGGTTTTTTTTTTTGTTGGCTTAAATCAGGTACAGACTTGAATAAATAATTTGGTCATTATAAATTTTTATGAACCGTGACCAGCCGAAATTCAAGATCTAAAGATATAAGGACTCATTATCTTATTTAGATTTTACCTTGTTATATTTATTCCATTATGGTTTATATGTTTAGTAGAATATTCACCTAAAAAAATTGTATAGAAGACATGTTGTTATAATCTATCTATAAATAAAAAGTACTTTCAACGCATATTTCTTAGAAAAACTATAATTTCAATAACTTTTTCTCCTAATTTTTTTTTAAAAGTTGTTCATATATGAAGATAAAATCAAGTTTGATCATTCAAATTAACGTGGGGGTATAAATCAACCAACAATTATGTTTCATAAACGAAACGAAATGTTAAATGCATTAAGGTTCATAATAACTTGATTTAGAATTTTCTTGGGTAGTTTTATTCTTTTCAAAACATATTACAAATAATTTTAAGTTTTGACACAACACACTTCCTAAATTACATTTTACACATTAGGAATAATTTCTTATTGTGACTCCAATTTATCTTTAGGATGTTCAACATTGTGTAATTATTTTAAGTTGTCGCAAAATTTGGTTCTTTAATAACCGTGTAAAATAAATTATGGTTAAAAATAATTTAAATGTAAACTGAGTTATATTTTGATGTATTCATGTAAAGTTAAAAGCCTCAAGTTCATACTAAAGTTGATATAGAATTTCCTAAAGTAGTTACCATCTAATAGAAAGACATTGCATTTTTCATGTGAGTTAGTATTCCTTCAATCTTATTCAAGATCAAAAAGAGCATGATAAGTTCAAAAAGAAAGAAGAAGAAAAAACACATCACCAAATGTATCACCACCTAAAGTACATTATTTCGCTTCGTTAATTTTAGGATTCATCATCTCTTCAATATTAAACTACTAAATAAACTCATCATGCAACATTCCAACTTATGTCGTTGATCGGTATGCTTTAATTCTAACAAAATATGTGTGGTAAGTCACACTTTAAGCAAAAAAATTCAAGTACTTTTTTTCTCCTAATATTTATTTAACTTCTTTCTCAATTTGAACTGTTTTGTTTAGAAAAGTTGATGGTTTATGAAGATAAAGTCATATATGAGCATACAACAACATTGACTTAAATGAAACAACCAATTTTCGTAAAGAAAACGAAATCATAGATACATCAAGGTTTATAACAGCTTTATTTATAATTCTCTAAAGTATTTTTCATCTTTTTCATAAAACAATGCAATTTTCATGTGACATGATAGAATATTTTCCTAAATTATGCTAGTACATATCTTATTTTTAGAATCCATCATCACTTTAATGTTATTCAACTAAAAAAACTCACCATAAAATATTCCACCTAGTTTCTTCATTTGTGTGTGTTTAAGTTTTAACACAATATAAATACTAAATCAAATTTTACGCAAAAACAATAATTTCTTGTTGTGACTATAATTTTTCATTCATGGTGTTCAATACGTCAAATTAAAAATATTCTCTCCCCTATCCCACTCAAAACTCTTGTACCAACTGGACCATAAATTACAACCTCTCAAAAAAAAAGAAAAAAATTGAGTTACAACACCAAATCAAATTGAATTGTAAAGCAATAAAATAACTTCCCTACATGGCCATGTTCATGAGAAAATATAGAAAATTATAGTTATTGTATTGTATTGTATTGTATTTTTCTTTCAAATTTTAAATAGAAAATATTCAAAATACTCACTACTAATAAAATAAATGTTTCACTTTTAACTGAACCAAACAATTGGATTCAAGTGGTTAATGAGCCAAATCAAAAACAAATTGTTTAGAAGAACATGAGTTTGGTTTACTTTTAACTAGTCAATTTATCAAAGACTGTGTTTAAAAATATAATCTTTAATAAACATATAATTATTCATTTATTAAAATGAATTTAATACTAGGTAGTTAGTTATTCGTTGGTCGGTGATACTAGCGTCCTAAAATATAAGCAAAAATTGGTCAACAAACGTTAATGTATTTGATTCAAAATTTGTATCAAATACTTCAACTTATGTTAACTCATTTTTTCTTACATTTTGGGAGAGAGTACCTATTATAACCAACAAATAACTAACTACTTTAACCAATATTAATCTATTTCTAATTAGTACCTAATTACATCTAACACTTAGACTAAACATTTTGACACATAATTTGAGAATGATTAAACAAATGGCATTATCTAGCATTTGTTTACAGCTTAATGCAAACATTGAAACTTGTTAAGCAAATTATCTAGAAAATCTATTGGTCAACTAATTTTTGTTTTAGAGGATTGGTCAACTAAATTGTCATGCTTTAAAATTGTAAAAAAAACATTTCATGAAGAGGAATCATACATCCATGACTAATTACGCACACAGAATATTCACAAATCTCTTTGCATTATTAAGTTGTGTCTAGATCTATTCATTCAAATCTCTTTACAATATATAACCCTACTATTTGTTGCAAGAGAAGTGTTTAGTATTTCACCTATAAGAACATGAACTCTTAGACTAATTCCTTGAAGAAAAATTTGGTCTCCATAAAAGTCTCAAATAAAGGTATTAGAAGCAACAATTTCTAATATACATGACAATGAAAGAAACAATGCATTATTAAAACTAAAAGTAGCAAATATGTTCGTCTTCAAAAGGGAATAAAAATAATACATTATGTATTTTACATATATCTTAAATGAACAGAAAAGGAAGTAATTACAAGAATGACCATGTAACTCAAATCCTTGAAGGGATGAGAGGAATATTGTTCTGTAAGTATGCACTAGCAGCAGCAACTCCACTTCCCAGTTTTACTGGGTAACCAACATCTCTGAGTATCATCTCCACACCAGCAAGACAGCCCAATAGTTGCAACTGAAAAATATTTAAAGAATTAATAATTTCAATAGTTGAAGTCACCTTGATGTTATTCTCATAATACCTATGAAGTACAGACACTGACACCAGACACGACATTGACACATTAACACCGATAAGTATTTTGGAAAGAAAAAAATTGATTGAATGTATTCACATGAGTCAATGTCGGGTCGGATATTGGACACATCATTGATCTGAAGTGTCAGTACAACATAACATTGTACTTTTGAAGTAGGACAAAAAGTACATCTAAACCAGGATGGCTAGAATTTTAAAGGATCATAATTACCAACAAGAATTAAGAACAAGTTTATGAATTTTTATAGTGTGCCGTAAGCCAAAACGATGTGTTTTGTCACAGTATTAGTTATTGACGAATATGCTAATAAGCTATGAAACCCTGATACAACACTGACACGTACTTTGATAAAAAAGAAGTGATTGATGTTAACTATATGTATCGGTGGCGGACACCAGATGTGGCTCCAATTTCAAGTATCAGGGCCACATAGCTATCAAGAGTTTGGGAAATTGATGTTACCTCGTTCAAGTTGCCAAGATGTCCAATTCTGAAAACCTTTCCAGCAACTTTGTTTAGTCCCAAACCTAAGCTCAAATTGTATCTTTTCCATGCCCTTCTAACAACTTCAGCGCCGTCAATGTAAGGAGGAACAACAACAGCAGTCACTGTGTCACTGAACCACTCTTCCTCTTGTGTGCAATTCTTCAAACCCCATGCCTCCACAGCAAGTCTGTATTTACCATATTGACCACTTATCAGATTCCATGACTTAACCAAGAAGTTTCAACTTTCAACTATTATAAATAATTTTTAACTCAGTGTCTTCAATCGCTGGAAAATAGAGGTTTGTTCAAATTTTTCTACGTTATAGCCTCTACAACGCTTTGTACTAAAAATTGTATCGCGGAACAATAGCGGTTTGTTCAAATTCTGTTATGCGATAGAAGCTATTTGACAGCACGGCTTTTGCTCACTTGTCAAAAATTAGCATTTTCTTACTTGTTGAAGTCAAGACAATATTTTTTTTTGCTAGAATTTTTTTTAGGTGATTTGAGTCTAACAATGACAATAATTTAAAACACGCAAATTATGTCTTACCTGGTTGCTGTACCTAAACGATTGTGCCTTGCAATAATATTTTCAAGTCCTTCCTCAAAAATCAGATCAAGAGCTGCTCTAAGACCATAGAGAAGCTGAATGGAAGGAGTGTATGGCCAATAAGTTCCCATCTTGTAGAACTTCAGGTAGTCACTCCAATCAAAGAAAACTCGAAGTGATTTGGCAGATTTTGAAGCTTCAATGGCTTTAGGGCTTGCAACCACAAATCCTATACCAGTAGGAAGGGAAAGGGCTTTCTGAGAACCAGTTATGGCCACATCTACTCCCCATTCGTCCATACGGAAATCAAGAGCACAAATGGATGACACTCCGTCAACAAGGAGGAGGGCTGGATGTTGGTATGCATCTGAGTGTCCAAACTACAATGTGAGTGCCATTTCATAAAGACGGTATAATTAAAGAAAAGACAAGAACATTGAAAATCCAAAGTTGGTGGCTGCAAAATGATTTGATACAATGAAAAAACGATACGAAAATGCATTTAATGCAAATTTACATATCTCGATAATCATTGGCAACTCAAACAAAATTTTGTTTGTGGTCATAGAGTCCAATTATGACATTGCAAGTGAATAGTATGTCATTCTGTCCAAGTTTCAGATGCATACTTATGTCATCTGAGTCAAAGTGAAAAGCCAATAATTTATACAAAGGATATACCAAGTCTTGAAATTCAAATATCATGTGAACATATATCAAGAAATCAACATGCGAAGGTAAATGATTTAACCAACAGAACCTTACCACCTAAGTAATATTTGTGAAGGTAAATTTTTATAAGATTGACCATTGAACAGTGAAACTAGGAGTATGTGTGTACAATGACAACTTGGATAGAGAATCAGATTTTGTGGCTATGTAAGTAAGAAGTTTTCATGCTCACCGAGAAGTTTTCTAACTGTGGCCAAGTTGTTGGTGACACCAGTTGCAGTCTCATTATGAACAATGCAAATAGCCTTTATAGTGTGTGCAGAATCAGAAGCAAGTTTTGATTCTAGAATGTCGAGATCAGCACCACGGCCCCATTCACTTTCCACAACATCGACATTAAATTTAAGGCGTTGCTGCTGATCAACCCAAAGCAAACTGAATTGGCCAATCACGAAAGATACAATACGATCTCCAGGCGACAATGTGTTTGTCAAAGCACTCTCCCAAGCACCGGTACCTGAACCAAATGCAAAAACGTCATTAGAAATAACATCATAACCATATCCTAATAATGATAAAATGTAAATTATTTTCTCTTGCTGAACCAATCTTAGGCTATTATTTTGTAACCTCCAAAGACATGCAAAATAAAACAAGAAAGATACCAAAACACACACAATTTAATACATTCATTAACCAAAAGTGAATCAAATATATGGAGTAAACAACTTAGCATAGACGATTAAGATAGTGTATTAAGCATATAGATGTATCTAAGTCATGAATGTAAATAAGGTAACTATTTTGTTCAAGTGAGCATCATCCTGATTACTAAGGCAATCCAGTGGTCTAATTGATTCTCTGTTTTGATAAACAGTTTAATTAAGTCTTAAAATGACAGTGCTTATCATATAAGTGCTTATGTATAAACTATTTTTATAACAAAAGATAAAATCAAATCAAATTATTTTCATAAGCTATCTTGGATAGCTTATGAAAATAAACTTAAAACAGATTATGGACTGTCATAAGCTATTTTGATATAAGCTCTCTTAAACAGTCTCAAAAGTGCATATGTCAATAGATAAGCTTGAATAATTCAATACAAATAGGAACACCGTCTTTCGATTAACAACTTAATTAAGAGAAGTTATAGCATAAGCGTTTATCATATAAGTGCTTATATATAAGTTATTTCTGTAACAAAAGATAAAATAAAGTTTAATTGTATTCATATAAGCTATAAATTGTTTTAATAAGCTATCCTGGAGAGATTATGGAAATAAGCTGAAAACAACTTATGGTTATCTCATAAGCTGTTTCCACAAGCTCCTGCAAACAATCTCACAAATGCTTATGTTAGTAGATAAGCTCAAATAATTCATTATACGCATAAAAACATTTAACAATTTGGTTAGTCAAGGCGTACAACAATACCAGTAGTAGGGATAAGAAATGGAGTTCCAGTAGTAGTCTTGAAAATCTTCTTGACATCTTCAAGTAGAGTTTTTGTCAGAGCTGGAATTGCGGGAGAACGATAGTCCTCGTTGTTTCGGCTCATAGCACGAATGACCTGGTCCGGTATGTTAACCGGCCCTGGAACAAAGAGATGGTTTCTTCCTGGTCCATTAACATAATCCATCTTCCGTTGCTTGAAATTTCAACCTGTTTAAATTCAATCAATTCTTAGCTTTTTTTTCCCACCAAAGAACCACCTATATAAAATACATCACAAAGTAAGTATTAATAACTTTCTGAATTATTGGTAAAAACTTTGTGAGTTTAATACTGAATAGTTGTTCTATTATTCCATTGTTATGAAGCACATACACGGACACTGAACACGACATGGATACCGATACGCCGACACGGATAATAATTTGAGAAAATGACATAATTCAGTGTAATCATAGGCGTCGTGTCGGTGTCTGTGTCCGTGCTTCATAGTTCCATCGTAAAAATTTGTGACTGAAACACTCAACTATACATACTGAACATGATGAAATTGAAATTTTAAACTCACTTTGACACCACTTGCTAAAAAAAACTACAAGTAGCCGAGGCATAACAAAGAAACATCATGTTGAAATGCAATTAAATCTTTTTTTTAACAACTTTTGATTTTGTCATGAAACAGTAAATATATTGGAATCTCAACAGTTGATTTATTCACCAAAAAGTTCAGACTAAATCCTATGTGAGAAATACTAATACTAAAATTGGAACTGATGCTGAATTGGCTATTTTACAAAGCATAAAAAAGGTAGTAACAAAAATCACTCATCATAATATTAAATCATATTTATATTAGTCCTCGTGAGCTTAGCTCAATTGGTAGGGATAATGCATAATATATACAAGGTTTGGAGTTCGAACCTCGTCCAGCACAAAAAAAACATCATATTTATGTTACGATGTTACAACAAGGATTGAGTGATTGTTTTGATTCATTAGCATGACCAAAAGTGGAAGTCATAAAAAATTGTTTTTTTTTTTTTTTGAGGGGATAAAAAATTGTTATTGCACCAGAAGAGTGATTTTAAGATATTGGTAGACAGAATAAGAGCAAACAAAATTAACACATAACAAGATTAACAAATGGCAAAAGAAAGAAAAATAAAACTTTCCTGCATGCTACTTCAAATAAAATTGACAAAATTGAATAGAAAGGCAAAAAAAAAGCATATATGATATAATATGAAGTATAAATTGAGAGTAAGTGAGTGTACCTCAGGTAGTTTGGTGAAGTATGGCAGAAGGAAGAGCTATACTGCCACTGCCAAATGCTCTTAGCATAACTTTATTATATAAAAAAGTTTAAATATTAAAAAAAAATCATAAATTTTAAGGTGGGGCCAAGTCTGGTCCAAGTAGTAGATAAGAGGGAGAAAATGAGCATCCTGAGGCTGTGAATGGATGAAGTTGAACACCTCAGTGGCTTAGATTACAGTTGCTCTCAAACAATTTATCCATTCTCCTACTTTCTTGTCCCTACATTTATTTCTAATTTTTTAATAGATTCTAATTTTTTTTCAATTCGCTAATCATAATTTTTTAATATTTTTGTGTCAATATTAAAAAAAATTAGCTCTTATCTATTTTTTTTAATTAAATTAGCCATTTATATTTTAAAATGTTTACGCCATAGATCAATCTTCATTGTTAGTTCATTTCTGATACATATTTATGTAAATAATCAACAACGCAATTAGACTTAAGTCGACAACACATGAAGACATAATCATAAATAAATATTAAAAAATACTATACTGATTATTTACGTATAATAATACTATATTAATTTGGAAGGATTAGATATCAAAACAATTATTTTGATGTAATTAGATGTTATATTGATGAATATTTTTAAAAATGATTAGGGAAGGAGAAAAATTTATTAACTAAAATGAAACTGGCAACTATTTTATAATCATATGGGGAGATTTGAACTTTGCAGGTTCCAATTAAGAAGATAAAATATTTATTATTGTACTAACATTTCAAGCATACTTACTTTGATGAACTAAAAATGTAGTAATGATGTAAGACTTTAGTAACATAGGTTGATAAAAAAATATGGTCCCACCGTAACTATATTATTAAAGTCTTATATGATTACTAGAGTCTTACATCATTACTTCATTTGTAGATAATAAATTCATTTCCAATAAATAAAAGTACTATTAACAAATCTCTTAATTTACCATGAGTCATTTACTTCTTCTTCTTCTTTTTTATGACAAATTTACTTCTTCTTTTTTGTTGCCAAACTTACTTTACTTACTTTATTTTTTTTATTAACTTCATTAGCTAATGAGATTTAGTTAAGGAAATCCTTTAGCATGTTATAATAATATATTAATTTTCTTTATCTAACAAAAATTAACTTTTTTAAGTTATTTTTCCATATCCTATTTAAAAAAAATGAAAAACAGTAACAAAT
>Ga0228710_1004194_pt1 | contig 22744 bp, 17 predicted proteins | sample MedpolnodulmetaG_FD_177995 | JGI IMG/M metagenome (GOLD analysis project Ga0228710, IMG submission 177995) | Root nodule microbial communities from Medicago polymorpha collected in Santa Monica, California, United States - pink nodules | ecosystem: Host-associated > Plants > Roots > Nodule...
TATTAAGGAGAATTTGGATGAATTGGAAAGGGTATTGAGGAATGATGAGACTCAAATCTACAATAAATTATGTCTGAATCAAAGCCCTCTCATACTAAAATAAAATTAAAAGACAAAAAGAAAAATTAATCAAAGAAGAAAGAGACAAGAAAAAAGGAAAAGAAAAATTAATCAAAGAAGAAGAAATAATAAAAGGAAAATGTAATCAAACAAAAAAAAAGTGAATCATGGCCTCTTGAGTGTTGAACCAGAGACCAAGGGAACAAAAACAAGCGTGTGTATTGTTGGGACGATGGGCCGTAAATGATATATCTATCACGCTACATGTATATATTAATATTTTATATGCAGTATATAAAAAAAAATATGTGGGCCCCCACATTTTGGAAGCCCAGCTCAATAGAGCTATTTGCACCCCCCACAAGAACGGCCCTGATCTTTCGTATTTTGCCTCATGACATATGAACAAATATGAGAAAATCAATATAGTTTATATACTATAATATTGATATGAAAAGTAAATATTTATTTTTCAGAGTGTATTTACCGGTAGAACATTTGATTGAGGATTTCAATTCCCGATAGAACGTTTGATTGAGGATTTCGATTGTCACAAATTAAAAATGGTTATAAGGGAGATAGAAGATTTGGAGAGAAAAAAACCACGTGTTTAGAGAGAAGTCAGGCCTTCTCTCTTTAAACTTATCTTGATACCCCCAAACTAAACTTAGGGTTCCCCTAAGCTTGTGGAGGCTCCGTCGCCGGAAATCTTGGCCAACCCAACTCAAAATCGGTTCTTGCTACTAGGACCTCCAAATCCGTTTTAATGTTATGATCCACTTCATAGGTCATGATATGCCTGTCTTTTTTTTTTTGCTATATCTGGAAATCTAGATGTCCAATTGAGGTGATATTTGAGTCTTTGAAAAGCTTAAAAAGTTGTTTACATTTCATATATTTAACACAATAGCATATTCTGCCTATTTAATGACGTAAAATTGGATGGAATCGAAACGTGAATAAAATAAGGATTTGAAGCAAAAGAGGTGCAAAGTAATCAATATGAGGAGTTAAAGAACACAATATGGAGGAGAGAGGGCGCTATAAATTTTCAAAAAGTAACTGCCATGAATGTGTAACTTTAAGCATTGATTCAGCCACCTTAAATCAAAACCAATAAGAGTTATTTTATTAATCGTGCTATGATTGTAAGCTTTTCAACATTCTAGCCTATTTCCTATATAAAGTGGGAGAAAATAATGAATAAGATATGTAGAATTTTTATATAAAAAAATACACTTTATGTATTGTGACAGCTCTGTCTCTTTTTGGTTCTAGATTGAACCAGGATTATCGAATCTTATCAATGACTTTCGTACCATTGTAGCGATTCCTCTTGGCATAACATTCCTTCTTGGATTATAAGTGATTGTGACACCTTCTTTACCATTCATTTTCCCTTAATCCATCCTTTTACTTACCTTTTTATTCCTATACGATTTGAGTTCTTCATCAATTGGTTAAGTGAGTGAATCTCTTCGTATATCTAGAATTATTTCTCCCGTTAGCATTCTAACATTTCATATTCTTGTAAAAGGGTGTTGAGTTTAAATCATTATACTTCTTCGGCTCTCTCATGGGTGGTTTCTAAAGTATCTCATATTTCTTCGGCTAAATCATACCCTAAAGAATTCATCCATCCTTAAGAAGGATGCAAGAATATTTATGGTCTTTTTGTCATATAGAACCTTATTCTGATTATCAGCATCCCAAAATGTTTATGGTTTTGGTGCACTTACGCCTTTTACAACTGTAGTGAGAACGCGAGGACTATTTTTCACAGTGTTTCAGATTTTTGAACCTTGTGCTTCAAGAAATATTTGCATAGAAATTTTCATATAAATCATAGTGTTCATCGGTGAAACTTGGTAGACGATTTACATTAGACCCTTCTCCCAATAAACTTGTAATTAATTCGTTTTTCAAGATATGTTGATTTAAGAATTTGATCATTTTAACTTTTCAATGATTTATTAACCCAAAACTAGTAGATGCTATTTTGCTGTAAAAAGATTGGTGCTCAGATAACCCCCTCAAAAGATTGTGGAGCTCTAACAAAGAGGAGTTATTAGCGACACTTACTAACAATGTTGTGCGTTTTGTTTTGAAGGTTTGAAACTTATAATCATTTGATTTTTACATGTTTTTTGGCAATAAACATGGAAATCAATATTGTCTTGACTTAATTGACTTCATACGCTCTAGAGTAGTGAAGTATTGGAGGATTTTGGACTTTCAGTTCTTTGGTAAAAGGGAAAAATACAAAAAAAAATAAAAAAATACATTTTTTGGTGGTTTTGAGAGGAAAACGAAAAAGAAAAGAAAAAAGAAAGAAAACGTAAAAAAAAAATAAAAAATAGAAAACAAAACGAGAAGAGGAGAGAAAGAGATAGAAAAAAAACGAAAAAGGAGGTGGTTTTAGGTTTCCGGCGGCGGTGGCGCCGCACCTAATCGGTCGGCCGCCGCGCTGGAAAATCAACCGGAAAAGGAGAAGAAGGAAGGGAGGATTTGTTAGAGAGAAGGAGGAGATGAGAGAGAAAGAAAAGAGAGAATGAGCTTCTTGTGAAGGGTTTGGGTATATATACCCACCCTGGATCCTACGCGTGTGGGTGGATGTCTTAGCGTGCACCCTCACTTCCCAGGCCATCAGATCTAGAATTAGATGGCCATCATTCCATCCTCTTGCAATTGCATCAGGGCCGTTTAATCAAATCAACGGCCCATATCCAATTTGGGTGGCCCACGCGTCCTAGGTTTATTCTTGACGCAGTCTATTTCTTTTTCTTGCATTCTGCACCCCCCCTCTTTTACTGCTTGCACCCCCTGCCCCCTTTATTTTTTTTTATTTTCTTTTCGTGCATTTTATTTTATTTTGCATTTCATTTTATTGTTTATTATCATCATGTGCATTTTTATTTTCTGTCATTTATTTGTGGATTTAGAATGTATTTAGGGCAATGTAAATATAAAAGAAAAATACTAGGTATTGGAAAGGCAACAAAGGATGGGGGCTTCTGTTGGGTGCCAACGTAGTTGGGATGCTTTAGATTCTCCCGGATGCCTCACCTTTCTCTTGGCCTTATAAAAAAAAAATCATGCCTTTGTCTTTATTTTATTTTATTTATTTATTTCGCTTTTATGCATAAAAAAATGCAAAAAAAAATAAAATTGGTTAGTTTATTTATCCAAGGGGAAGGGGTCTCGTATTGATCCAACGTCATTACGAAACCATTCAAATAAATAATCAAAAACAAATTTCACAAAAAGAATTCTTTTCTAAAAAACCTTGATTTTCAATCAAGTGATTTCTCCTTTTATGTTCTTAACAAAAACTTTAATCCATTTTAATCATATCTGAGTCATTTCTTTAAAAATAAAAATAAAAACACAAAACAAATTTATTTTGCCACTTGACTTTTTATTTTTAAACTTTTCAAAAATTAAAAAAAAATATCAAACCAATCACTGAGCTTTTTACTCCGAACTACGTGGTTTTGATCCCTCACGGGTACATAGGCAAAAAACTTTGTCTTTCCAAATCAAAAAAAAAAAAAGCATTTTCTTTTTTTTCTCATCACATTAATCTTTTTAAGAAAATAAAAATAAGTATAGCTAATAATAAATAAAAGCAAGAGTTTCCTATAGAATACTATAGACGTTTAGGGTGCTAATATCTTCCCTTTACATAACTAACCCCCGAACCTTAAATTTCTAAAAATTGTGGGTTTATTCAAACTTTTCCCCCTTTCTCTTGGAAAAAATTAAAGCTCGGTGATGAATTAAAAATTGTTGAGTCAACGATAATTAATAGCTTGATCTGCGAAAATCATCACGACAAGAACCCACACCCATCATTAGTTTTATCCCCCATTTCCTACGTCTTTTTGCCCTAGAGACATGTCTTACCATTCGTTCTCAGTCTTAAGATATTTAGAACTCCATTCATCATTCATAAAACACTTAATTAATACATCGTCTTTACATCATAATCTTACGCCATTAGCACCTCGTCACTAATTGATATCATTTATTCGTCTATTCCTATATAACTCATTTTACACCATCACCTTATATCATTAACCTCCCATCTTACTCATGTTCATACTCTTTATTTCAACTTATGATACTATTCTTATTCCTCATCCTAAGGTTCTTCTACTATCTATTTTATTTATCTAAGGTCAATTCATAATGATCCATTTAACTTCCTTTATTCGCCTTTTTACGATTCTAACTCTAGTCTCACTAGTAAATTGAGTCAATCACTTTTTATTATGCCTAAATTGAGTCAATCACTTTTTAATTCCTAATCCTTGTTTATTGGTTTAGGATGATTACATTTGATTCTCACTCTAACGGCTTTCTTAAACTCCATATAATTTTCAAAGTGGTTTTGGGATCCGTTGAAAGGTCGTGCTGAAATTTTCATAAAATTGCATCAATACCTACCTATAGTATTTTCATCATAACTCAAAATATAAAAATCATATGGAATCTAAACCAAAGCCATTAGAAAGCTAACTTCCATACCTAAAACTTTCATGTTTACACCTAGACCCAGTTCAAAACGGAAAATGGTGAAAAAGTTGAATTTGTCCAGGTTGTCTGACAAAAATCGGGGGCCGATTTTTGTCGAACCAAAAGTGTGAAAAACTGCTAAAAAACGGGGGCCGATTTTAGCATTTTGGGGCACGATTTTGGGTTAACAAACAACTTAAAAAATCAGTTTCAAAATGTGTTTTTCACCCAATAATCACTTTTAAACCACTAAACTCAATTACAACACTCCCAAATCATCATTCTAAGGTTACCCTATCATTCAAACACTAATTCTTCATTAACCTACCTAATTATTTACCCTTTTTAAGGCTATAGACAGAATTCAAAACCCTAAACTAGATTCCCTAAATTCTAATCTTTCAACATCATCATCAGGTACCTTCATCGTTATTTTCTCATCGAAATTCACGTCATAACAACATTAACATCTAAAGAGTTCAAACAACCCCCATCATAGAATAGATACCCCAAAGTGAAAGGAATCTCTCCCTTACCTCGAATCTCCGAAGTCACAGCTTTCTAACTTTCTTCTCCGGAACTAGGGTTTTCTTCTCCTCTTCTCTTGTTTTCACATTTCAGTAAAAGTGACAACTCTGACTGTTAATTCGCTATTTATATTTGGGGTAACCTCATACTATTATTCCATCCATTCTATTTTCTATTATTTTAACTTCTCCCTCCCCCACTTAATTAAAACTTCTATTCACACCTACCGCCTCTATGGTTTTCTTCTCCTCTTCTTTTGTCTCTTTTTTGGTTCTAGATTGAACTAAGTTTATCTAAACCATTGTACTTCTTCGGTTCTCTCATGGGTGGTTTCTAATGTATCTCATATTTCTTTAGCTGTCTTACAAATTTTTGATTCCCTAAAGAATTCATCCATCCTTAAGAAGGATGCAAGGATGTTTATGGTCTTTTTGTCATATAGAACTTTATTCTGATCATCATCATCCCAAAATGTTTCTGGTTTTGGTGCAATTACGCCTTTTACAACTGTAGTGAGAACGTGAGGACTATTTTTGACCGTGTTTCAGATTTCTGAACCTTGTGCTTCATGAAACATTTGCATAAGAATTTTCACATAAATCATAATGTTCATTGGTGAAACTTGGTAGACGGTTTACATTAGACCATTCTCCCAGTAAACTTGTAATTAATTCTTTTTTTCAAGATATGTTTTTTTCAAGAATTTGATCCTTTTCACTTTTCAATGTTTTATTAACCCAAAACTAGTAGATGCTTGCTTGCTGTAAAAAGATTGTTGTGCTCAAACAACCATTAGCGACACTTATTCACAATGTTGTGCGTTTTGTTTTGAAGGTTTGAAACTTATAACCATTTGATTTTTACATGTTTTTTTGCAATAATAATTTGGAAATCAATATTGTCTTGACTTAATTGACTTCCTACGCTATAGGATAGTGAAGTATTGGAGGATTTTGGACTTTCAGTTCTTTAGTGAAATTGAAAAATACAAAAAAAAAATTCTAATTTAATTTGTTTAGTTACAACATGGTGCATTTAGTTGGAAAAAAATAATATTATGTTTAAGGGAAGGTGGCTAATGTAAATGAGATGATAGACAATATCAAAATGTTATGTTAGGTGGCTAATGTAATGTAAATGAGATGATCGGTGGATAATTACATATCTCTTTCCTTCTTTTAAGGAAATTGGATCTCTCAGATTTTCTGCAATGGCTTTAAAAAACCTATTCTGCTCTCACTAATAAATTTTTACTTATCAAAATAAAACCTAATATATATTATCTACTACGTAATTTTTAATTTAAATATATTTTGAAATTTATTTAAATTCACCTCCAAATTGTATAAATACATATAAATAAATACCTTTTTTTTAAGGAAATATAAATAAATACATATAAAATGATTGATTCACTCAATTATTTTGGACCCAGGTGTAAAAGGTGTTAAATATCGGCTAAGGCCAAACTTGGAAACAAAATAGTGATTTAAGAAAATGAAATTTCTCAAATAATAATGTTCCGACCAAATTAGATATGTCCAAAAATGGCATAATCGTGAGAAACACAATTGTGGGCCAAAAAGGTTTAAATTAGCAACCTTGCAAATGTTCAAACATATTATTGAGGTATTTTTCATGGTCAAAAGTCAAACATTCTCAATTCTTTTCCTACTCAATATCTTGCTCTATAAGTACTACCATTTTGTATTTCTCTTTTCCAAAACGAACACATACTACAAATTAAGCTACTATCCTCTTATTAATAGCTTAAATAAATTCTAAAATATTAAGAGTGAAAAAAGAGAGAATGGTGTTACTTGGTATATTTGCTTTGTTGGCAATATTAGCACTCGTTTTATTTTTGAAACTAATGTTTTCTTGGTGGATTTCACCAATTCAAAGAAATCGTAAGTTTCAAAGATGTGGATTTCAAGGGCCACCCCCACATTTTCCATTTGGAAATATTAAAGAGATGAAAAAGAAGAATGGTGTTGATTCTTCATTTGGGTCCTTAATGCTCACTCATGATATACACTCCACTGTGTTCCCCTATTTTTCTCGGTGGCAAAAATCTCATGGTAATTAGTTCTAAAATATTTTTTCAGAAAAAATCTATATAAATTACTTAGTTAAGATATAATTTTATTTATGTGTAAAATACACATATGCATGTTTAAACAAAAAGAAGAGTATAATAGGATGTCATACGTTAATATTTTTTTTTAAAATATCTATAAGTAATTAGTTAGATTTTATTTTTTTTGAAGGAAGTAATTAGTTAGATATATATGATTAATTTTTTTCTCAAACTCTATTTATTTGTTTAAATCTTAACTGCATGCATAATTTGGTAATATTTTAAAAAAAATATATATAAAGTATAAACTCTTTTATGTATGTTAAATTATTGTTTAAATAAGTAAATGATGATCCACCTAAATATACCAACATTTGATTTTAGTCTCCCTAAAATATTCCTTAGGTTGTTGGTCCCTCTAAAGTTTTCCAAAGTTAAGCAAAATGAATATATAAAGATGAATTATTAAATTGTTTTTTTGCAGGGAAGGTTTTTATCTATTGGCTAGGGACAGAACCTTTTCTATACATTGCTAATCCAGAATTCTTGAAGAAAATGTCTAACGAAGTTATAGCAAAGAGATGGGGAAAACCAGATGTGTTTAGAAATGATAGAGAGCCTATGTTTGGAAAGGGTTTAGTGATGGCTGAAGGCAATGAATGGGTTCATCATCGTCATGTTATAGCCCCAACATTTTCTCCTCTTAACTTGAAGGTCTCTCTCTATTTCCCTCTCTTTTCTAGAGGATATATGTCATCATATATGGTGTAGAGGGCATAAGAAAATACTTGGCATCATATCATTAAGAATGTTTAATTTGCATCTCTAAGATCTTCTATTCACTCTAATGGATTCAATAAAAAATATACACAATCATAGGCGGAGCCATGTGTTAGTCAGGGTGTTCAAATGAAACCCCTCAACTCCATAAGTTTACAATAAAAATCTGTGTTTTATTGACTTTGAATCCCCCTGAGATTTGAATGTTGAACCCTTTTAGCACCTATATATGTTGTCTAATCTCTCCTAACTTACTTTTAGGCATGACAATGAGGCGGGGTGGGGACAGGTTTTACCTTCCCCATCCCCTACTTCGACATACTTACCCTACCCATACTCAACGGGGATGAAAAATTGAATCCCATCCCCATCCCCAATGGGTTCGTGTACTCCCGCCCCATCCCCGTCCCCGCAGTGAATCAATTTTTTTTAAGAAAAAAAGATTTTTTATTAAGCTTCAATGGTAATGTTGTAATGGATTATCCAACAATTTGCGCTCATTTTAACATTTCCTTACCGAATAATTCGGTTTCTCTTTTAACTATCAATGAATGTTCTTATATCATGACAATTAACAAACTAAATAATACGGCATATCATTATCAACCCCCTCAAGAAAAACAAAAACATGACATTTCTACATTCGGGTAGGGTTTGGGTATGGGTTCGGGGTGGATACATATATTCCCGTTACTCGTCCCGTACCCGTATTTTTAAATTGTGGAAAACCCAAACTCATACCCAAACCTAGCCAAATCAGAGAAAATCCGTCAAATCGGGGTTGATTTGGACGGGTACCCATGGGCACGGGTTTTGTTGCCATGCCTACTTACTGCAAGCTATCACACTCTTTCTTATGTTAAAGCTGCAGTCATGCTTCTCTCCATTTATTTATTAATTTAAGAAATTTAAAGCTGTTGCAATAACAATATATTTATTCAAATCAATAAAATGGCATAACTCTGAGTAGTATTTAAAACGACATTTTTTTAAGTGAACATTTGTTTAAAGTAGTTTTTTTTTCTTTGGCCAAATTTAAAGTAGCATTTAAAACGACTTTTTTTTCTTGGTCCATTTTCAATTGTTTGACATTTTTCATAAAATACATAACTTTTATTAAATATATTTAAATTTTAGCATAGTTTTAATGTGTGTGCATATCTATATCATATAAAAAAGTTATATTTTTTTCATATACATGGTAAATATAAAAAGTATAAGTATCGATACACGTTAAAGTCTCGTATTATTTAAAAATCGAGATCAAATGTAGTTTATATACAATAATCATACTTCTCAACCCAATGAGCTCTTTTTATAAGTACAAAACCGTATGAGTTTGTTACTATCCAAAATAAACAATACATCGGAACACTCTGTGACATACTTGATGGTGGAGCGAAACAAAAATAATTTGAACCCCCTAAGTCAAGTTCCTGGCAACGCCAACGATGCATGATTCACGTGTATTATAATATATATTATTAGCTTTATCATGAGTGTCACCAAATTGTGAAGCAAAAGTAATGCTATTTACTAAATTAATTTTGTTGCTGATATATACAAATTGTATGTGTAACAATGTAATAGGCAACGTCAAGCATGATGGTAGAATCTACAAAGCAAATGATGGATAGATGGATTACCCGAATCAACTCCGGGAACCCTGAAATTGATATCGAAAGAGAGATCATCGCAACCGCAGGAGATATCATTGCAAGATTATGCTTTGGTATAAAAGATGGAAATGCAAGAAAAATTTGTGAAAAGTTACGTACCCTACAAATGGCACTTTTCAAGACAACAAGATATGTAGGTGTTCCATATATCAAGTGCATTGATATGAAAAAAACCATAGAGGCAAAGAAACTTGGGAAAGAGATAGATAAGCTTTTGCTTTGTGTAATTGAAACTCGAAAGGAATCAAGAGAAAAAAAGCAAGGTAGAGAAGACTTGTTGGATTTGTTGTTGAATGAAAATCAAGTGGATGGAAAGTATGGGAAAAGATTGAGTACAAAACAATTGGTGGATGAGTGCAAGACATTTTTCTTTGCAGGCCATGAGACAACAGCATTGGCTATATCTTGGACTTTAATGCTTTTAGCTATGCATGAAGATTGGCAAAATCAATTGAGAGATGAGATAAAAGAAGTTGTTGGTGATAAAGAAGTTGATATCAACGTGCTTTCTGGGTTGAAAAAGGTAATGTTTAAAACTTAAATTACTTTATATTCAATTTCTTTTTTCATAAAAAAACCACAGTCATTTTTTGTTAGAGAAATAGCATTTTCCTTTTTTTTATATATCTATTTCGAGTACACAAAATTAAATCTACTTCCGAATGACACAAATCTAGGGTTTGTGAAGCCTAGCTGAAATTATAACCCGAAATTTTTAAGATGAACACCACCAAAAAATAATGTGTCACTCACTCGTGAAAATATAGAAATAATTACATAAGAATACACCTTGTGCACGAGCAAATACTGCCAATCTCTATTTTTTTTTCTTTTTTCACTCACTCTGAAGTCTGATAATGAAACAAAAAATACTGCCAATCTAATTTATAATTTATGATAATGCAAAATTTTAAATTTTAATATAAATCACAGGACAGTAAGTGAAACAAAATAATTTCAAATAAAATTAAATTGAATCCATTGATGGATTTCGACTTTGTTTTAATATTGTCTACGTAAGTTTAGTGCATGAAATATGGTGGCAGGTGGAACCATATTAATTTGTCAGTCAATGTTCATATCTGGGATTCTTAGGTGGGCCATGAAAAGAAATTCAAATATTGAATTAAAAATTATTTAATAGTTTAAAATTTGCTGTGTGAAGCTGCAATATCTGAGTTCTGGTGTCGTGTTGTGCATGTCAAAATGAATTCGCACTTTGAACCAATTGGTCAATAGATTGACTTTGTTTTTTGGTTACAGTAGTCTCACTTTTTTTTTCGGTTACAAGTCAATAGATTAACTTTACATTCCTTAAAAAAATAGATTAACTTTACATTATTAATGTCAAAAGTAAAACCGTAATGAATACAGTAACTAATAAAAAATTAACCGACTAATCATAAGGAAAATCAAAACATGAAGTATGAGGCCGCAAAAATACATCATATGTCTCAAAATAATAGTATTCATTTGTGCATGATTTTTAAAGAAATCATTGTTTGTGTTGATCTTAATAGTAAAATTAATGTCATTTACTAAAATATATTTACTAATTATGGTTTGTAGAATAGTGAAGTTGTATGAAATTCATTAAATAAAGGTATAACAATGAAAAAAATAATAAATATTACATTTGTATTCTAAAGCGACAATTATTTTGAGACAGAAAAAATGTTAAAGAGACAATTATTTAGAAACGGAGGGACCATAAAATAATTAATCCAAATTTAATCAAAGAGGATTTTTTTTTATATAATGATATTGCTAAATATATTAATTTCTTCTATATATGCACACAAAATTATCGATATATGCCACTAAAATATTCATTAGCCATAAAATTTTAAAAAATATATAAGTCACGACTAATTTTTTTACTAATTAGTGATCAATTAGACACTGCAGATTTCATATTTGTTTGTGTATAATTTCAATCATAAAATTTTTATTTGTTTTGGTAATAATGTGTTGTTTTCCGGCATTAACTATATGTGTTTGTTGTCCATATACGCAGATGAAGTGGGTGATGAATGAAGTTCTTAGGCTCTACCCAACAGCACCAAATGTTCAAAGGCAAGCTAGAGAAGACATTCAAGTTGACAATTTAACAATTCCCAATGGGACTAACATGTGGGTCGACGTTGTTGCGATGCACCACGACTCATCGTTGTGGGGAGAAAATGTGAATGAGTTTCGACCAGAGAGGTTCATGGACGATGTAAATGGTGGATGCAACCAAAACATGGGATACTTACCTTTTGGGTTTGGAGGAAGAATGTGTGTTGGTAGAAACTTGAGCTTTATGGAATATAAGATAGTGCTAACCCTTCTTCTCTCTAGGTTTAGTTTTAAAATATCCCCAAATTATATACATTCACCTTCTATAATGCTCTCACTAAGGCCAGCTTATGGACTTCCTTTAATGGTTCAGCCCTTCAAGGTCCAAGTTGAATCAACAACTTAATTAAACGCTTATATTATAAGCTATTTCTATTAAAAATAAATAAATAAAGTCAATATTGTTTCCATATAGATTAATTGTTCTTTTCATAGAATATCATAGAGAATCTATGAAAAGAAATTAGAAGTCGCTTATGGACAAGTCACGAGTTATTTTCATACGCTCTATCCAACGGTCTTAGAAATTTTTATGTTGGTAGATAAACTCAAATAAGTAATTATAGTGAGACCCTTCTTTGTAATTTCTTCCCATTCTCTTTTTAATTTAGAATTGTTTTGAATAAGCTATTAGTCCTTATTGTTGCTAGACAATTGAGTAACGATTCAAAATAGATGTAATAACTAGTATACAAGTTCATGACATGCATGCTTCGGAATAAATGATCAATAAATGTTTTATTTACACTTTTCTTTCATCATTATTTATTTTCAATGCAAAACAAACTGGTCTATTTGATTTTGTTATAACAATTGTATGACGAGTTTTTATTTCAATATGTTGCATAATTTTTGTTATTTTATTTGGTAGTAATATATTAAAAATATAACAATGTTCATACATGTAAAATTAGGTATTAACATATTTTATATAAACTTTATCTCCCCACAACATGTACAACAACAACCAGCATTCAAAGATTTTATACATATCAAATATATATACCCAACATTCCTATAATACTAATATCACATGAATATTATCCTCAGTTCAATACAATACATGTTATCATACTTCTATCCTAGCACATCAAGCATATTGATTCTTTAATCAAATCATCAACAAACACACATCACTTAATAACATAAAATCAATACAAGAATTTCTCACCTCATTCCTTATTTAGCTTAACTAACTCAGCAAGTACAATATATCATTTCAAAAGTATAAGCAAAGAAATCATCGCCGTTAAAGAAATCACCCAATCACACACATATAATTCACACTTCAATATTATCACCAAAATAAACATCATCAATTAAAATCACCAAGTATACAACTATCACCAAAAATAACAAACATCATCATGGACACATCTTCACATGTTCACCAAATTTCACCAACTACACACATCACCAAGTTTCACCAATGCACATAATCATCAAGCACATAGTCAAATATGACACGACTCACCAATTATCAAATGTAAGCAATGCGCCTAGACACGACTCTATATGCATGTGGTACCGGTCATCACCAAGGTCATCACCTCAAGATACAAGTGTATCATAATCATCGCCTCTTGAATACAAAGTATTCTAATCATTGCCTCTGGATACAAAATAGTATCATAATCATCGTCTCTGAACACGAATGCATGAACATATAACTCAATAATGCATACGTTCATCCAACAAATCATCACCATCAACACCAACATTTACATACATGTGTTCACCACCAATATCATCACCAATTTGCATATAAGAATTCACCACCAAAAATAATTTATCACCATTGAAATCATCAATATGATCATCATCAACAACAATCACCTCAAAGAAACAACAAGTTTCCAAATTCACAGTTTTGCATAAAAGATAGACAATTGTCGACAACATGTCATTCATCTTATTAAATGTAACGCCCTACTTCTATTAAAGCGATAAAACACGCGAATAAAGCATTTATTCAAGAAATAGACGTCAAAAAGTCCTCCAAAAATATAACATGCATAAAAACTCAAACAACTACGCAGTGGATATATAGCATACATCTCCAAGTATACATGTCATAAAATCTCCAAATCCCGACAAATGGGTAAAATCTCAACAACATAAACATATCCAAAATGAACATAACGACTGACATCCTAGATTAGAGCCTAATCTAAGACATCGAAACAGATAAATAGAGGAAGCTCTCGCTATCCTTGAGCAACTCACCAATCAAGCAAAACTACTCCTGCACTCTGTCTACCCATTCATACAAACAGGTAGGCGGTCAAAACCAATGGGGTTAGCTTCACATCAATCATAATCAACATAAACAATTATAAAAAGATAAGCGTTTCAATCAATTACATAATGGATAATTCAACTTCAAATTATTCAAGTAATTATCATCAAATAGATTCACCAAGTGTATAAGCACAAGCAAGTAAGACATGCAATTAAAGCATAGTTCAATCATTCACAACCATCGACAAAGTCCACCAATGTACATATACACCAATCCACATAATCACAACATTCAGAAAATTTCACCAATGCACAAATTCACCAAGTCACATATTCAATTATGATACAACTCATCAACCATTTGAATGCATGCAATGTTCTAGACTCTTCTAGATGCATGCGGTACCGTCAACAACAACAAAGGTCGCCACCTCATGATGCAACAAAAACATCATATGTAAGATACACCACTTACAATTAAACAATGTAAAAGTACACCTCCCTTTTACATTACACATATGACTATGATGCATGGACATACAAACAAAGATTCAATTATGCTAAATCACCTTACATATACATCCAACAACAACAATGTAAAAGTTCACCTCCATTTACATTATCAAGTATTTACGTCCACACATTCAACAAGGCACAACTCAAACAAGAGTCATCACCAAATTATCATTAATATAATCATTATCACACTAACTTCTTACAATTTCTCACATTTCAAGTAAAGGAGAAAATACAACACGTTATGATAAACATCATATTCAACACCTAGCAATCATTCACATACTTCATATAATCATATCAAACTATCCGCAAAAGATTTGCCAAGTATTTGGTCTTAAAGATTATTTTCGACAAAGTTCGTCTATCATTTTGCAAAATGGCCAACATTGACACTTTTCAATACAAGACAACTTATTCAAATTTGAAAACCTCCAATTCAATCTTAATCAATCATATAAGCACGAACTTCACATGCTTCATCTAAGTCCATATGAACTGTAGATCAACCATGTATTCATCCTTATTCACAAAAGTTCATTTTCCGATAAATTCCGAAAACCGAAAACGTCACAATTCCAAGTTTCTTATCATTTAAGAAATCCAAATTGAATTGTTCCTAAACATCACAACTTCATGATTACATACCCATTTATTCACTATAAAGACTTCCTTAAACCCAATATTAATTTTGAAGATGTTTCATGATTTAGTGAAAAAGTTATGACAAAGTTTCATGAAAAATGCCGCATGACCTATGCGTAGTAATTTGATCAATGATCATAAATCAAGTTCTATAAGACATTTTGAAGTGAAACCAAAGCCATTGGAAAGATGACATCCATATCTAAAACTTGTATGTTTACAACTAAGGCTTAACGATTCACATCTTATTCAATCGATTCAGACAAAGTCAGAGAGAAAAATGAGACGATTCAAAACTGTCTGAATCGATTCAAATCTACCCGGATGCAGATTGATACGATTCAAACCTTCCTGAATCGACTCAATGGCATGGAAAACACATTTTTGGCCTCGGTTTCATTCCCAAATCATCCTAAAAATCCCTATTTTGATCCCCAACATACCCAAAACGATAAAAATCATTTTCCAAAGTTCGAATGCATCATTTAGACTCTTTTTGCAACAATACTAAACAACTTATATTTCAATTCACTTAATCCTTCAAGGTTCCAACAACAACAACTTACACAAAACAACACATATGTCACTCTCAAGTCATGAAATGACAATAACAACAACACTTAACAACAAACACAACTCACAATCATGAATTCAACCACAATTCAATAACACAATATCACAATTCATCAATTTGAGCAAAATACACAATTCTATATAACTTGAGCATGCAAATTCAACATCAACAACTTAATTATCATCAAATTCACATACCCAAACATAGCACTAAAATAAGAGCACGAATTTCATCAATTAAATTCACAATAATCACTTCTTCACAAATAAGCACTTTCGAATATAAGTAGAAAAGAGATTACAACTAAGAGATTATGATAGAACACTATCCCCCTTACCTCAAACCTTCAAGAATTAGAATCCTAGCCTCATTTTTGCTCCAAAGCTCCAATCCAAGCTTTCTCTCTCTAGATCTTCTTCTAACCCTTTTTTTCCTCTTCCTCTAGCTCTTTATCTCTCTACCTCTCTCAAAAGTTTTGTGAAAATGAACAAATGATTCTATGCGACCAAATTTCCTCAAAGACTAGAGTTTAAATAGGCTCCTCACTATTGGACTCAACCCTTAAATGTCTTAATGGGCTCAAAACACTCATTAACCAATCCACAAAGTCTTTACTCGCTTATGGTTAAAAGTGATCGAATAATTACTGGCTCACAACTAATTACCACAACTACACTAGTAACTTAGTAACAATAATGGTTCTTACTTGAAACACTAAAAATAACCCTCACGATGAAATTTCGAATTTACCCTTGCTCACAAAATGACCAAAATACCCCTGAGTCTAAAATGACTATAATACCCTTCTAACACCGAATTCCACTAATCCCAACCAAAATATATATACAGAGGCAATTAATCACATACACACACATATAAACACATTTAAAAAGAATTAAAATAAATCTAACGAAAATCGGGCTGTTACATTAAACACCTACTCATCATTGATTCATTCTTATTTTATCATATCAGCATGAATACAAAGCCAATTACAAGTTATCCGAACATAAAACATCATTTTTACGAAGTTCGTCTATTTTCACAACTTTAATCATTTTCTAAGTCATTCAACAAAACAAAGGCATACATGTTCAAATACCTCAACAAAGCATATATAACCACAATAGCACATACATATCCACGTCATAAGCTAGCCAATTCTGATATATTCTAAAATTTCACTATGTTCGTCTCATTTTACCATTTTCCAAAAAAAAAAACATTTTCCAAAGCAAAACCAAGTTATAGCTCATATGTACCATTCAAAGCCATTTTAAAAATCGTTGTTACAGTAAACAACCTTAACCCTACCCGTTTTCCTTGAGAAAAACGAGTTTCGGAAAATTTCATGTTCTTGAACTTTTTTCAAAAAGATTTGATTCGATTCACAAAACCAAGTTCAATTCAACTCATTTGATATTTCCAAAGGTTTAGAAAGCATAACAATAGTTAAATACATCATAAGAATCATTTTGGAAGTCCGGATCGACTCCTAAGCACCCGAAAACGCCAAAATCATGGGTGCTGCCACTGGGCAACTCGCGAGGGTTGTAACAACCCGATTTTTGCTAGATTTATTCTATTATTTATTTATGTGTGTTTATATGTGCTTATATGTGATTAGTTGCCTCTGTGTGTATTTTGGGTTAGGATTAGTGGATTTCGGTGTTAGAAGGGTATTATGGTCATTTTAGGCTCAAGGGTATTTTGGTCATTTTGTGAGCAAGGGTATATTAGTAAATTCATGGTGAGGGTTATTTTTAGCGTTTCAAGTGAGAACCATTATTTTTACTAAGTTACTATTCGGTAGTGATAATCAGTTTTAGACTGGTAATTATTCGATAACTTTTAACCGTTAGTGGATAGAAACTTGGGAGTTAGTTTATAAGTGTTGTGAGCCCATTAGGACATTAGGTGGGTTAATCTCAATTGTGTAGAGACTATATAAGTATTAGTCATTAAAGAAAATAGGGTCACATAATCATTTTACAATTTTGAGAAGAGGTAGAGAGAGAAAGGGGGGAAAGAGGAAGAGAAGAGGGTTGTTGAGAATCTTGAAGAGCCAAGAGGAGCTAAGGATTCTAGGAGCTTGATTGAAGCTTTTGCTAGGATTATTGTTTATTGAGGTAAGGGGGTTAGATTTCAAGGGTAATCTCTTAGTTTAATTTCTTCTCTAATTCTATGCATAAGTGCTTAATTGTGAAAAGTGATTATTGTGATTTTAATTGGTGGAATTCGTGCTTATGTTTGGATGCAATGTTTAGGTATATGAATTTGAAGATAATTAAGTTGTTAATGTTGAATTTTACATGCTTATGATGTATATACATGTATACTTGTGTTTTACCCAAAATTGATGAAGAATGAATTGTTGTTGATGGATTGTTGATGAATTCATATTTGAATGATGTTGTTGTTGTTATGAGGTGTTGCTGTTGATGATTCATACCTTGGGTGTTCATAATTATGGATTTGTGGTATGAATTGAGTTGTTGTTGAGGGTTTTGTACAAATTGGTTGAATTGATGAATTGTGTTGAAATGATATTTGATTTCATGTTTGATGTGTTTTTGAAAGCCCTTCTGAGTACATGAACCTGTAAACAACCTTTGGAAACGAATTGGGATGTTAGGGGATCAAAATTTGGGTTTTGGGGTGAAAAATGGTTTAAACCCGTGAAAAATTGTGCAGAACTGATGACTGTTTGCTTAAACGAGCCGGAAGCGAGCTGTAAGCGAACAACTACTGGAAGTAGTTCGCTTAAGCGAAAAATCCTTCGCTCAAGCGAAATGCTCTCTGACAGCATTCCTTCTTTCGCGCTCTTATGTCTTTTTCACTCATTTTTGTTTTGAGGTGAGAATGGTATATGTATATACATATGATGTGATGATTTCTTTGATAATGATGATTGCTTGCTTATAACCTTGTAATGATGAATTGTACTTGTTGAGTTAAGTATGCTAAATGAGGAATAAGGTGATTAATCCTTTCATTGATTGATGTTGATAAATGATGAGTTTATTTCGATGACTTGATTAGAGATTAAATATGCTTGCTATGCTATGTTAGTAATGTGATAGCTTGAGGTGTAAAGAATGGGGGATGATAATCATGTGATGTTAGTATTCTAGGAAGGATGGATATTTATATGTGATATGTATGAATCCTTGAATGCTTATGTTTTCATATGTTGATTATGATTGATGTGAAGCTTACCCCCAGTGGTTTTGATCGCTTACCTGTTTGTATGAATGGGTAGACGGAGTGCAGGAGTAGTTTGCTTGGTGAGTGCTTGGATAGCGGGAGCTATCTCCGTTATTGTTTCTTGGAGTCTTAGATTAGGCTCTGATTAGGACGTTGGTCTCTATGTTTTTGTTGGATTTATTTATTATGGAGATTTTGCCCATTTGTCGGGATTTGGAGATTTTATATAATGATGTATATTGATCTTATGACATGTATATTTTGGAGATGTATGACTTATATCCGCTACGACTGTTGAGAAATCTTATATATGCATGTTGTTTGAATTTTGATGTGTAGACGTAGCGTCTATTTCTTGAATAATTATATTATTCGTGTGTATTATCACTTTAATAGAAATAAGGCATTACAAGCGCTCACCTTGCGAGCTGCACCAGAAGGGTGTGCCCAGATTTTGGGTTTCCCTCTCTGGAGTCCATCCCATTTTCACTAAACAAAACCCCATTTTTGATCCCCTTCGTCCCATATCTGTCACCCAGACTTGTTTACTAGTTATCATACATCAAAAGGCAATCAAACAACAACTAACATGGAATCATATCACCATTTCATGTCAAAATCATCATCTAGTTCATTTTTCACCAAAAGTTCATATTTTCTAATTTTCATTTAAACTTCATAAACAATCACTCCAATTCAAACCCCATCAACATACAAACATAAACAATCATTCATGAAGTGAATTTAAACATGTTCTAACAATAATCACTCATCAGTTCATGGTTTATACTTAAATAAGCAAAAATCATCTAAACAACGTATCACCAACAACAACTATGAATTTAAGCACTACTTTTTCTGGTATTTTTGTCATAGAGATAAATATGTCTACTTCTACATCATGGGTATTAGATACTGGATGTGGTTCTCATATTTGTACTGATGTGCAGGGGGTGAGAACGAGTAGAGCATTGGCAAAAGAGGAAGTCGATCTTAGAGTTGGCAATGGAGCAAAGATTGCTGCTTTGGCTGTTGGAACTTATGTATTGGCCTTACCTAGTGCTCTTTTAATTCAGTTAGAGAACTGTTATTATGTACCAGCCATTAGCAGGAATATTATTTTTGTTACTTGGTTAGATAAGTCTGGTTTTTCGTTTACAATAAAAGACAAATGTTGTTCTGTTTATTTGGATAATATTCTTTACGCTAATGCAATTATGAGTAATGGACTTTATATCCTTGATCTCGATATGCTTATCTATAACATTGATGCTAAAAGGATGAAACCTAATGACTTTAATCCGACTTACCTTTGGCATTGACGTTTAGGCCATATAAATGAAAATCGCATATCCAAACTCCATATTGATGGAATTTTGGACTATTTTGATTTTGAATCATACGAGAGATGTCGATCTTGTTTATTAGGAAAGATGACAAAGACCCCATTTACTGTTCAAGGTGAAAAGACTATTGATCTTTTAGGTCTCATACATACTGATGTTTGTGGACCCCTAAACACACCTACTAGAGGAGGTTTTCATTACTTTACTACATTCACTGATGATTTTAGTAGATTTGGATATGTTTATCTAATGAAACATAAATCTGAATCATTTACTTTATTCAAGGAATTTCGAAATGAAGTAGAAAAACAACTAGGAAAGAAAATCAAAATGCTTCGATCTGATTGAGGTGGAGAATATTTAAGCTTAGAGTTTGACAATCATCTAAAAGAGTGTGGGATCTTATCCCAACTCACACCTCCAGGAACACCACCATGGAATGATGTTTATGAAAGGAGAAATCGAACCATGCTAGACATGGTCTGATCAATGATGAGTCATGTTGATCTTCGAAACTCCTTGTAGGGACACGCCTTATTAACTGTAGCTTAGACACTTAACTGAGTTTCATCAAAAGTGGTAGAAAAGACACCATGTGAGATCTGGAATGGTCGAAAACCCAATATGAGACATTTAAAGATTTGGGGTTGTGAAGCTTATGTAAAGCGACAAATGGTTACTATGCTTGAACAAAATCTGACAAATGTTTCTTTGGTGGATATCCTAAAGAAATTCGAAGATACTACTTTTACAATCCTTTTGAGGGAAAAGTTGTTATCACTAGAAATGAAGTTTTCCTTGAAAAGGTATTTGCCTCCTAAGGAATCAATGGAAAAAAAATTAGATCTTGAAGAAATTCAAGACCCATAAAGTAGTGATACACTGATGGACAAACAGGTGCAGGATACACAAAATTGTGTGACAAAAAATCCTACTCCAATAACACAAGAACCACATAGGTCAAGCAGGATAAGTCAAAAACCTGAAAGATATGGGTTTCTCATATCAGATGAGTGTGATGTATTACTCATTGATCAAGATGAGTCTATGGCTTACAAAGAGGGCATTACTGGTCCTGAATCTCAGAATGGCTTAAAGCCATGAAATTTGATATGGATTTCATTTACAAAAATCAAGTTTGGAACTTGGTTGAAGCGCCTGAAGGAATTAATCCTATAGGATGAAAGTGGGTTTTCAAAAAGAAAACTGACATGGGCGGAAAGGTTAACACCTACATAGCGTGGTTGGTTGCTAAATGCTTCAAATAAATTCATGGTGTGGACTATGTTGAAACCTTTTCATCAGTTGCAATGATCAAAACCATTCAGATCTTACTTGTTATCATTGCATACTATGATTATGAAATTTGGCAATTGGATGTCAAAAATGCTTTCCTTAATGGAAATATCCTTGAGGATATGTACATGAAACAACCTGAAGATTTTGGCGATCCTAGAGAAACCAAGAAAGTATACAAATTACAACGATCAATATGTGGATTGAAGCAATCTTCGAGAAATTGGAATCTTTGTTTTGATGAAACTTTACAATAGTATGGATTCATTAAAAATGAAGATGAACCTTGTATTTACAAGAAGGTTAGTGGGAGCATAGACTCATTTATGGTATTATATGTGGATGGCATATTGCTAATAGGAAATAAAATCCCTACACTACAAGAAATCAAAACTTGGTTAGGGAAATGTTTTTCTGTGAAAGACTTAGGTGAATCCTCCTATATATTAGGAATCAGAATCTCTAGAGATTGATCACAAAGATTGCTTGGCTTAAGTCAGAGTACATATATAGAAAGGGATCGAATGCATGATGTTCCATATGTGTCAGCAACTTAATCCATCATGTATGTTTTGTTATGTACTCGACTAGATTGTTGGAACAAAATGTGTTTAACAAACATTACCCTTAGAGTGGGGGAAATTGTTAGAACAAAGAATGTTTAACATATGTCACCCTTAAGGTTTTGATGATAACAAGGTATTAAAAATTGTCAATTGGATATGCTAATATTTGTTCAAGTGTACAGGACCATAGACAAAATTTTATATCTTTAAAGGGTTCTGAAAGAACAAAAGAGAGCAAAAGAATCAACAAAAAGGAAGCTTGAAGTGTCTGAAGAATAGTGCTCCTGAAGTTCAAAGCGCTCCTGAAGTGATGACGTCATCAGAAGCATCTTCATTAGAAGCACCTCATCAGAAGCAAGATCACCAGAAGCTGAAGTTCATCAGGAGTTGATGAACTTAAAGCTTTAAAAGCAGGAATCTCATTTAATCTTGCCTAAGAGTTGCTAAAGACATAAAGAAGTGTAACAACGGCCTTGAGATGAATTTTGAAAGCCTTGGATGCTTACTCCATCAAGAGCGTTGAAAAAGGACAAATGTACGAACTGTACAACCACCTTCTCCACTACTTTGGTCGTGCTTTGCAACAA
>Ga0228710_1004195_pt1 | contig 22744 bp, 12 predicted proteins | sample MedpolnodulmetaG_FD_177995 | JGI IMG/M metagenome (GOLD analysis project Ga0228710, IMG submission 177995) | Root nodule microbial communities from Medicago polymorpha collected in Santa Monica, California, United States - pink nodules | ecosystem: Host-associated > Plants > Roots > Nodule...
ATTGGACTTTTGCCTTAAAAAAAAAAAAAAAAAAAATGTATACTACACACACTAGATGTCAAATATTTACTTTCCCAGTGGAGTAAGGCTCTTTTTGGGCAAACAGCTTAATTAACGTATAAGTGCTTATCTATAAGTTATTTCTACAACAAAGGATAAAATAAAGGCAAACTGTTTTCATATGAGCTACAAGTCATTTTCATATGGTATCATGGAGAGCTTGTGAAAATAAGCTAAAAATAAAGCTCTCCCAAGCAGTCTTCATTTAAATAAGCTATTTTATTATTCATAAGCTTATGAATTAATATAAAAGCTTCTTTAAATGAAATTGCAAAGACAATTAGTGTGGAAAAAGAAGGAAAAAAAACGGACCTTGAGGGACTAAACCCCAACCAAGAGATTCAATGGACAAGCTTGAAACTAATCTGGCTGACGCCACCGCGCTATAGAACGGCAGCATTGATTCCAAGCTACTCAACTCCACTGGTAATCTAATCAACAAAATTGAAGAAAATTAATTCAAAATAATTGAATTGAATTTAGGTTAAAATAAAATGAAGGGTTGGGTATAGGTGAGAGAGAAAGTGGATTCTGACCGAGAAGTGAGAGAGATGCGAGGAACAGTTGCAGATTGAGGTTTGAGATTGAGATGGGGGGAGAGTGATGATTGTTTAGTGTTGGTATTATGAACAAGAGCTTGTAATCGACATGATAACCTACCCAAAGCCTTACACGACGATGTTGCCATTCTAATTCTTCTTCTCGGCGACACTGTCACCCTGCTTTTCTTTCAAATGCTAGGACCATAGTACGATGCCGTTTTACCTTGGATTAAGACTAACACCAAAAAAATAAAAACAAAACAATTTTATTTTAATCTTAATCATTCTATCTTTCAAAAAAAATAATCTTCAATAAAATCATAAAATATCATTGTTTGGAATGACTTTGTTATTTCAATATTAAAGGGACTATCGCTTCAGAAAAAATATGAAATGGGCTAAATATTAAAGGAAATTTCTCTTAGAAAAATATATTGAACGAAATTTTTATATCGACTAAAATCAAAAGTTTTTTTTTTTAAAGAGTAAAACTGAAGGTTTGTATATTTAAATTTGCTAAAAACATATTTAATAAAAAAAAACATTATCTTCTACTAGCATTTTTTTAAGGAATCTTTTACTAGCATTGACAGTTAAAAAATTGATACGGATTAAATTTTTGACCATGTAGTTTGATTTTTCAACTACCATTTTACTTATTTTATTTTGGATGGAGTATTAATTACGAACGATAGTTTTTATGAAATTTTGATTTTTATTGAGACTATGGGTATAAATATTTGCACTTTCATAATGAACACAAATTACGCTCATCTTTTTCGTTTACACCAATAATATAGCAAATAATATATAAAATATAAATTCTTATCATTTTAAATTATGTATTTGTAAAAAAATGGTAAATATGTTTTTGATCCATGTAAATATACAAAAAATTTTGTTTTAGTCACTTTAAGATTTTCCTTTGACTTTTTGTCTTCCAAAAGTTTTTCTTATCTTCACTTTTGCTCCCTTATATTAAGTAAACTCATATATGAAATTCATATTTTTGAATAAATTTTTGGCTAAAGTGCACATTCCCCCTAACTTTCAAAAAGTTGCGATTTTGACCCCTTATATACAAAAACTACAATTTTAGCCCCCTAAGATTTAGCCCCTTTGCATCTTTGGTTCTTTTGACCAAGTCAACCCTTATTTGGCATGCCATGTGTGTAATTAACAATTAAAAAAAATAAAAATGCCACATTTTAAATTGTTGATTTAAAAAATTAAAAAAATAATATAAAAAGGAAATAAAGAAGGAGGGACACGTGAAAGGTTACTCAGCCTCGTTCTTCACCAACCTCCCGTCTTGGTTGTGCCGCGGAGATCTTGAGCCGAATCAGTGTCTTGCAAAGCTAAACAATACCATTGGCAGTCTTAGAGAACAATGTCTAAATCAAAAAGAGGCAATTGTGTGGGGTGGTGATTTCACTTTATGGTGCTCAGATCGCTAAATTTTTGGCATCATGGAAACTTCACCAACACTATATTTGATTTATGAAAGGTGTTGTATATTGGCTTCAAATTGAGATTGCAGGAAAACCTAAAATCGTGTCGCGATTGCAAGCACCGTGACACGATTGGATTGGCAGAGAGGTTGGTTCTTGAGATGGAAAATCGTGACACGATTTGGGAAATCGTGACGCGATTCAACAACTTCCTCACCAAGTTTACCTGAAAGGGACTGGTCACAACGGTTGTTCAGAGACAATCGTGACGCGATTGGTCAAAATCGTGACACGATTCTGGACTGCTGTGACTAGTATTTAAGTGGATTCTGCAGCATTTTTTGAAGGAGGGCTGAAGCTAGAGGCCTAGGGTTTACAAAGGGGGGAACTTGAGGGTTGAGTATCTTTGTAAGGGGGGGTCTCTAGGGTTGGGATAAACATTGTAATCACCTTGGGTAGTGAGATTACATCATTGGAAGGATCTAAAGCTTCCTTTGTGTATTCTCCAGTAAGATTCATATGAGTTTGGTGAGGGAAACAAAGGGTAGAGATTAGGTATAAGGCTGATTTCTTGTAACCTCTTGTAACATCTTCTCATAGTGGATTGGAGAGCTGCTCTCCCCCCCAGAGTAGGTCATATTGGACCGAACTGGGTTACCATCTTATGTGTGTTTGTTTACTTCCTTTTAAGCTTACTTATCTTTATGCTTGGTTAGTGTTTGTGTCATTGTTTTAGCCCTTGAGTGTGTTGTTGCTTGAAGGCACTTAGACCTAGGATTACCACTACCCTTTTGCTCCACACATCTTTGTTTTTCATTGGTGTGATATCGAACGTGAATTTCACAACAAAAGGGATGATCAATCTGGCAAATTTCGCAACCATATACAGTTATGCGTTGTGTATGTTTGATTTGTCATCGCAACAGTGCAATGATTGCTTGGCTCAGACTATTTCAAAAATCCCATATTGTTGTAACGGGAGGATGGGAGGAAATATTCTTAAACCAAGTTGTCGTATTAGATTTTAAATGTTGTTCGGATCTTTCTTTTTCACTCTTTCTTCTTAGAATCTCGATTGTTGTTGTTGTTGTTGAAAAAATTCATGTAGTATGTTCTGGTGTTGGTTGCGAAGAAGATGAAGTTGTTAAGAAAATGAAGGAGAATAAAAATGTTGCTGGGTTGAGGCACCTCTCACGTGCCTCTCCTTCTTCATTTCCTTTTTTTTTTTTTTTAAATCAACAATTTAAAATGTGACATTTTTTTAATTGTTAATTACACACGTGGCATGCCAAATAAGCGTTGACTTTGTCAAAATTGACCAAAAGAACCAAAGATGAAAAGAGGCTAAAATTGCAGTTTTTGTATATAGGGGTCAAAATCGCAACTTTTTAAAAGTTAGGGAAAAAATACACTTTAATCTAATTTTTTTTAGAAAAGTTTATAATATCATGAGAATATCCCCGAAAGAAACTATCATTTTTTTAACAAAACATGAATTAAATTAGACTATATGAGAGGCATTTTTGGATATTTGATGTGTCTATGAGCAATTAAAGGGGCATATTGAGACTTTCAACAAAGAAAGTCGATCTGAAATTCACCGGCCGTGTAAAATCTTCCAAAGCCCAATTCATTATACACCGTTGCAACAAAATGCAAGCAAGCACCATGGTTGCCGCGGAACTCTGAAATCGCATGTTTTGACTTCAAAGTTCAATCAAACTCCTATTTTCCACTATCTTCTATTACCGCGATTTCAAAGTAATAATGCATAGTAGAAGCAATAATGCTAAAACCCCAAAGAAGCATGGTGGAAACAATCCCAATACAAACTCAAACTCAAACCTTACTTCTCTAGAAACTAAGTATGTATTTGCACCGCTCCTTTTCTTTATATGTCTGCATTAATTTCAATTTCACATCTAATATCGTTCAATCTATTCGTTCTTATTGTTTAATTTTACTTTCTGCAGTTGCTACGAAGGAAAACATCTAACCAATCTGCTCCAATCAATCCTTAGGTAAAATACTTACCGCATGTCTGGTTATGCCGTGAAAAAATTGATTTTGGTAGAAAGTGAGTTGAACTTAAAGTTCTTTATGTTTGGATATTGTTAGATTATTATATCTCTATAGATACATTCACAAAAAATAAGTTTTTTTTTTTATCAATTTTGTATGTTTGATTTCAAACAAGAAGTCAGAATTTAGAGCTTTTCCCTCTACAAATACAATTGTTGTTTAGCATTGAATTTAGAGTTCAACCTACTTTTACATGAATGTATCCAAACATAAATCACTTTACATGAAACTCGATTCTAGGTTATCGCACAAGCTAGAAATATTAGCTTTTGGGTAGAATTGATTTTGGGACTAGCATAACTATTTATGGTCAAATCAGGTTTGGCTGACCCAATTGTGATTATGGGAATACAAATATGGAACCAAACATAAGCTTAATTTTCCATGTGTCCAAACATAGGACTAATTTTCCATTTGTTGTTTTGTGTTTTAATTGAAATTTTAACATTCTGTGCTCCATAACGCTGTTTAATGAAGCTGAGGGAAGGGTAGAGGGTCTGAATGAAGATTTAACAGTTTAGAGCGAACTTTTGAACTAAGTTGCGTTTAGTTTTGAAAGTAATCAACAATTGTGCAATTTATTTATCACCTGATCTTGCAAGCGGTTATTCCAATGAGCAGGGGGGTCGAATCAGCAAGACATTTAGATGGAAGTTCTTTGCCAGAAAAGATATGGATAAAGGTTTAACCTCAACTTGATTTTCATAACCATAAAACATATGAATGAATTTAGTAATATGTAGGAGTCTTGCATAGTCATATAACGTTTGCCTGGAACCTTTCAGCAACAATTTGCTATTGGGGTCAATGACGTAACTCGTGTCCTAGAGTGTATGAAACCATGTGCAGAGTTTGAAAGGTCAGCTCAACTCCTGCCTTCAATCACAAGCAATCATAAAACACATTCGGTTAAACTTCAGGTTGATTTCTTTTATTCTGCCATGAAGGAAATGTAAATATTTGGTTAATTATTTATGGGAAATGCTAACCAGTGTCCCATGGTATTGGTTAAGGAAGCAAATATAGTAGGTATTGCGTTGGAAATTGTGTAATCAATTACTCAAAAGTAAAAAAAGTATCATTTTCAATTTAAAGCTTTCTATTTTGACTTCCTTAACCAGTGCCCCCGGGGCGCCGGTTAGTATGACCCATTATTTATTTAGTACTTGTACCTGTTGTTACTAGTTCACTGCATCTAATTAAATCCTCCTGCTTACTCTATTTTTAATATTTCTACCTTTACATGGTGCTTCAAATATCCATGTACTGGTAGTTATAGTTAGGCTTTTTGTTCTTGCTGATCCCTGCAAATTATACTAGCAGTTGATAGTGTGTACGGAAACCATTGTTTTCGCATCCACAATGTTCAAACACAGTTAGTTTTCCTTAGTAATAAATAACTAGTTTATTGTGTACTTAGGTAAAAGTAATATATGGCTGCTTATGGTGTGGGTGTGTAGCTTTGTTTTATAAGTAAGCCTTGAAGAGAAAATATTCACATTTTATTTTATGATGATGCAGGCTGTGCTTGTAGCTTCTGACTGTAACTCACGATGGCTGACAAAGCATCTTCAAAGTTTGGCTTCATCAAGGAGTGTTCCCCTGATATTTGTTAAGGATAATAAAGAAGGTTCTTTGAGATTAGGTGAACTTGTTAAATTGAAAACTGCCATTGCTATTGGAATTAAGGTTAGATCCCGGCCTCGCACGAGATATATATTCTGTTTGGTTTTTAATCATTTTTTGTTTAAAGTGCTCTCATGAAATTATAAAAGAAAGTGATTTGATTATTTTATCAAAATAAAATAAGCTAATTCAAACATATAGTATTTTTTATTTTATTTTGTAAATTATTTCGGGTAACTACATTCCATAATGGCTTCCAGCCTTCCCTCGATGAATCCTAGCTTTCAATATCGCAATCAACTCCCTTGCTTTTCAATCCTGCATTTCTATATAGCAGTTTCCTTATTGTTAATAAGATCTGCTCAGGAACACTTGACACCATTTCTTGAGTTTGATGTGTCATGTTGAGAAGAATTCAAGAGTCCAACAGGCAACAAACTCATGTTATTTGACCATGGCTTGAGATGTCACTGTATCTTCTAAAGCTATTTAATTTTGGTTTCATCTTTCTTTCTTTTTAGATATTGAGTTATTTATCTTTCATTGATTGCAGGTTAAAGGAAACGCTATTAATAAAATTGTTGAGGATATTATTCAAGCCGGTGAATGTAGAGTCCGACCTGATGGATCAAATTCAGTTGGAATATTTGACGATTTTCAACACCCTGACAAACAGGGAAACATTGTCACAAATATAATTTAATCACTAAATTTAGGATTAACATCTATTTTTGTCCCCTTGTAGTTTTTTCTTTTTCTTTTTGGGGTTAAAAATTGTTTAGTTATGTGTAGCTTGCTACCTGTTACATTTCTAAAATTTTAAAGTCTGAGCAACATAATTATTTATCATCATTCATTATTATACGAATAGAGTATCAAGTGAAGCCTTCAAGTTGTTCTTTCTCGTTCAATAAATGGCTCCAGGTTATATATTAGCAGCAGCAAAATGTCCATTTGAAAGCACTTGTCGAAGGGAGTTTATCTGGAACAGATCTGGCTGAACCGGTTTTGGTTTCATGGGGACAACATTTTACAATGTCATGTTTGCGTTATTGATAAATATTGGAAAATTATAGAAAACTATTAGTAATCACCAATAAATATCAAAACACATAATAGGATTTGTCACTGATAAATATAAAATTAGGAATGTTGGCAACTCACTTTTAACACACATTATATTTAATTAGTTAAAGATTGCATTTAATTATGTTGGTCTTATATAAATATGGTGGAATCTACGTGAATTTTAATCAATAAAATAGAGTGTGATGAAAAATGTGTTGTTAGCATTATTCATATAAAAAAAAGACATTAAACAAATATTTGTCAATGATAAATATCATTAAAAAATATGGGATGCTATTGTCGAATAAATATATCCCAAAATATAACATGTATTTATCACTAAATGTAATAAGAAATACTGGAAGAAAAAAAAACTAATCATTGGTAAATATAAAAAAGGACAAAACTTAAAAACAGTTCTACACATCCTGTTTTTACTGTTGGCCTATCATATTATAACACCTGGCTAAAAACTGCCACGCATCCAGCACACGCGTAACCTCCGTCAAAATTATATTTTTCGTTTTAACTTTACGTTTCATTATCAATACCTCCGCTACCGCCCTACCACACACAGTAACCGCCGTTGAAGTAAATTGTTCTTACTGCTCATTGTAGCTGCTAATTGTCTTCCATAACAATTTCTATTTTCTATAAAACAAGTAAAACTCTATATTATTGGAAGAAAAAGGTCCAAACACAATTAAGACCATCATTGTCTTCGCCTTCCTCCTCTTATCTTTAGCATGCACACAGCTCTTCATATTCTTATTCTTGAATCTACATTTGGATGTTGTAATGCTTGATGATAGGATAGATACACTATATGAAACTGTTTGAGGTAAAAACTAACAACACACTCAAGTCACCAACTTCACTTCATGCTCAGGGCACTTGGATGATTGCAGGGAAAAGAAATTCGTTTTTTGTATTGCCGAGAAAGGGAGTTTGTGTGACCGAAGACTGCCGGCTTCCTATTGTTCCGTCACCGGGAACTTGGCTCTTGCGTGTTCATCATTGTGCTTGTCGTTGGATACGTTGTGAAAACAGAGGTATGATAAAACATAAAAGGGGGACAACGGAGAAGTTACAGCGTTAACATATTCTAAGTGGTTTTAAAATATATAATCCACATGTCATGCTTTTGTTGGAAAACAGTAATATGTATAGAACTGTGTATAAGTATTACCCTATAAAAAAATATAGAACATATATTTCTCATTAATTATTATTAAAAAAATATTAAAAACATTTGGCAGGTATTTGTAACAATAAATATAAAACAAATATTTCATAAATGTAAGGGTTAATAGTGCTTTTCACCTCTGCAATATAGATCATTTTCGGTTTTAGCGCTTGTAAAATTTTGGGTTTGGTTTCCGTCCTCATAAAAAAAAAAATTCCGGTAAACCCCCCTCCTCCATCCAACTCAACAGATTTGCTTATGTGTCGTTGAGTTGGCTTTTTTATTTTTTTAATTGGTCACATGTAAAAAAACATTTCTACATCAGATTTTATTTTAAAAAATCATAAAAATATTCAGATTATTTTAAAAAAAATTTAAAATAAAAAAAAAATCAGAAAAAAATTCATATAAAAATCGAAAAAAAAAAGATTTTTTTTCCTAAAATAAAAAAAATCAGAAAAAATATTAAGATTTTTTTTTCGAAATTTAAAAAGTTTGTTTTTTTACGAAGATTTTTAAAAATTCTGGAATTTAATAAGTTTTTTCTATAAAAAAAATTATTACCAATTTTTTTTCTAAAATTTAAAAAATCAGAAAATAACTATAATTTTATTTTTAAATTTAAAAGAAATCAGAAAATATAATCAGAGTTTTTTCGAAATTAAAAATATTTTAAAAAATTCTGGAATTTAATTCTCAAAATACAAAAAAAAAGGAAATTTTCAAAATTTAAAAATATAATCAGATTTTTTTCAAAAAATTTTTCAACAAAAATAAATTTCTGGAAAAAATTTTATTTTTTAAAAATCTGGATACAAATTTAGAAAAAATTCAAATTTTTTTTTCGAAAATTTTATTCCATAATTTTTATAAAATCTTTTTCAAAATTTAAAATAGTGGGAAAATTTTTTTTACAAAATTATGAAGATTTTTCCATTTTTTGCTTTTTTATATACAAAGAAAAAAAATTTGGTAATAAAAAACATTTCCAGATTTTTTTAAAAAAAATTACGGAATTTTTTAAATAATTTTTTATTCTTAAATTAATATAAATGAATTTATATTTTTTTAAAATAAAATCTGATGTGGCCAGTTAAAAAAAAGCCAAGGGGAAGGGGGTTTTCCGGAAAAAAAAATATACGAAGATGGAAACCAAACCGAAAATTTTATAAGGGCTGAAACCGAAAATGACTAATATTACAGGGGTGAAAAGCACTATTAACCCTAAATGTAATAAAAAACATATACAAAATACAAGACAAATATTCGTTAGTGATAAATATAATAAAAAATACGGGATAAATATTTGTTAGTGATAAATATGAAATAAAACACTAGAAAAATATTTGTTAGTGATAAACATGAAACAAAACACTGGTTGATAATTCAAAACAATTTTGCATATACAACCAATGACAACATTTATAATTGTCACGTCAATATTTGTCACCATTTAATTTGTAGAAAAAAATTTGTCAACGATAAATATGAAAAAATGGACAAATATATGTCCTTGATAGATATTAAAAAGCATTAGACACATATTTTCTATTGAGAAATATATATAAAAAAAAACTCAAAAAATAAATATAAATAAAAAAAAAAGGTAAGGGATAAGTCTTTGTCAGTGATAACTTTCAAAAAACGGGAGAAATATAAGAATATACAAAATAAGTAGTTAGCTTAAACTTTGATACACTTAAACGTTTTTTATAAACTTGTGTTTATTGTTAATCACCCATTAAATTACTTGATATTCCACTGTGCAAGGCATTGTCATTGGTTTCGAAAGTAAATTTATTGTTATTGAAATTTATAAGTTTTCCATTTATATTGTAGTTATTAATATATGTAAATTTTCAAGTAAATTAACATGTACTCATGTACCTATTTATTATAAGGGACTTGTGTGCAATTGTTGTAATATTCATGGATTTAGTCTTTGATGCTATCATATAACATGTAGTAATTGTTGTACCTTGTGTTTTATTTGCTATGATTAAGTTCATACAATGTATGTATTCATTGTTTATATCGTAATCTTTGTTGGTGGCTGTTAGTTTGCACTTTTGTGCTGTTGACTTTCTCAGTAGTTGAAAGTTTCGACAATATTGTTGTAATGTTATTTGTTGGGTTAAAATACAAAATTTATATGTTTTAATTCATATTCAATGTTTCTTCCAATTTCTTGATGTGTTGAACTTGTTTTATATATTGTTAGTAGATTAAAAAAACAAATAACATTAAAAATTAAAAGTATTCCAAAGACATATTATTTTCCATCCGAAAACAAATATCGGTGGAAATTTATTATACCCACTTATTCGTGAAAGTGCAAATTAGTTACAATTTTTCTGTAGAGAACAAATTGGCTACACCTTTTTGGTTTTAATTAAAAAACAAATAATGTTTTAAAAGTATTTTAACGACTTATGAATTTTGCATCCCGAAAAACAAATATGCGTGGAAATTTGTTATATCCATTGATAGTTCCATAATATCTGTTTTTAAGTCATTTTTTTTAAAAAAACAAATAAATTGATTTCATAGTTATCCGTAAAAAATTGTTAGAGTTGTGAAAACCATTATCTGTATTATTTTTTTTAAATAATTAATTTCATAATTATCCGTTAAAATTTGTTATAGTTGTGAGATGTCAAAACGGGCTACCTGGCCCGAGCCGGCCACGAGCTTTTTAAGGCCGGGCTAAAAAGCTCTGTTTAAAAACGGGCTTGAATAATAGAGCCCGAGCCCGACCCTATACGGGCTCCCAGGCTAACGGGTCGGCCCACCTTACCTTCTTTTTTTGTTTTTTGTTTTTATTTTTAAAAATCCTTTAAAAGACACAGCAGTGGAAAAAAAAAACATGAACATGCAATTTTACAAGAAAAGAAGAGACAATAACTCAAAATTAATTTAAGGTAACAAATGCTAGAGTTCATGATGTTGTAGGAGAGGGAATACAGTGAAACACCGTTGCAATTTCTTGAATCAATGTTAAGATATGTTAACATAATGATACCATCATACAAGAAGCCATTGTACTATGTAGAGGCAAAAGTGATTGCACACTTCGTAGTTGGTATACGTTGGTTTTGTTAAATATATTAAACTCACATATCAGAACAACATAAACTCACATATCAGAACAACACAGTGGAATCAACAATAATAAAAAACGCAAACATAACATGAAAAGGTAAGTTTTTTGATAGAAATAAGCTAGTGGCTATGAATGAAAAATAAGAAAATTAAGTAACCTGAAAAAGGATGAGAATTGACGGAGAGAACAAGGAGAATGGTTCAAACATAAAAAAAAATGGTTCTTTACGCGGGCTGTCGGGCTACCCATGGCCCGGGTAAGTCCAAACGAGTTACAGGCTTTTACGGGCCGGGCTCAAAAGCCCTGAAAAAATTAAGATTGTAATTTTTTGGCCCAAACCCTATGTTTTATACAGGCTTTCGAGTTGGCCCGTTTTGACAGCTCTAGTTGTGATGACCATTTATGCATAATTAATTTAAAAAATAAAAAACAATTAAATTAAATTTTGTAAAATGATCATTATACACATAAAATTAAAAGGCTTAAATATTACACTAATCCTTGCAAATATGCCTCGTTTGAGTTTTGGTCCTCGCGAATTTTTTTTTTTGAAATCCATCCTCACAAAATTTTCTGTCTTTTAAAAAAGTCCTTGGGCCCATAGAAGCTGTAAGGTGGCACTGTGGAGCTGATGTGTCGCACGATGACTAGGCATAAGTGCCACGAAGCAGGTGAATTGGCATTTATTATTTAAAAATTGATTTTTAAATTTGGAAAATGTATTTTCTGTTTATAAATTTTTTTAAAAATATGGAAATTAATTTTCCAAAATTTTAAAAAATCAAAAAAATACTTTTTAAATAATTTTTTCCAACAACTTTAAATGTAAATTTTAAAAAATTTGAATTTTTTTTGTAAATTACGAAAATTAATTTTCATATTTTTTTAGAAGAAATATTTTTAATTTAAAAAACAAATTTTTTTTTTCTTCTAATTTTTGGAAAATTAATTTTTTTTATAATTTTGAAAGAAAAATCTGAACATAAACTTCCTAATTTTTTAAAAATATTAAAAAAATGTTATGTAACTTTTTGTTTTTATTAATTTATGAAAATTAATTTCCGAAAAAAAATAAAATTAACTTTGAATTTGTTTTTATAATTTTCGAAAAATATTTTCTAATTTTTTTATTTTTAATTTGGAAAATTAAAATCTAAATATTTATATTTAAAAAAAATAAAACTTATTTTTCATTAATTTCTAATTTTTCTATTTCAAAAATTTAATTATTTTTACATTTTTAAATTAATTTAAATGCCACGCCAATTATGCATAGTCATCATATGCCACGTCAGCACCTAAGTGCCACCAAGCAGCTTCAATGGGCCCAAGGACTTTTTTAAAAGACAGAAAACTTTGCGAGGACGGATTTCAATTTTTTTTTTTACAAGGACCAAAACTCAGACGAGGTATATTTGCAAGGACGGGTGTAATATTTAAGCCAAATTAAAAATACCATGAATTTTAAAGAGGACGATTATGAAATTTTGTTTAGTTTAACTCTCATATATTGTTAGTAGATAGATCGTTTCCCAAAAATAAGTCTCATCGTCTTGAAAGTTCTCATAAAACCTCTTCTCAAAGAGATCAAAAGTAATGACGTGTTTGATATGATTTTGAAGCATTTATCGGTGTGAAATTTATTTAACATTATTTGTATGACTTTTAAGTTAGTTATAGTGAAAATCAATTTTTTAGGGTTTCCTTCATTTTGTTTTTACCAATCAAATAACAAAGCTGTAAAATTTTAAAGATTATTCAGAAAATAAATTATTTTATTGGCAATGAATTATATAATAATAAAAAAAATTAAGCAAAGTAAAATTGAAAGAAAAAATGCTACATCAAAATTTAGAATCTTTTTATTACAAATATAAATATTTAAAAATTCCATTATTAAATCGAAAAAAGATTAAATTATAAATGAAATAGTTTATATAATTGGTAAAATTGAAAAATAAAAAATCTTTTTACTTAGGTGAGTATAAATTATAATTGACTAAAAAAATGTAAAAATTCTCTTAGTCAAAAAAGAAAGTGTAAATTATTTTTTTAAGGCGAAATTGTAAAGATTCTTTCTACCATACGTGTGTTTGTTTTAATTTATATTTGTTGATTCCCGGAAATAAAATGATAGGAATTATATGTCTATGTTTGATACGAGTTTACTGAATTTTATTCCCGAGTATAAAATGTTCATGGAAATAGAAAAAAATTTCGAAGGAAAAGGGTTCGAAGGAAAAGGGTGAGAATAAAGTTCCCGTGGAGATGAGAATAAATTCATAAATAGTTACCTATTATAGTCCTTATTTTCATGGTTCATAGGAATATTATAAAGTTAACCAAACATATTTTCCCTAAATACCTTAGAATAAAATTCTCATCTTTATATTCCAAATAATGCTATTCCTATGAATAAGTCTGGTAAACTTGAAACAAACACAAATGAATATAATTTAAGAGTTTAATGGTCGTGACTCTACTGAGTTACACGTCCAACGGTCCAATTTTCTTTTACGCACATAACTAATCAAAATATTTTAAAAAAATTCATTAATTAATATTTTTAATTTATATGACAATTTTAAATGTTTTAATTGATTGAATGTGAAAATTGTTTTGGATTGTGAACCCAAGACATTAAACTTGTACCAATTGATTTATTATTTTTTTAAAAATCTTTAAGCCTATGTCACGTTAAAACAAACTCACTATTCTCATCCGACGTCATCCAAAACAAAAAACTCACAATTCTGAAATTTAATAACAATGTAAATCAATTAATCCTATTGGTCAGTTTCACATGTGATGGATCGCGATCCGTGCATCCTTCCCCCCAGAAACGAATTACAACCGTAGATAGTCTCTCTTATCAACGATCACAAACTTCCCAAATTTCTAATCTAAAAAGTTTTCAATTCCCGCTTTTTCCTCATTATTCTCCACTCTTTATATATTTCCAACAAACACTCACCGACCAAGTCCCAATCCCATCTCAATTGAATCTTCCCTCCCTCTATTTTCTCTCCGATCCAAATGGCTCGTACCAAACAAACCGCTCGCAAATCCACCGGAGGCAAAGCTCCAAGGAAACAACTCGCCACAAAAGCCGCTCGGAAGTCAGCTCCGGCCACCGGAGGAGTGAAGAAGCCACACAGATTCCGTCCTGGAACTGTCGCTCTTCGTGAGATCCGTAAGTATCAGAAGAGCACTGAGCTTCTCATCAGGAAGCTTCCATTCCAGAGATTGGTTAGAGAAATCGCTCAGGATTTCAAAACCGATCTCAGGTTCCAGAGCAGCGCTGTTTCTGCTCTTCAAGAAGCCGCTGAAGCTTATCTTGTTGGTTTGTTTGAAGATACCAACCTTTGTGCTATTCATGCTAAGAGAGTTACAATTATGCCTAAGGATATTCAACTTGCAAGAAGAATCAGAGGCGAGAGGGCTTAGATCTGGATGCAAATTATCTTTAATGTGTTTTTCTGTTAGGGTTTGGTTCATTTTAGTTGTAATCTATGTTGAATCTTATCCTGTTATGTGTTCAGAATTAAGAAAGTCAATCTATTTGATTTTGTGTTATTCAACTATCAAGTATTGAAAAATTGACAGATACAGTAACCGATTGTTTCTTTAGGTGGAAATTGTATACATATTTATTTGATTAAAGCATCCCATCCATAGATCTTGCCACTAAAACCATTGGTCCACGAGCAAATTTCAAATAATCAAAGATCGTACAACATTTTCAAAACAAAAACTCCACTGTATTGTACATGAATAAGCTTGTACCATACCAATGCCAATATGTAATATACTTTGTTTATATCAGATTTGGCACACTATTTCTTTAATTACTTATTAGTAATTGAAGTGTTGAATTTTGATATTGAGTGGAAAGAGTGAGTGGTGACAATCTTTTTGAAGAAAATGGTTAGATATGACACAGAAATGGTGGAGCAACATTGGTTGGGGATTTTTTGCGAAGACTCCAAAAGCCCAGTAAAAAGTTTGGTGAGAATTGTATTTGCAGAATGAAAAGAAGCTTGATTTTAATGGAAATTTGTGCCGTTTGCAGTCAACCGTTGTTTGCAATCAATTGTTGTAAAGATGATGTTTGTGATTGCTTGCTCATTTTTGCGACCTGAGTGACTCCTTGTCTGTGTCACACCTTTGAGTTGGACCTCTGAGTCGATACAACAACAGTAACAAAAAATAACAACACTAACCTTCACCTAGGCATGAATCTGGGTAATTTTTTTTTGGTCATATGTATACGTATCAATTTATTAGTATATTATAGCCAATAACTGCATGATTGGATTTCGTATAGACTAACTTGATGTATTTAAAAAAAGTCATTTTAATACATAATACTAATGCAGCTCATAGTTAGCCTTCAAGAAACACAACCTATGTTATTATTGCATCATAGAATTTTTGGCGTTCAAAATGATAGACAACACATATGTAATATAAAAGCGATAACATGCTGTGAGGAAGTTCTAGTTCATCTTCTCAACATGTTATAGAAGAATTGTAGGCAATACGAATATTGTAACTAAATCATTTGGAAAATGCAACTAAATCATTGTACGTAAGTTGGATAAAAAAATGGAAAAACTTATAATGCAATTACAAAATCCTTTCTACATTAATAACGCACAAGGCAAAAGAAATGGAAAGGAAGAAGGAAAAAAAAACCCTAGAAAGGGGAATTAGGTTAACATTGTTTCTTTTATTAAATAATTTACAGGCAATGTTGAAGCTGAATAATCAATTCATATAAATATGAATTAGAACAACAAAATTGATAAAAGAAAATGGATCTTAGTTGGACTGGTTTTTCTGTAGGCTTTAACTGTAAGAATGCCAGAAAATGAAGAATGACAATGTTTTTCAAGTACAGAGAACACACACATAACATTCTTCTAGTTTTACTTCCAAACGGTACCTCTGCTCATCTAAGTTAGACTCCTTCTATATCTATTGTTCGACCTTCGGCTTAATTTCCCCATTTTCCGAAACAAGACTGCAAGAGACCAAAGGTGTTGTTGAAGTGACGGTGTTGCAAGGGACCAAAGGCGTTGAAGTGATGGTGTTGCAGGGGACCAAAGGTGTTGAAGTGATGCTGTTGCAAGGGACCAAAGGTGTTGAAGTGATGGTGCTGCAAGGGACCATAGGTGTTGAAGTGATGGTGTTGCAAGGGACCATAGGTGTTGAAGTGATGGTGTTGCCAACTGCTTTGCCAACGTTATTACAGGTAGATCCCAGTCCTTGCTGATGCGCTGCCTCAGTACTGGTATTTTCAGTGCGACTGATGATTGGGTCCTTTTGAGTCTCTAACTCACTTCTGGCTAATGAAGAACACTTTGTCTCTGAAATTAGGAAAGAAATTAGGCACTTTAAAGTGTTACAAATAAAGCAGGCACTGCAAAAATATGCAAAAAATTTATATAGTATATTAGTTTGTGCAACAGTGCAAGCATACAATAAATACACCACAGAAGTTGGATTTACATAGTTATTTTAATTGACATAGCAATAGAAAGCAGGTCTAACAATGCAATCACAAGTTAGTAGCAGCTGGTTATTTAACTAACAGTATTGATATAGATTGTCCATGAGATCTGCTCTAATTTACGCTCTTTACAACTCAGTCATCCTTTATCAAAGTTCACTTGTAATTAGCAAAAATCAGAAGTTCAGAACCATTCCCTATCTTTGATGCAAAATGAATATTTTTTGAAAATTGGTATCCAATATCACAGTTCTCTAAATTGAAAGTTGAATGCATCCTTTTGCGAAAGTCCAAATGCTATGAACGGGGTTCTATGAAATTTTTGTAAGGAAAAACAATAACAATAAGAGAGAAAAATATTCACTTGCCATTTATTTCGCCCATAGTGATAACCCTATTAAGAAAATCTCTGAATTTCATCAATACGATCCTCTCTTGCTCTGCATAGATCTCTTTCGCTCCTTGTCCATAAGGCAATTGTGAAGATGTGTTGCAAGCATGAGCCATCGACGCAGTTGAGGGGGCAGCAGTCATGAACATTGTATCTTGCTCGTCACACATCAATGCTAAAGTTCCAGGAGACATTGGCCTCCCTTTTGGAACATCAGCACCATCTGAACTGGAATTTTCAGGACTGGTTTTATCAGTTTGGTTTGCACTCGAACAATCATCTGCCACAACTTTCTCAACATAAGCTTCCTTTTGATTTGGTAATTGTTCTTGATTTGAGGAAGCAAGAGAAGTTTCTGTCCGATCTTCTGTGTGCTTATCTATTAAATTTTTCTGGTCTGCGCATATTAAATATGAGTTTTATATTGGTTAGTAACAATGAAAATCGCCAATTGAATAGAAAAATAGAAGGTTCTAGCCCAAAAACTTCAAAAGAATACACACAAACTAATGAATCAAGTTTGTAAGCGTTTCATGAATTGTTTCAGACAGTTAAACATTGAGGTATCTTAGGCACTCCATCCTAAATTTCAAATTCACCAGACATTTTGTTTAGCTTCATTAGTAATGACAAGCAATACTGACAACTGGGTAGGTTTACCAAACATTTTGAGGCGCCATAGAATTAATTCCACTTCAAAATCAAAATATGTTTTAGGTCAGAAACAAGTTCTAATTGATCAAACTTCCTTTTCTGCTTTTCCTATAGAGGAAGCTGTTGTTTACAGCACAAAAGGTTGTATTTACTATTTGGCAAATCAAACTCTCGAACTCGTTTGACTACACATAAACAAGGCAAGTAAAAGTGAGAGATAAGTTTTCTTTGATAATTATCTTGCTGATTCCATTTGTCAATCCATTGAGCTTGGTGAATAATTCTGAACCTTACTGTGGCTGAAATTTTGTTTAGCTTCATATATTCTGATATGATGCAGTTCAGTCTAGAGCTATAATTTAGAGAGTCATCAGATGTAATTTAAACAAATTTTTATTTTTTTTCTTGAAGAAAATTTAAACAAAATTCAATTTGCAAGACACAGAATTGACCATAATAGACAATGCCCGCTCATTAAATTAAGCTACTAAAATTTCCTGAGATTTGTTTGGAAAGGGAAAAAGCGGGGTAAATGTGGAGAACTGAGAAAAATCCTTTCCAAATCAATATCAGTACACTCACCTAAAGAAGATCCGACGAAAACACAAAACTGTATTCGTACTTCTGAAACAAATAACACAATTGATGATTGGAATTTTAAAATGTCCATATACCTGTAAGTGTTTTTGTGGCTTGTCCAGATACTAGCACTAGAACAGAGCAAAGCTCCTTCAGGTGCTGTGGTTGTATGATGTCTGCTAAAAGAGACCTTCAACAGCAATCAAGTTAATGACTAAATGTATAAATCAAGTATATATGTATTATGTCATCATTTCATGAATTTAACCAATCCTACCTGTACATAAATTTTGAAGGGCCTAATGTTGAAGGTCCAACACGAGGTACTGGGACAGGAGACAAGGATGAAGAGGGTGCTGCAGGACCTCTGACAGGATTTGGCTGATAAGCATGAAAAAAAAAATACTAATGTAGTTAGTGCGTATAAGTTGAGCAATATAAAAGCTCTTAATAGCTTCCACTCTCAACTGCAGGAAGCTAAAGTGAACTAGCAATTTAGGTTTTGGGTAAACTTTTTTTAGACCAGAAGTGAACTTATCATGGTATTAAAACACAATTTCCAGCCTCACAGTCACATACATGATTTTTCTCCATTCATTCAATTATAATAAGATTAGAAGCTGACACTGTTTTATATGAAGAAAATATGGAAGCTCAATGTGATACTGAATCCACAAGAAGAGACCGAATTTTTGGAATGCACTCTCATTGTGAGCTTCAGTCGTCGTAGCAAAAGGCGTTCTCATTGAGAACCAGTAGGGGGGGCTAGGCTTTGAAAAAGCAACCAAAGAATGAGAAACCCAAGGAAATGCTATTCTAATTGAAACTTAAACCTTAAATCTGCACCAAAGGGATTAGAGTGAATTCCACTATGAGTGGACAGCCAGAATGGGCCATTGCAAACTCAAACTTTTGGATGAGTGTATAATATTATATCCCACATTGAGCAAAGATGGAAGCTTTATATTGTATTTATCTAAGCAATGAAGCCTTTCTTTCCAATAGGACAGCGTTTTGAGACAGTCTGGCTCTCTTTATGGGCTTGAGTTGAAATGAACACATTGGACTAAATCAAGGGAAGCATACATCAACTTAATAAAGACACAAGATCAAGCTTAAATGCATCTCTCAATTTAATTGGGAATATTTTTTTTTACTCCTAATCGGGAAATGTTACATGACTGCAAAATGCTGTCTCAATTGGATTAACTGTTCTATCCATTTCCCCAGTTTAGCTAATTTCCAAAATATACCCCTGAACTGCCTGCAGTATTATCAAGTTTTACCTGTTGTCCTAGCTTTCCAAACGATGGATCTCTGATGGACGGCCAGAGTTCCGAACCTTTTCTTTTTCTCGCTACTGGTGGTGATGAATAACCAGAGGAACCAATAGCTCCAGTTATAGCAGCATTGGCTGCCTGCTGAAGATACGCCATATTGTTGTTTTGATCTCCATGGAACAAAGCCTGCCGCTCTTCACTTCCTTCAAAGTTTTTGCAATCCATGCATTTACAGTTTTCAGAACAAAGAATGTTGGCTTGGAAACATTCACAGTACTTCTTGAGGCACCCAGATTTTTTACAATGACACCCCTTGTTGTGCTTTACCAATACTTTAACTTCCCCAGTCTCCTCCTACATGTATATTGAAGTCCATAGAAACATAAGAATAAAAATAAAAGTAAAAGATGTTTTGAGTAAGCAAAAAGGAAGGCAACACATTTTCCAACACAAGAAATACCAGCTTTAATTTTTTTTACTTATCCTGTTAATTGATTTTACAAGTATCTTAACAACAGGCTCCTGTCATGTCATAATTTCATACCATTGAAGGCCCAACTTCTGATGCAAATCCACCCTTATAGGGATGTGGTTGAAAAATATCAATAATCTAAATTACTTCATTTTAAATTGTGGGCATTTATTTACATAGACTTTATAATGTACATCCTCTTGCTTCTAATAAAAGGAAAAAGTGTAAATAAGGAAACGAAAACAAAAATGCACTGGTTTCATTAACAAAGAAAACATTTAATAGAACAAAAAATTAATATATGTGGGGTGGTATCCCTTATCAGCAAAAATCCTAAATGAACCAGAACAAAAGTAATAAAAAGTACTCCCTCTGTAACAAAATATAAGCAAAAATGCGTCAAACAAAATTTGGTCCAAATAAATCAACTTTATTTGACTCAGTTTTGCTTATATTTTGTTACGGAGGGAGTAACAGACAATGATGCGCAACGGATCTAGTTAACAAATACAATATCTCAAACTGACCTCAACAAAAATAATTCACAAGACGACACAAACACCAACCGTTACAAAATGTTAAACCTGCATACCTTGTTATCACGTGTTCCGTGAGGACTGCTCGCAATTTTCGGCCTAAAGGCATTTGGATTGCGTTCTAAAGTTGCCTCAACGGCTTCTCGTCTTGCCGCTTCATTGTCAACATTGTTAAAACAATTTACACAGTTGCAACCATCACAATATATCCCCGACGCAAAACATTCACAATATCTGCACATGACATGTAAATGTTAGTTTCACATATCTTCCTATTGCAGCCAATAAGTTGCCGCAAAGGCGCAACAACAAGTGCATAGAGGATATTGCTCACAGCTTTAAGCATCTTGAATGTTTACAATTGCACTGTTTTTGCTTCTTTGGAGTAGCATCTTTTGTCTCAAAGTTGGGTCTTGACTTTGATTTTGGAGATTCTGGTTTCCTGAATCAAATAAACACTAATTAAGCACTACAAAAAAAGGAATTTTACTGTTAGCATTTTATGAAGAAGAAAAATCTCCAAAAAAGGCCATCATCAAATTTGAACCAATAACTTATACTTCGCTTTTACCCTATTAACAAGAATCTCAATTTAAAAAATAATCAAAATATACTAAATTGTCAATAGCAAGAGATTAAATTACCTAATTTCTCAACCACAGAGTTGATGACACAATAATTCAATACAAAGTATAATTTTTTTGCTAATTACAAACAAAAAACATTGTTAATAATTTAAATTTAAAATGAGAAAGAAAAAAATTTGAATTCAAGAATTTCAAACTACGACCCATGAAAAAAATTAAAAAATGAAAACTTTAAGCCTAAGACTGACCCCAATTTTGGTGCAGGAAGAGGAGGAAGTGCCGGCGGCGGTTGAGGGTGTTCCGGCAGAGGTGCAGTTACCGGCGTGCCACCAAAAGCGTTGAAATCGAGCTGCCTAGCAAGCTTCTTAACAGAATCCAATGGTGCGTTTTTTGGAGGGATATCACTACCCTCACCTTCACCCATTCGATCGTCCCAAAAATTCAAAACACAAAAAAAAAATCAAAAATTTCACTTCACTCAAACAATAACAATAATCACAACAATTAGTGAAGAATTAATTTTGATTAAGAAAAGAAGCTGAAATTAATTGAGTTTCAGATCCCAAAAACAGCGCGAGGGACTTTGAGATGAATCTCTGAAACTCTCTTCTTTCTTTTTCTTCTTCTTCTTCTTCCTCCCTCTCTCTCACGAGCTTTTGAATTTCAATTTTTTGTAAATTTTCTACGGTTGGATATTGTTTTCAGTTTGATCGTGCGGTTGTTGATGAAGGTTCTCATCGTAGGGTGTGAATTCATAGAACTATCGATCTAGTTTGTTTTACAGCCGTTGGATGCAAAGTTATTTTCTATGAGATAACCTAACTCCATCCTAAGGACTATTATGATCTCCTGCGCGCGGCACTCGTGGGTGAGGTGTACGTGTTGTTTGGTTATTAGTTGGTGCATATGATTTCTGTGGGTTTCAGAACAGGAGATTCCTTTTTCTAGTCAGGTTAAATTTAAAACTCAAAGGTAATAAAGATGCAATAAATACAGAGAGAATTTGGCGCTAAAATAGGGGGGGTCCAAGATGTTGACCTGAGAATGTAAATAAACTAGGGCCCCGTTTGGATAAAAAAATTTATATAGATGCTTATAGTATTAGGGCTTATAACATTAGAGCTTACATCATAAGCTCTTATACTTGATAAGCTATTTATGTTTGGATATGTACACTAAAAAGTACTTACATAAATTGATGTGTTTGGATGTGACATTTGATAAGCAATTATCGAAATTTTAAATATTTTTAATTTAACAAAAAAATAAAAGAATCGAACCACAATTATCAAGATTTATTTTGATAAAATTAATCAAGATGTAAAAAACAATATTATAATATATTAATTATAATTATATATATAGTATAATCAATATTCGTCCTAAAAAAATATCAATATTCATATAAGACAAAATTAACATTAGATAAGTATATAGTTACGTCTTGTCAAAAAAAAGTATATAGTTACGTAAAAAAAAAATATTCATATAAGAAAAATATTAATATTCAATTTCATTTTGTTACGTAACAAAAAAATAATAAAAATCTTCCTTGAAAAAAAACTTTGTTACGTGTGTTAATTTAGTAAGATAAGTATATAGAAATTTTGTT
>Ga0228710_1004198_pt1 | contig 22739 bp, 10 predicted proteins | sample MedpolnodulmetaG_FD_177995 | JGI IMG/M metagenome (GOLD analysis project Ga0228710, IMG submission 177995) | Root nodule microbial communities from Medicago polymorpha collected in Santa Monica, California, United States - pink nodules | ecosystem: Host-associated > Plants > Roots > Nodule...
TATCAAAATTTCTTTTGAAATATGAACTTTCTTAAAATAAATTCATTTTAAATAAAAATATTATCAAACACTTGAACATAAAATAGATTTTGAAATAAAAAGCAGCAATTACCAAACAACTTTAACTTCATTTCTAAAGCTCATATTTTTAACTTTAAGTTTAAAGTAGCTTCTATGCCTCAAAAAAGTTGGGCCAAACGCACCCTAAGAGCCCGTTTGTTATAGCTTTTTTTAGGAAAAAAAATCTTTTTTTTTTTAAGAAAATAATCACTTTTAATAATATTGCATCCGTTTGTGAAAACCATCACTACCGGTGAAGCTGCTAAATACTATCTAGGAAAGTTTTACGAAATTGCTAACACAACTGCTCGTGATGATTGGATACCGAATCTGGAATTCCTTATTCAATTGGAGCACAGCCAGCTGGACCCCTTCCAAGAGCTGCTTAATTAATTTTTTTTGGGTGGTTGGGTTAGGCATTGTCCCTACCAACTGAGTTAAGCTCACGAGGACACTGCTTAATTAATTTAAACCAACATCAAAGCTACCTCTTTTTATATACTTAGGTAGCCATCCCTGCATGCATGCTGAATGCAAACAATTTTGACATTTTATACGTAATAATAATGTCTCTAATCAATGAAATTTGATTTTTATTGTTAACTCCATATGAATATTGCTTCCGGGTGCGATGTATACTGCTTCTTTCTATCTATTCTTTTTTTTGGCTACAAAGCAAAGCAAAAACAGCAACAAAAAAAACACAAAGAAAAAAGAGAGAAAAAAGCTACGCTTGGGAAATAAGTTCCCATAGCATCGGTCCTTAACAGCTCCATGAGATCAGATGGAGGAGAGGAGTGAATAACAATGTCAATATCAGAAGCAGCCCCTAACTTTGCCATAAAATCCGCACTCTGGTTACCTTCTTTGAGAGTGTGATGAATTGAGAAGTTACTAGTGGTCATAAGGTCTTTTATATATCCTGAACGAGAACAGCATAAACATGGTAATGCGAAGTATCCCCTTGAATGAGATTAATGAAAAGCAGAGAATCCGAGTAGCAAACCAAATACCCATGTTTTTAGCAAGACGAAGCCCGTGATAAATTGCTGTTAATTCGGCCAGCAATATGTCATTAGAGTGGGAGATAGGACCTGAAAAAGCCGATAGAAAAAACCCATGCATGTTGCGAAAAGTGCCACCAAAACCGGTACGGATAGGAGTCCTGTTACAACTTCCATCAACATTCAGAATGGTGCAGAAAAAATCTCCGCAATTCCATTTAACAAGACGTTCAGCAGCGGCTGATTGGTCATGATTGAAGGCCGAAGAAATAGTGCCAGTTGAGTTATGAATGCTTCTTTCTATCTATTCGATAAAGTGTTGCTTTGCTTTCTTTGCTAATTAATTACTTTTTGATTAAATCTGCAAAACAAAAGAGTTATTTAATTTGTAAACTCTTCTACTAATCTAAAAATAATAATTGGTTAAAAAATGATTTAATTGTCTAAAAGCATTATGTCATCAGTTTTCTATATTTTTTTTAACATTCACCGCTATTAGTAATAATAAACTAAACTTTTGATAAATAATATTTTATGATATTTTGTTATTAAATTTTTTTATCTACTAGTAAATATTCTATCCTTAGTTTGGAATCAATTTTAAAAGAAAAATCGATTCTAGTTAAGAACAACCAAACATACCTAAATTAATTCTAGAACTCTAGAACCAATTTTACATTTTCCAAAATAAAACCAAACATACACAAAGTCATAATGTATAGGTCAACATGTGGTTGTTAGGATTCTTCAAAACCAAAAGTTATAACCATAGAATTTTTGCAGCTCAAAAATGTGTTTGAAACCCATAAATTGAAACTTTCAAAAGTATGAGATCTTGTGGGAGAGATTAGAGAGAAGCGAAAAACATGGAGTGGCAGGTGAATAAGATGGTGGTGAATAAGAGCACTCCTATGTATAGCGAGTGCTACCTTCTGGAAATTTCACGATGCATACGTGTTTAATGTTTAATAAAAGAGAGCCTTATACATTTCCGGTTTTTATGGAATACATGAGGGGTTATGGATTGACTGACCAGTTATCGTCATTCGTGAACTGTTCGCTATAAAGATTCTCGCAGTAATAAGCATTTTCGGGTGAATAATTTGGAGTTTTGACTGAGGCTTGGTGTTTGATGAGATGCAATAGAGATTGTAAATCCCTAATGGTGGACAAGGGTTCCGTCCGTTTATGCTCTTGTGCTACATTTTTCTACATAATAGTTGTTGTCTCAAATGCGTTCTCCCAAAACACTCATTTGTCTTTGATTTTTGGCAGTACTCTAGAAATTTTCTTGTTTCTTCGTGTAGATTACTCTATGAATTTTCTCTCTTTCCTTTTCAATGACTCTGTTTTATGCCAATTTCAAAATACAAATACATATTCTACCTTTGTAAATTTAAATTCTTGTATTTTTGTCCTCCATGTCTTAAACACACACGAGATGTACGACTTCAAACTTTGTCGAAGATGGAGTGTCACATATGTCCCCAGTACACTATGAGCGTGACAAATTGCTCGCCATTGGAGTTTGTCATAATGAAAAACAAGTTATGTTAAATAAATTGTGGAACTCATTATCAGAAATGTGAAATACAATATCGTTTAATTTTTTAAAAATATTTGTAGAGTTTATTTAATAATTGATCATTTGAATAAAAATTGAATGAATTGCCTCAAAGTAATGTATTTCAAGAGATTCACATAAACAATCTTATCTTGAGTTCAACTACTATGACTTATCTAATGTAGGTTAAGAACAAAGCTCCAAATTTTAAAAAACGATTTAACTATTCATTTATTCATCAAATGAAAAAAATATAGCATTTGTTCAATATAATGTCACGTGTAAGCCAATCGAGAAATGACCATCGTCTTTGGCTCATCGCCATGCCATGTCACTCGAATATTGCTAATTATTTGCTCGTTTTGACCGCATTATAACGAAACAGTAGCGATGTTTGAGCGACATGGCATTACAATAATGATGATGGTCATTCCTCGCCGTTGACTTTGTAATTTTGTGGCACATTCATGCACTTAAAGGGACTAGATGGAACACACATTCACTGAGTCTCCTCCTTTTCACCTCGTTCTGCATCTGCGGCACAATCCAACGACGGAGAAATGCTTGGTTTCCTCTCTCTGCTGAGGATTCTCGTGAACGACAACACACGACTCATTGGCGACCGAAACGATGATGGTGAATCACAACTCGACTCTCCCACAGCAAAATTCTTGCAATCGGATTCACTCCTTCTCGGAATCTCAACGGTAATGTCAACCAATGAAGATTGCTTCTCATCAGAACAAGAAGAAGAAAATTCCGGTACAGACCGGTTCATTTCATCACCAGAACTCGAACCCAAAACCAATTCCGGTTCACACATATCAATTGTCGCTTGAACCGGCGCAGCCTCAACGGGCGCTCTACAAAGCGGACATGTAGAATGAGACTGAAACCACATATCAATACAATCAATATGAAAACTATGATTACATTTGGGTAAAACCCGGCCCGTTTCACCATCTACAAACTCCGACAAACAAACCGCGCATTCCACCACCTGATCCGTCTTGGAGGAAAATTTGAAAACTGGGAGCGACGAGATCACGGAGGCATCAAGGCCGCGAGAGACGGCGAGTGTCAGTGAAGCAGGGGCGGATGGATCAACGTAAAAGATGAAAGGTTGACGGCGGTTACGGCGGAGGTGTTGACGGGTTCGATCACGTAGAAGGTAGTATCGAATTAGGAAATGGAGACAGAGCATTATTATGATAACGGCAAAGAGAATGATAATGGCGGTTAGCATTATCTTGCCGCTGAGTGCATAGTGGTTTTCGATTTCTTTTTCGTTCTCCATGTTCAAATTCATCTGATCGGACATGTTTATTGGTTAGAGTATTTGTAATTGGACAAAACAAAAACGAATGGTACAGTAAAATGTTGTTGGAATCGGGGATGGTAAGGTTTCTTCGATTGTTGGTTTGGTTGGAGTGAGTAGGTTTCGGTTTATTTATTTGTGAAGCTGAAGCTACTGTTAATGTACTTAATCAGTTTCTTAATCCTTTTTACAAGGTTTTGGGAACAGAGGTTCATTTTGCTGTTGACGCGGTTTTAATTAATCAAATGTCATTTCTACCCTTTGTTTCCAAGTCGAGTTTTGGTTTGTATAGTTTTCGTGTAAGAAATGTTGTGGAAATTGTGTTGCAGTTAAGTCTGCTGAACAGTGCACCCACAGTTTTTTCCAATTTCCATTTGGGGTGAATGAATTTATGAAACTGTGGAATTTTGCTGTGATATGGTCAATGCATTTACTCTTAATCCGACCGGTTACTATCAGTCTATATACAGATGATATCCCCGTCTACACGTTTGATTGACTCTTTTTCAGCTGGGTCAAATTTTTTATAATTTATTTATTAAATAAATAAATAATTAAAATTACAGATTTTGAATTTAGGTAATATTATATCTCTATCTGTAGTCCTTGAACTTAAATTCTTCTAATGAGGTTTTTCATTTTTTTTTTATGTTATTTTGCTCTTTTTTATCCATTTGTATATAAATTTTAAACTTTAAATCTAAAATTCATATGCAAACATGAGTGAATGATTATAATTTAAAGATTGAAAACTCACGAAGAAATAAAACCATATATTTAAGTTTAAAAATTCATATGCAAATAGCGCAAAAGAACCAAAATGACGTGAAAAAGATTAAATGATTAAATTGTTATATGAAATTAAGTTAAGGGATAACATGAGTAATTTTACCCTCGTTTTATATAGACCATCAATGTAAATATTTTTCACATCATCAATTAATCACTATCGTAATATTATTAAAAATGTTTACATTTAGTCATAACTACTTTCAATATCACACATATGGATAATTATTGTGTCGACATAATAAAATATTTTACACCAACAATGTATTGAAATGAATCTCGTTATCCTCGTGAGTTTAGTTCAAGTGATATAAACATTACACTGCATACGAATATGTCGGGGTTCGACCCCTAGACACCCCACTCATTCCTTAAGATATGAATTTCTAACCACTAAACTACTTGACAAAAAAGCTATCTTGTTAAAAACAGAAAATCTAAAAATTTAAATTGAAATTGATAAAGGACGATCGTTCTATTATTATCTCTTTTTAGCTAACACAAATGATTTTTCTACATATTGTTTTATGCGTACACTTTGAAGAGGAGGGCTAGGGCTAGATGTGAAAATAGGCGTATCCGAGTTAGGTTTTCTAAATTGCAAGGCTTATATTCAATCTATTAAAAAAAATTAAAGCCATAGTTTGGTATGTTTATGTCATAAGTTTTTTTTTTTGTCTGATTTTGGTTGTCTTAAAGTTTGTTATTGCATGTGAGGATACTTAAAAACTTATTTCATATTAATATTTTCAAATAAGTAATTTGATTCATACTTAAATAGATTATTGAGCTAATAAGTTAATGAGATTAAATTATATTTTGAGATTTAACGTGATTTTTTTCTTGGAATAATTTAACGTGATATTTAGATTATGACTTTACATGATAACCTCTTTTAATTACATTTATAATAATACATGTAAATATATCAAAAATTAATGTATATAGTAATAAAAGAGGAAGATAGTTTTATTGCATGATTTGTAATATAGGTTTGAAGTGAACATTATGAAACGTGTAGGTAATGATTTTACTACATTTTTTTGGTCGGATTGTTGGGTGGGGTCAGTGTCGTTGAGGGAGAGATATAGGAGGTTGTAAGATTTGTCCACTAACAAGGACGTTATGGTGGGAGAGATGCATGCTTTAGGGTGGGGAGAGGAAGGGGAGGTGTGGGGGTGGAAGCGTCGGTTGATGGCGTGGGAGGAGGAGTTAGTGGGGGAAGTTAGGCTTTTACTTGCTAACGTGTCTTTATAGGATCTTTCTAGTCCGAATGTTTGGATTTGGCGCCCGAATGCAGGAGATGGCCATACAGTTCGTGGTGTGTATCAAATGCTCATGAGACATGAGATTCAAGACCACGGTGTCGTTTCAGAAGCGGTGTGGCATAAAAATGTTCCTTTGAAGGTGTCTATTTGCGCTTGGCAACTTTTTTGCAACAGGTGGACTACAAAGGACAATTTATGGCATCGTGGTGTTATTCCCGTTGATTCTCAATTGTATGTTTCAAGATGTGCCCAAAATGAAACAGCGGAATATCTTATTATTCATTGTTCTACTTTTGGTTCTCTTTGGCAACTCATGAAGACTTGGATAGGTGTGTATTCTGCGGACCCTCAACATGTCTTGGAGCATTTTAATCAATTCAAATATTCTTCAGGAGGGTACACTCCTCGTCGTTCATTCTTACACATGATTTGGCTCTGTTGTATTTAAATTCTTTGGAATGAACGGAATCATAGGTTGTTCTCTAATAATGTTAAATCAGTCATGCAACTTATGGAAAAGGTAAAAACCACTTCTCTAGCGTGGTTGAAAGCTAAAAACGTAAACTTTCCATTTGGTTACCATATGTGGTGGCAGCAACCCCTTGTTTGTTTGGGGATTGACTGACCGTTGTTTTTCTCTATTCTAAACTTTAAGGACTGGATGTTGTAATTTTGTTCTGCTTCTTTACGCACTCCTTGTGCTTGGGAGCAGAATTATTTGTTAATATATCTCATTTTGACTTGTTCAAAAAAATATATTTAGACAAGAATATACGCTTTAATCAAAAGGAAAACATTACAATGAACATAAATCATAACCAATAAATTGACTGCTTGACATCATAAGTCGTCAGTTGAAATTATTAGGATTGTGGGTAGCCGTTTCTGACTTGAAAGCCCTTCATTCAGTGTTTGTATTCTCTAATTCGGTCATCGCGATAGTTAACCAATTTATCAGGTTGTGTTTAATATGGATCTCTAAAAAATGTTTAACAGTGACCCTTATCATTTTTAGGGGACAATATATAAACAATATACGTTGGCTTCACATGTTGCTTGTTTTGAATGATACGATAAATGTTGGCTTCATATGTTGATTGAATGGTTGTAAGGAATGAGATGAGAAAGACATGGTTGAAGGAGAAAATTGGTAGACGGAGAAGGGATTTTCTTATTTTATTTGAGGTTTACTGTAAAAAAAAAAAAGAATTTCAATTTTAAATGGTACAAGGAGAAGTTTGGTTTTAAAAAAAAATTGTAAAATGAATTATGGTTTTTTTTTTGGTATATGCAAAGATGATGAAGATTAAAAAAGAAGAGGAAGAATAATGAGAAAAGGAAAAAACAATTCAATTGTTGGTGGTTCATCGTAAGATACATTAGACTTGTATGATCCAACGACCCTTTTTTGATAAAAATATCAAATGATTAATATTTAATAAATTAACAAAGTCTATGATGGATATAATGTTAATAAATTAATAAAGTCTATGATAAAATGATCTATTTAATAAAAACCTTAATTGATCGGATAATGAAGTAGGCTCGAGTGTGGGCCTTATCGGTCAGTCATGTCTATATCTCTAGTCACGACCATGAATGTTCTCCTATGGGTCCGTCCCTAGAGTAAGGGATCGTTAAAAGATTTATAAAGAAGGTAATTTAATCATTAAAAAGTGAAGTGCATCACTTGTCAATATAATAAAAATTGAAACTTCGGATAAAATATGTATTTTAGACTCTTTTTTTGAAGGATGTATATCTTTAGACTTTTTTCTTATATTGTGAGCGAAGTGATTCAAGAAACCCAACCTTTATGTATCACATCCTCGTGCAACGCAAAATCTAATATGAAATTCGATGCAATTCTATCGCGTCATCATGTGACGCAATGGCTCGAATGTGCTATGACATTCAATTTAGAAAAGTATTGAAGAGTTTTATTACAAATCTGAATATTATTTATAAACCATTTTCACGCGCTTTTGGAGAACCATAGCCTCCCAGGGCTCTCATGTTCAAACATCTAAACAGCAATATTTCCTTCCGTTTCTTGTTGAACATTGTCATTCTTAAGCATAAGGGAGCAATTCTTGCCACAGGAAAACTCTCATTGATCAATTCTCATTGGTTGCTGATAAGCCCACAATTGCACAATTTTATTGTGTAATAAAAGATATTGATCCCATAGAGACTAGTGTTAATAACAGATCTCCTTAACTAAGTTAATTAACTAAAAGAATTGAATTTTTAGATTGAGTTTGATTTTGGAAAAAGTTTCTAACAATGTAATAAAAATATGTTAGGGTTGTGGATTTCCATCACAAAATAGAATTTTCTATCCCCAATCTCCTACATTGCTATGCAAATTAATGTTATGAAATATTTGTTTTATCTTATAGATCTACCATCTAGCTCTGTCTTTCAACAAAGATTGATATCTCAAATTATGAATTATAATGTTATAGTTGTTCAATTCCTTTGAACATGTTTGATTATAACTAAATGATTGTTTAATCTTATAATGCTTGTATAAATTGTCATCTTAATTGGCCAAGCTCAAACATCCATGACCATAATTCATATAAACATATGTTATTTGGTCTTGTTATGCTAATATCAATTGTCACATTGATTAGCCAAACACAAATAATCATATCCAACAATTTTAAAAGCACTAAGATAAAAGCTAAAAAACAAAGCAACAAGGCTTGAGATTTTAGAGAAAATCTATCACCGTGACATCTTCCCACAACCCCAAAATTAAAGAAGTCTACTCACAATAAATAATTGTAGCCATCTTCATTACTACCATACAATTAGAAGTAACTTCTTCAACATTTGGACTTGTTATGACTACTTAAAAAGAGTCCAACCCGCAATAATCCGCAAATTAAAAAAAATTCATTAAGTTATTGTATCTAACTATCTATGTTGTGGAAAATGATAACTTGTGTTTTTAAGACACAAGTTAATGAATCAAATATAGAAATAATATAAATGTCCTAATGCATTTGTTAAGAAGTTCAAAATAAAAACTTTATCTTCACATTAAAATATTAAAAAACAATTTTTTCTACACAATTTACAATTTTTCTTTTTAATCCTTATTAATTTCCTTACATAATCCCGTAAGTTTAAAACCTAATTTAAATCAAGTCAATGACAAAAATTAGGTGGTAGGGCTATTTTCACAACTCACTTGACAATGGTGATTGGGTGAATATGACCGACAAAGCAAGCAAGCCAGACATAAGAATGTCCAAATGCCACAAATGCAAAAGCAACACGCTAGGCATATAAATGATGCTTTTTGACTAGGAAATTAGAGTATCCACAATCGAGATATTTTTAGTACTTAAATGAGTTTCACGTGTATACATTACTTATTTATAATTTTTTAATAGTAACGGTACTTAGAAAACACTCAATCCCTCCAACCCAATATCTCGCATAAATTTCTTAAATGAGATCTATTAATCAACTATTAATAACTTTACATCTGGAACAATTAAAGCAAAAGAAAAAGCAAAGGAGTTTAAACTCCCTTTGTTCCGTCATATCTTCTCATGCAAGAAGAATAAGATCATTGATGGTTAAAAACCACAGAGCCAAGCAAAAAGGTATGGAGGGTGTTAGTTGGAGTAACATGCAACACAAGGAAAAGACATTGTACACACAAGGAACCGAAAAGATCAGAGCAACTTCAATAATTTTCTAAAATTTAAGAACAACTAAGAATACTCTTTGATTTTTCATAACATTTGAGTTGAGTGACATATATAACAATAATTTGTTATTAGAGGTTCACATAATGGGACGATTCTCAGACTAAAAAGTGGTAGAAATGCAACTGAAAAGAAAAAGGAAAAAAAAAAATAGTTGCACTTGTAGAGAAAGCAGAATAATGGGTGAGAAACTAACTACAAGATTCAGACGTATCAATATCTCTACTCTATCTAAAAAGGTAGAGTCAAAAAACCTACATTTTGGCCCTCGAGGGAAAATATTGCGCTCAATTTTATTATCAGATAAGTAAACTAAGTAACTACCACTTAACTTAGAGACCACATACGAGACAATGACCTTTATTGAACTATTTTAAATCAAAATGCGATTTAGGCCGACACATACCTTTAGTTGTTGTCTTTTTTGCTAAAATTGATTTGAGCAACGACCCGCGCTCAACTTTTGATGTTGACGATCTTTGTTTGCTGGGAAATGCTAACATGTGTCCTTAGAACACTTGTTAGCATGACCATTGTTTGTTTGTTAAATGTCTCTGCTTTTTGTATGACCTGGCCGTACATTTTGTTGAAATGTTACTTTTCCTTGAATTAGACTTCAACTCTTCGTAATGCTTATTTCAATTCCTCGTCGACATACTAAAAAAATTCTTCAATGACATCATGCTATAGATATAATTACCGTTTAACTGTCATTAATCTCTAAAAAAAATAAAATTGTTGAATGTACAAAATAGATTCTTTTATCCACTAAACTCACGCTAAAAGTTAGAGACTAAACTGACACTTAATTTAGTCCATAAAGAAAAATAAATCCAAGTTTTGCCTAAAATAAATTAAGTGCGGGTAAATAAATTATACTCAATTTCATGTATTTGAAAAGTGGAATCAAACCTATATGACTCGAGGTATTAGTCTGATTACACATAAAGAATATCCGATTTACCCAAAAAAAATATATATACAGGACTAAATATCAATTCTATTTGAGTAACCGTGGCCTCTTACAATAGGTCAAATTGCCATGACATGGGTACATTATTTTCTAAGTTGTGCACCCTATTATTAAGCAACAAAGCGACACACACTCTCATAAACATTTTCCACGACTCAATAGATTCACACAGAGAAATGGAATTGGAGGGCATAGAACATCGAACTGTAACCGTCAATGGCATCAATATGCACATAGCTGAAAAGGGTCAAGGGCCATTCATCCTCTTCATCCATGGCTTCCCTGACCTATGGTATTCATGGCGCCACCAGATCACATATCTAGCTTGCCATGGTTACCGTTGTGTGGCCCCGGATCTCCGTGGATACGGAGACACCGATATACCAGCCTCACCGACATCCTACACGAGCCTCCATGTCGTCGGTGATATCATCGGACTTCTGGATGCCATTGTTGGTGATCAAGAGAAGGTGTTTGTTGTGGGCCATGATTGGGGTGCCCTTACTGCTTGGTATCTTTCCCTTTATCGCCCTGAAAGAATCAAGGCTCTTGTTAATTTGAGTGTTGCTTTTACTCCTAGAAACCCCAAAAGAAAGCCTCTTGATACCCTTAGAGCAGTTTATGGTAATGACTACTATGTCTCCAGATTTCAGGTTTGTTCTAATTTTATTAGTATCATTTATATTTTTTGTTCTTTATTCTGGTTTGGTTTGGTTTGGTTCAAACATGGTTCTTCTGTTTGGAATTGGTAGTTTACTTTGAAAATCATGATCGGAATTTTAGAAATGTGGAGTGGATAAAGTTGAAATCCATGTATAATATATAGTTGAGTTTTTGTGGATTTGTGTAGTTATTTATTTTGGTGCTCAAAGATATACTGTTCTATGTGGTTATTTCTGTCAACTGCAATATTACAGGAGCCTGGTGTTATAGAAGCAGAGTTTGCTGAGATTGGAACAGAAAGAGTCCTGAAGGAATTTCTGACTTACCGCAACCCTGGTCCACTTTATCTACCTAAGGGTAAAGGTTTTGGACATCCAATTGATTCTCCTATAGTGTTGCCCCCATGGCTATCTGAACAAGAATGTAATTACTATGCCTCCAAATTTGACAAGACTGGATTCACAGGGGCATTGAATTACTACAGAAATATAGATCTGTAAGTTTATCTTCAACTCTAGGCTGTTAATAATTGTACACATTTCAATGCTTATTTGAATTATCACTAAATAAATCAACACATTTTTTACAGTAAAATCTACGGAGGGTAGTCTAATCACTCGAAGCAGAGAAATATACTTATAAACAATATTAGAGAAACTATTAAAAAAGTCTAGAGATTAATGAGTTAGTAAGAAATATGGTATATTATAGAACATTATAGTGTCGATCAATGAGATAAAACTTGATTGTTGCTGTTGTTGTTTTGCACGGTATTTGTGTCTCTATCAATGTTTCATAGGTTTTCTAAGCTAAAGTTAAGTTTATGTACCTTATTGCTTCTCTTGCATTTGTAGAAATTGGGAGCTCAATGCTCCGTGGACTGGTGCTCAAGTCAAAGTTCCAGTGAAATTTATTGTGGGTGATCTTGACCTTACCTATAATGCACCTGGCACAAAAGATTACATTCACAAAGGTGGGATGAAGAGAGATGTGCCACTTCTGGAGGATGTGGTAGTAATTGAAGGGGCGGGGCACTTTATCCATCAAGAAAAGGCTGATAAGATCAACAAATACATCTACGATTTCTTCAAAAAATTCTAATTTGCTCTGGATTTTACATCTGTCTCTTAATCTGTTCCTGCTCAGATGGCATCTTTGTTCTGCATTCTTGCCGAATGTATATTATCAAAATGGAATGTATGTGCATGTTTATGAACTCTGTCTGCTCAGGTTTCGATAAGAGTGATATGAATAATGTCAATGTAAATGTTTATGTGTGTGTTTATTATCAAATTCTAATGCTCAAGGTATATTAAGGGTGATATGAATAATATTAATGTACTGTCAATGTACACGGTACATGCCTCTAAACTCTTCATGGTCCTGTATTATTAAGAATGATATGAATAGTTTCATAAGGTTTCTCAAACATGATTTTAAGTTGGCATACTTTTATGATACATCATTGTTATACAACCCTTTAATTCAAGCAACCAAACATGTTGAATTTCATTAAAATCGCGGTTAACAATGAGAAAAAGAAGAAGAGAAAAAAAAAACTACGTTTAACACTCATTTCCAAACATGCAGTTCAATGTTTACTTGTTAGCCTTCATATGGGGTGAAAAATCAAATATAAAATATTTTACTTCTTTCCAGCGTAAGTGAGACAGCAACATCTTAACCACTCAATACATATGAACAAAGGTTTTCATTATGCTGGTCGGACTTTTTTTTATTCCAGCTGGTTCGTCATCACACAGCAAAAGTACGATTTTTTCTAATGACAGCCAAAATATGTTTAGATACACCCAACTTTATTCAAAATTTTATCGTAATGTAATACCAAAAAAACTTCCTTGTTCGTATAAAAAATTTCATCTCACAAACATACGTTGAAGTTTACCAAGTTTGATGATGTTAAAGATTGAAGGAGGGTGGCTTCCATTAACACACCATTGTATATACAAGTGACATCTTACCATTTTCTGCTAATTTTTATTTTGCTTCTGCGTTTATAATCTGAGTGCTCTTCCAAACTCTCGTCTCATTCGGGTTAGTTTAGTTACTCGTTTTAAATGCAGCACTGTTTTGTATTTACTGAGTTTCATATCGAATCATTCTTTATTTTTATCTTTGGAGACATATGAAGAGGAAATTCAAAGGAAGAGGAAGTGGAGGGAAGACACCAGGGGATGTCATGGGAGAAATAGCAAGAGAAATTAAAAAAGAAAATAGCAATGGTTGAAAATGTGAAATGTAATTAAAGGACATTTTTGTCTATTTAAGGCATAGATGAGCCAAAAGTATTCATGTCTTCCATAGCTTGTTTCTTTTTTCTGTAATGCTGCGTTTGCAAACAGTATAATCGGATTTTTCTTGGTAAAATTGGCAAGTTACGTAGTACTATTATTACAACCATGTATCTATCCTTCATTATCATAAATCAGGTGATGTCTTATTGAGCGCATCATAATCATTATTTTCTACAGTAACAAATGAAATAGTTATCACCATTTTCATGATGATGCTTAAAATAACACTTCCACTGAGATCCAGAGTACTGATTCTAGTTCTAGTAATAGAAAACATGATGACAAGTAGAGTACATACTCGGACTCCAAATAATGGTGTTTTTATGGTGTACTCCTCTATTTTGTTTCACCTTGGCAAGCGATACCAATATCATTAAGTTCCGGATATTTTCCTTTTTCCAACATTAAACTCCACGTCCACGAGGCCTGTAATACCAGCAGTTATCTTTTGACCTTCTTTCACAGGGCCAACACCTGGGGGAGTGCCTGCACATCATCATAATCAATGTTAACTGGACATCATGTAATGCATGCATTATATTTAACCTATGAAGGAAACTGATTAAGTGCAAAACAGTTTCGCGAGTAATGCTCGTAGTAAGTCAACCTAAGCCTAGATCAAGCTCGGCTAACTTAAGTAAGATATCAAACTTATTTGCTTAGTTCAACTTACCTAAGTCACAAGCTATTTCAGCTTAATGAATCAATAACAAGCCTCATATTAATTGAATATTTTAGGCTCCATTTGTTAAGCTAGAATCTGTAAATTAATAGTAAAAACCTTTTTTTAAATACTTAGTTAAACAGTAACTCAAACATTTGAAAACTCAAGGTTAGCCTATATTAATGAAGACAAAATTCTCAATTCGGTGAACTGATAATGATATGAGCTGCCAAGTGGGCACAGAAGCTAACTTGACTCACTTTCGGCCCCATCCCCAAGCATGATCTCAAAGCAAATAAAGCAATCCAATATCACTACTATTAGACGTGGCAATCTCTTCATTGTTATTGAATTGAAATAAAAAACACAAACAGTTCCAAACTTTATTTTTTTTCCAAGAACGGTTTCAGGGAGAAGGGAGGATGCCCCTTTCCAAGAGCGCGACAAGCCATAATCCATTGCAAAGGCTCATATACTTGCATATAAACTTAGCAATATATGTCTATCATCAGAGGTCGAGAACCCCAAGACCTTATTATCGAGGGTACTCGATCCAATCAACTGAACCAACACTTGATGGCCCAAACATTCATCATCTAAAATATAGCACAAATATAAATAAGCAGCTGAAGTATAAAGATAATACCAGTTAGAATGACATCTCCTTCAAACAATGTCATGTAAGAGCTTATGAAGCTAATTAAAAATGGAAGTTTGAATATCATGTCCTTGGTCGAGCCCTTCTGCCGAATTTCCTCATCTACCTACAACAAAGCAAACCCATCTCTATGCAATTAGTTTAGGTAGATAACGCATTACTGAAGCAATGCATAATTAATAACAATAGACCTAAGTATCCAAGAAGAAGTACAAAAAAACTCAAACCTTTAGCCATAATTCTAGATCATCAGGGTTTGGTACTGCAGTCTTGGGCAACTGCATATAATTAAAAACAATTACACTTGAAGACCATAGCTCATCAAATAAACGTAAAAAATAATTGTGTTCTCATTGCTTGCGGTAAGAAGAATGAGTCTAATTGAACTACAGAACTACAATACTATATGCCGTGGGAAGCTAGTACAATTATTATTATTTTGTTGAGAAAGACACTAATAGGAACTTGGGTATTGCGCGGTGTCCATGTCCGACACCAAGTAGTATGGAATGCTCGGCAGAGTATCCACGTGACTTGGTTCGTCCACCTTGATAGCTAGCTATTAAGAGAGGGTTCTTTAATGCTTGATACTTGTCAAACACATCGCAAATTTAGGAGCAAGTAATATATTAATCCCATATGACATGCACATGGGTAATACGAGTGCAAGTAGACAAAGTCCTTGTAAAGGCTATCAACGTCTTAAATATATATTATCGTTATCTGTAGTTCTTCATCCTTAAAACAATCCAAGACAAAGTGGAATCATTTCTCTAATATTTCATTTAGAAAATAGTTAAAGCATATAATAAGCATCACAACATAGACTTTCTTACAATAGGACTAATTGGTGTGAACGTATCCTGGCCTTTTGCCAAACTCCACGGAAGACCTGCAGACTGACAACAAAGGGGAAAAAAAAACAGTATTAGATCACGAAAATATCTGGTCTAAATCACCTTAAAACAACTAAGAAGAAAAATATAACACATTGCCAAAGCAAAAGTGAATTAAAACACAAATCATTTCGTACTTATTTACATCCAGTAGTTCATGTGTAATTGTTATACAGTTTTTTTACCTTAGCAGCAGATTGAAGGTCCCTAGCAGTCATATCCAGTGCCAAAGCATAACCTGATACGCCAAGATAATAAATTAAAGATAAGAAAACCAATCAAACTTGAAATTTGAAAGGAACGAGTTATACCAGCAACGTAATCCATGGCAGATGATTCAGAAACATCACGAGCTTTCTTGGCGATGACGACGGCGAGTTCGACTTCGTGATGGAGAGAACTCTCGTTGTGTGGGATTTCGATTGTTCCGCCATTTTTCAAGTAAGAAGATGTTGGTTTGAGAAACAACACTGGTGCCTGAAAATTAGTGAATCAATTACAGTTTGAGAAAGGAGTGAATTGAATTGATTTGGAAGAAGAGTGTGTGTGTGTGTGACCTTGGGAACGGCGTTGCCTAGTTCTTTAGCGTGAGCGGCGTAGTTTCTACCCACGCCGATGATCTTTGTGCCCAAATCAAAGAGTTTCTGACAAGAAGACGCCGTCGACATTTCTCTGTCCCAACTCAAGTCACGCGCGCCAGTCGTTAATCGGTTAAATTAATTCACTAATTAGGAGTTGAAATAAAATAAAATAAAATAAAATAAAGATATTTTTTGAGAGAAAAATAAATTAAAGAGTTAAATTGTTTCAATTTATTTTTTAAAACTATGAAAATTACATGTTAATACGACTCTTTTTGACAATACACAAATAATATTTTTGAGATTATTATTATTCAAAATTTTCATGTTAGATGTAAGATGATATGGAATGATACTCATGATATTGTTATTCAATCATATTCTTAAAAGAAGAAGAAAGAAATACGACAAAACACAAAATTCTCATTAAAAAAGGCCGTGAAAATTTATACTTGTGAAATATAGATCATGAATATTTTGTTTAAACTTGGGATCAATTACATTGTTCACTATCGAGGGTTGGTTGAAGTCAAAACAAAACCATAGACTAACTCAATAAAAGAATTGTTAATAGTTAAGGGATTCGAATTTAAGACCTAGAAAGAAGCACACTTCTAGATCTCAAACCTTAACCAGCCAAAGTTTATAGATGATGGATGTTGATGATTTGATTGTTCAAAATCAATACTTGTGAAAATGTTTCTTGTTCGCCAAACTCTTAATGTTGATGGCTGTTCAATAGACCCCTCAAAATTGCTCATATTTTTAGATAGAAAAAAAAAATTGATCGAAAGTTCCGACCCAACCAAACTTTACAATAAAAAAAAATTTGATTAGGAGTTACGACCCGATCCATTTAACAATTTGACAGACCTATTGAGCAACCATCCTTAGTGCCGGTGGAGAATTGTTGGGCTGTGGTGCTAAATGGTTGAGCATTTTGTTTCCTTTTGTTTTGTCATCAAGCTGAGGAACGTTGTACTTGTGCTGGGAACGTTGTACTTGGGATGTTGTACTTGTAGTTGGAAATTGGTTGTAAATGAATCTACTATATGTAGTTTCATATCTGTTGTGGCAGAGTGATTCATTCTTCACACACTTGAGAGAAAATTAAAGAGAAATTCCAGAGAAAAGTTTACTTGACCAGTTTCAAAGATCAAGTCCTTGAGTGAAAATCTTGTACTTTTTAATAGTCAAAGATTATAGTGAAAACTTCATAGGTCTGATTCAGTATCCTAGATGTAGGAGTATATCTCTGAACTGAATAAACAATTTTAGGCGTTGTTTTCTTTCTTCTTCTAATCCTTTTTTACTTAATTTCTGTTCAGTATTTTTGGTCTGAATTCAAGTTGGTTTTCGGGCTGCATAAATGCAAGCACAATTCTGGTTTATTCATCAATTGTGAACTGATTTACAACAAATAGAATGCATATTCTAAATGTCATGTCGTCTTGGTTTCTTTATTAATCTATGTTGTAATAAGTACATGCAGTGAGAAACTGAGAATGGCAATGACCAATTTCTTTCACAGAAAGATCTGACAAGTTTCGATAGGTTAACAGTTAATTTATTTTTTTATCATCATGGTCAATATAAAGATTAACCATCCAAATTACAATTACAACAAGTGTCCTTTATAATCGAATTTCATTTCAAATGCAACACAAGTAACTCTGGATTTTCAATTAATTTCTTCCACTCGTTGCAAAATCTTGCAACTGTTGCTCCGTCCAAGACTCTGTGATCTGCACCAATATTAACCTGAAAGCAGAAAAAAGAATCAGATAATGTAGTTTATTTCATCTTCTAACCCACTCAAATCATCATAATAAACAATAACATTAGATTAATAAATATACAATAACCAACATAGATTCAACAATCATCTATAAGGGGGAAATGCTAAACCATTAACTATAATCATAAGATTATCGTTCTTTTTTTTTAATGTGGGTTTTGAATTGTACATACATCTATTTTATGAATGTAAATATGCAAGACTTACAGTCATGAGTGATGCAGGGTAGACATTTCCATCATCAGTAAACCGCGGAACTTTCTGAATTCGTCCCATGGCAATAATAGCGACTTCAGGCAGATTAAGAAGTGGGGAACCAAACTTTCCACCAATTGCTCCAATGTTACTCAAAGTGATTGTCCCACTACATATATCCTCAGAATTTAACTTGTTATCTGAAGCCAATTGTTGCAACCTTGCTAGCTCTTTGGTTATCTTTATAAACAAAACATAACCATAAATAATCTTACAGGTGATGTGCATATATTTTAACAATAATAAGATTGTAAACTAACCTCCATTATGGAAAGAGACTGAACATTTTTAATATTCGGCACAACTAGACCATGTGGTGTTGCCATGGCAATTCCAATGTTGTGTGAACCTATATCAAATTAGCCTACTGTGTCAAATTTATATTGTGCTAGGAAAAGTGTAACTATTATCCTTGTGAATCCTATGATCAAAACACAGAAAAAAAGTACTTATCAAACACTTATGTTTATGTACTAGAAATCATTATACATACTAACATAGTAATTCAATTTGAAAGTTAGTTTACATACACAACTAGGACCAAAGAGCCGATAGGCTAATGAGTACAACCTGTTTAACCTTGCCATGATTTTTAAATAATAGTTTCTTTTTTCTTGAATTCATATTTTGACTAAGAAAGAAACCTTATATTCACTCTGCAAAAATTCAGAACTATCAAACTTCAAGGAAGGGCAAAGTAAATTTATCAACATTCATCCAATTATGTAAAGAACCAAACCTTTGAGGATGACTTCAAATGCATCTTCTTTGAAGCAACTGTTCACAGAGGGGTACTTGATGAGTGCCATTGATAGTGATTTGATTAATATTGGAAGGAACGTGTGCTTGACATCTGTACAAGGATTATTCTTTTGAAAAGATGTTTTAAGCTCCACTAGGGCATCACAATTTATCTCGTCTACATAATGAAAATGTGGGACTTTTGCAGCTAGAGACATTGATTTTACCATCGCTCTTTGGAATCCCCTACAAAAAGAATAGAAAGCAAAATATAGTTAACCTTCTCATGACCAAGTTTTTTATAATTCAAGTTCTACAACTGAGAGTAAAGGAAAACAACTTCAAACTATTGAAATACTCAAGTTCATCACAATTTTATAAAAGTTAACATAAACGGCTAACATGCATCCATCCCCTTCTCATAAGACAAAGTAAAGGGTCCGTTTGATGGTAAAAAAATGACAGAGACACGTAATATAAAAGAGTTGGATAAGGATAACATATAATATGAATATGATAAGCTCTTGTTCATATCTTGTGTTTGATGTGCACCTAATAAGAAAATTATTTTCTTATCCTGTCCTACTGATTTTTTAAACCAGCCTCACCTCCATGACAAATTTTAACTAGAGAGACAGAATATGATAAGGGGACTGAATTAGCTTATCATATTCTACTGACTCATCAAATACTTGATTGAGGCAGAATATGATAACTTATCTATCTTGTCTCTCTTATCCCGGGTACCAAGTGGCTTCAAATTCATGTTTGTATTCATTTTTACCTAAGGGGAAGTATCGTGTCCTCAGAAGGCCTATCATATTTATTTTTCGCATCACTGCTGATTCCTTCTGCTCCCTGAAGTTCTCCAAAATCAGCATACAAAACAGCAGATGAAGTTTTACTGATCCCTTTCTTGACAGCAAAATTGAGCACGTCTTCTTTTAAAATCCTTCCATCTTTTCCAGTTCCACAGACTCCATTTATATCTATACCGTGCTCCTTTGCTAGACTCCTTACAGCAGGTGTTGATAGAACTCCTGCTTGTTTCCCCTTTCTAATATCAGAATCTAGGTTCTTTACATTTTCTGAATCGTCAAAATTTACTGTAGTGAATGCAGACTCATTAACAAATGTCTGATCAGAATCCGGTGACTTCGCATTTTCTGAGTCATCAAAAGTCATTGAAGGACATGCAGGCTCATCAATCAATATCTTTAATAGGGTTGCTCCAACCTGAAATTTCACCAAAAGAAGCTCAAATATATTTGATGGAAATAATGCATTGTTATTAATGAACAAAAAGAATGCACAAACCCCTGGATATTTGAGAGATCCAAGACAGTGCCAAATGAATCCCTCTCCTTCTCGTCAATTATTCCTATTTATACTTAGAATTTGGGTTTGGCCTAACTCAACATTACAAAACCGGTTTGTAGAGTGAAGAATGCATTCCACTTATAAACTCATTTCCAGGTCTTATCTCAGCAAATGCAGAACTCTTAACATACGCAACTTGTCTTGTTTATTTCTTCAACGCATCTCAACCTAACTAACTAACTAACCCTCTAAAGTAGTGTTGCTGATGGTGGAGGCCCAAATAAATGCCATATAAACACATCATTGTGGCCTATGGCGCAACCATGGTCGGCATCCCTTCGCAAATTGCCTATGGTGGTTGTCAGAAAATCTGTCACGCCATTCCGCCATGGCGGCACCATTGCGGCCATTTAACAGCATTTCTCTTACGTTCCCATTCCCTCAAACATTTTTAAGAATACAGCATTGAATTAAGTCTAATCTGATATGAGTTGTGTTTTAATCAAATCCTCCCAACCCCTCTCACACCAATGTATGTACCCTACTAATTTCTAAATTTATAACTGTAAGCATTGTCTTACTGAATAATACCATTACCAACATAATGAAATTTCATATCTCACCTTTACAATGTCGCCAGGACCATGCAGAATATTAGAAACTTTTCCTTTGTAGCGACTCGTAATTTCTATAGTAGCTTTATCACTTTGAACTTCGCATAGTGGTTGAAAATCATCAACATAATCCCCCTACCAATATAACATAATAAATCATTGGTAATCATAATTCATAAATAATAAATTTTATCGAAAAATGCATAATCAAATGAAAATTTTAGTACTACTACTACTACTACTAGACTCACCTCTTGAACATACCATTTGAGAAGTTCACATTCTGCAATACCTTCACCAGTCTGTGCCAAAGGGACTTCAACTATGTTCCCCACAGGAATGTCCAAAACAGGTTGAGCAGAAAAACAATATCCCTTAACATGCTTCAAATTAAACTACAAAACACAAATTCAATACATGAAACTTGTTATGATTATGCAGTTTTTACTGATTAAAAAAAAAGAAGAAGAAGAAGAAACTGACATCTATGCGAGAATTGGGTTTAGGTAGCAGAAAAGAGTGTGAAACAGAGGAATGGTATGAGGAGGAGCACCCAGAAGCAGAGAGACGGAACAATCTTTGGCCGTAGATCAAAGCTCTACTCTGCCAAATCCGACGGCTCAGCATCTTTGCAAAGATCAAGGTAGACAAAGATCAAGGAAATGTTTTGTTTTAAGTTGTGTGTCTGTTTAATTGTGTTAATGTTGTGAAGATGAAAACAGTGGAGTTTGAAAAGGAGAAGAGACGTTTGGAAGTGAAACAAGAAATGTGTTGTGTTTATGGGATTTAGCTAGCAGTGCATTGCATGCTGACAAGATGCTGACTAGTAATAATGGAGTGTTTTGTTCAAACTTGAAATGGGTCGTCATGGGATATAGATAAGGACTGATTAAAATATGTAAGCACGCAACTTATCCTGTTAGGAGGGAACCATGAGTTATACAGATTGGATTAAACAATTCCAATCTAAAGAGATAAGATAAACAACTTACACATGCAAATCATTAATTACTTAATTATTTCTTAACAAATAAATTTATTTCAAAATGAATATTATTCTCATTTTTCACTGTATATTAATTATTATGTATAATTAATTAGATAGAAATGCAATGTTCAAACATCATGCAAGAATAAGTGGATTGTTCTTGTTTGAATCTCGACCTCTTATAGAAACTATTTTGCTATTTTGTATTTATGATGATGTAAAACATCAATAGTTCTCTAGAAAAAGAAAAAAAAAATATATAACAATAGGTTAAACTAGTAAAGGTGTTGTATATTTTGATAGTTTCATTGTATTTTTTAATTGGTGCGTGAAAACTTCAAATGTCACTCATTTTAAAGTTGATGGAGTACGTTTTTGGTCACTTTAAATCGAGTAAAAGTGGTATAATTAAATTTGGGAAATGCTAACCGGTGCCCCCGGGCACTGGTTAAGGATACTAAAAAGGGAAATTATATAGTAATTATTGCATTGAAAACTGTGTAATTAATCCATAAATAAGTCAACAAAGTTTCCTTTTATGG
>Ga0228710_1004199_pt1 | contig 22735 bp, 15 predicted proteins | sample MedpolnodulmetaG_FD_177995 | JGI IMG/M metagenome (GOLD analysis project Ga0228710, IMG submission 177995) | Root nodule microbial communities from Medicago polymorpha collected in Santa Monica, California, United States - pink nodules | ecosystem: Host-associated > Plants > Roots > Nodule...
CTTACGCTTTGTATTACTTCATCCCTTCATCGTATAAGGCAGACTTCTGGTTTGTTTCTTTCATCCTTTTGTCACTATTTTATGTAACCTTGATTTATATTCTGCCATTGTTTTATTCATGTTAGTAGTTTTTAGGGTAGAACATTCATATAATAAATAGAAACTAACAAGAGCAGAATTAGAATCTTTTATTAATCTTAACTAAGTTAATATTTGTTTATCTGCAGATTACAACTTTCCAAATACACGAGTTGATGCTTATGAGAAAACTCTTAATGTTCTTGGAAGTAGGAAGGTTCGTTACACTATTATAGACTTTTTTTTTTGTATATTTTTATTGTTTCGATTTTTTCCAAAGAAAATTACATTAATTTTTATTTATTTCAATATTTCTAAAATAAACCAATTTTCTTTTATAGATGTTGGTTGGTGTGGATCGATTCTCATTAATAACGAGACAACATGGTTCTACCGGAGGCCTTAGGGTATTACATAATTGCTACATTGATTCTGTTGGACTTGAAGATAAGTCACAAATTGGAGAAGTCAAGTTACAACTTCAAATCAATTGCAAGACAACAAAGACATTGTCGGACCATAAAGCAATTAATAGATTAAAGGTTAGATCATGTTTCTCTGAATTGAAATATGCTTTAGGATAAGAGAATGTTTTCCCAAGTTATTGGTTTCTCGCGTGTCCTATAATATTTTAGGTTACTAAATATAAAACAATGAAAAACCATTAAAAACGCCCAACAACACTCTACAATATTTTAAATCTCATAATCCAAACCGGTGAAAAGGGTGAAAAAAAAAAAACTCTCTTATAATAATGATAAGAACTAGTAGTATAAAGGGTGGGAAAAGAAACATTTTTATAATAATATTAATGTTGACTTTGATGGCCCTGTAATAGTATAATGTCTACATGTATTTTTCCCTCGGTTGTTACAACTTTGAGTTAGAGTATGTTTTGAATTCAATGAACTATATTAATTATTAAAAAATATAATATTTAAAAGGCAATCGCCCTGTTGTTAAACCTTCCTAAACAACAAAACCAATATTTTTAAAGACTGCATTCATAGACCTAGACTTTGTTTGTTCATGTTTCATATCTTGCCAAACAAGATTACATTAATTTTTATTTATTCTAAGAGTCATATATTAAGATGTTCAATCTTTCTAAGATAAACCAATGTCTTTTTACAGGTGTTGGGTGGTGAGAACCCATTTGCATTAAGAATGAGGCAACATGGTTATACTGGAGGATTGAAGATGTTGCATCACTGTTACATTGATTCTATTGGGCAAGAAAATAAGTCTGATGAACTGAAGATGGAAGCTCAAATCCATTGCATAACAGGAAAAACTTTATTGGGCATGAAAGCAACTATGTAGATGAGAGGATGAGTCAACTCTGCATTTCACATCTTCTTGACTTTTATGGAGTTTTGTTTTCTTATTACCTTCATAGCTAGTTGTTAAGGCTTTAGGCATATGGCCCAAATTCATTTACTATGAATTCCTCTCCTGTATGACAATAATTGTTTATATATAAATTCAATCGGTTGATTTTTTTGAAGTACACGATTGTTTAAAATTCAGTTAATTAATTTGATGAGAATAACTATAACTAATGCAGTATAATTCGTTATGCACACTTAATTCGTGCACATTAATTCTCTCTTGTGGGAAAAAGAAGAATGTAAGAGCATGTTTAGAAATTGCTCCTTCAGCTAACAATTATGTGGTCCAATATACGTACGTACATGTTTCTCTTGCATGTGGTCCAATACACATGAGACTTGAAAGTGAGATTAATTAGTTATTGTGTTGAGTTGTACTCTACGAATAAAAGTACATCAATTCCTAAACATCGTCAGCCTACTTACTAGTCGCTACTCAATGTATCGTAAATTATAGTAAAAATCTACCTCAACTAGCATCAATTTCTACAATATCAAATTATTCAAAAAAATTAGACTTGATCTTGGATAAACTCTGTGGGGGCATATGAATTTCAAAACATGCCTACAAGGAGTGTTAGATAAAGGAAAAGTTGCTGTCTAACGTACAAAATTAAAATAGTTTTACACTGCACATATATAATTTTCATTATTAGATCAACAAAAGAGAATTGTACCAAAAAAAAAATCAATAAAAGAGAAATGATATTTTAACAACTATTTAATGACAAATTTTTCTCTCATACTCATATTGTATTCTTACTTTCTCTCTCCATTGTTTTAGTTTTTTATGTCAATCTTTATGTTTCTTTGCATATTTTGGTTGTCTAATAAGTTGTCTCAACTTTCTTCAAAAAAAAAAAAAGTTGTCTCAACAAGTGGTTGTTCAAATAAAGTTCATCTATATAAAACTAGCTAGTCAAGGAAAGAAAAGAATAGTAGAGATTTTATCTTTATGTTTGTGACGTACATTTTCTACGACCCTTATCAATAATATATATATATATATATATATATATAAAGTAACGTTTTTTATGCCACATGTCAATTCCACATTCATTCTCAATATTTTTTAGTATTTTTTCTGTACTTTAAAACCAATATTTTATTTGGCATAAATATCTCAAGAAACTTATGATCTTATCCAATCAATATTTTATTTAAATTTTTATTAAATTTCTAATATTTTATGTAGCAGAATCATCTCAACAAACCAAATATAGTACTTTCAACAAAGTTTACATATATGATCTTATTTTATTATTAAAAGGCTACAATTGATTTGTTTTTTTTAGGAAAATAAGCTTCAATTAGTTACTAAGTAATCTTTTAGACCGTATCATTCAATTAATTTTTCTTTTAGAGATAAAAATGGCTTCGATCAGTTATTATGTTATCTTTTAGCAGCATATTCTAATTCCTTTTTTGTTAACTATAAATAAAGGAATTTTTGTTAATCACATATTCACATATTTTGAGCACAAACGGAAACCTCAAACCTTCTTTTCATCTAACATTTTTCCTTCTTCAAGTTTGCCAAACACAAATTCTATTATTTCTCTTATTACATATACTTTGGTATATATATTTCAACCACTTTCTCTTATGTCACATTTCAACTCCAAGTTTATTCTCAATTTTTTTTATTAATCTTCTATTTATACGTGAAGATTTAATTTTGCATAGATATCTCAATAAATTCTTTCTTTTCATCAAAAATGTTTTCTTTTTCTTTCTACTTAGCATCTCTCTCTCTCTCTCTCTCTCTCTATATATATATATATATATATATATATATATATATATATATATATATATATCAACAAACTATATACATTACATTGATATTTTTCAATAAATATGTTACTCAATCTGAGTAAATAATAATTTGTTCGTTCAATTATTAAAAGTATAATTTAATTTTATCATAATTTATTTCAATAGTTTATTTTTCATTTATTTTTTTATTTTTTTCATATTCAATATTTTTGTCGCTTTCACATTTGTTTTGAATATTTTTTATTTTTGAATAATATTTTTTTTAATTTGATATAAATATACCAATATACATTTTTAAAAATGTTTTTATAATATTATGTTTTATATTTAAATAAATTTATTATTTTTTGAATTTTCTAAATATTCATTATTTTTTATGTAGCATAAATATCTCAACAAACTAAATATATTATATATTTCTAATTTTATTGTTGGTGATATTCTAGGGGATCAAGATTTAATGCATTGTGTGAAGCAGCAATGATACAAAACATCAATCTGTGTTATTATAAAAAAATATATCAATCTGTGTTGAATGATGTAATATGTTATGAGATAAAAAAGTATCTTAATTTCTAACAACAACCATAAATTTAAACCAACTTCCTATGAATATAGAATATTTTATAAGACTATAACCATTGTTTCCTCACAAAAACTATAACCATTGTGAAGTCGTATAATTTTTTTAAGGACTTAATATATATGTCTTTTGTCTATTTATTCATTATACTTTTTTTGGATAACCATGATATAGATTCAGAAATTCCATGATCATTAGAGATGACTAATCATTGTCAGAAATCGGTGGAGCACAAAAGGTGGGTTCTTCCCTTTCAATCGATTATTTTTCCTCATACGGATGAGCCACGAAACAAACCCATGACCACATGTTTAAAGGGACTAAAAAATCTTACCACTTGAACTAATTAATTATTGATTTTGTTACACTTTTTATTCTTGCATTGGATATTCATCTCACCATTTATATCTATTTTAAAGATATTATTATAATTGTAAATTTAAATAAATTCAAATTAATATACTTACATTGTAACAAAAAAAAAATGTATTCACACGTGTACTCATGCACACAAACTTATTTAATATTTAATCTGGGCAACGCCGGGGCTCTAAACTAGTATTAGTATGCATTTAATTTCTCTAGATATATTTAACACATCATTGTCTATCTCTATTATTTTTATAACATCTATCACGTAATTCTCTTTATTTTTATCTCCAACTTAGTGTTGAATGAATAATGGATAAAAAATTATTTACCAATTTTCTACCGGTTGCTAAGGAATTATCCCTTCCTCAGATAGGAGGAATCTCTTGATCTTGGTCTAAAATTAATCTTTTCAAGTGTTTAGGAAAATAGATTCAAGTAAGAAGAAATTGAGAGATAATAATCACTTTGGTCCTTTAAGTGAAATGAGTAGGTACAATAATCTTTTAATGTATCAAAATTTTAAAATAAGTTTTGATTATGCATTTTATTAGTCAAAATAGTTTATGACATTGAAATAGTCCATCAACAGTGACATTAACTATATTCATACAAGGACTGATATGACCGTAATTAAGTGTTTGTAAGGACTAATGTGACAATAAATAAGTATATTGAAGGACTAATATGACAATATTAAAGATACATTTTAACGTAATGCACAATCATGAATTATTTTAAAGTTTCCATATACTTAATACTATCGTGACTATTCGTTACACGTTCAAATACCAAAATGAATGTTATCTACTAAATTGAACTTTTGTTTAGAAACTAAATTGAACTTAAATAAGTACATTATATGAGAAAAAAAGGTAAGAAACACTCTTATTACCGTATATAGTGGGTTGATGTGACAAACCTTATAACTCACATGGTTAAGTCTTCTTCTTTTCGATCTTATTTTTCTTATTTTGTCAAGTTACTTTGGTACATTTATGGGTTCCTGAATAATAATGTCCTACCAATGGCATCATCATCTGCCTCAAACAATTTTATTCACATGGTAAGTAGCTAGTGTCCTGCCATCAGCTAGTCCCTTGCGTTCGTGCAATTTGTATCCACATAGGCAGTTAACTTGCTCATCCTCCATATATCATTTGGCCTAAAGTTCTTACTCAATTAAATCAGTTAACAAAGAGAATTTTTTTTCCAAAATCTTAATTTAACTCTAAATTATTAAGCCGGACACTGAGATTTTTTTTAGGGAACACCGAGATTAAAACGCCAACACATTCATTTACGTATGTGAATTTATAATGATTATGTCATTTCTTATATCCACCAAAAAAATATTTTTTTTCCCACTTTCCACCTCAAGTACATCAAATCTATACTTCTAAACAAGTACAACTATGTACAACGACACTATTTTGTTTTTTGCTGTCTAGTAGTATAATTTCGGACAAATGTATGTTTTTTTTAGAAAGAATGGGTAAAAAAAGAAAGTCGCTTAATGAAATATGTCAACAACTGACCATACATCTAAGACAATTGTTAGGGTGGAGAAGTTCACATATGCTATATGGTTTTGGTGATTTAAATGTTAATAAGTTAGTTTGAATTTCACGATAAAATCTAGTTCAAATGATGAAGATGTTTAAACACATATATACATGTAACAAACCGAATATTTCAACAATGTGAAACCCACAATATAAAAACCTTTTAAAATTGCATCGATTGTCGATGTTGCAACTTAATCATGTAAGTCTTTTGGACTTAAACAAAGTTACCGTTGAAATTGATTCCACACAAATCAGAGAAAAATGAATATAAATTGCGCTTCTTGATAAAATTCTTCAATTAGAAATATTAGATGACCATCATCAATTGCTATGCATGAACTAACACTAATTGGATGATTGTCTCAATCGTGATCATGAGTGATACTGAGTTTTCATATACAAGGAGCATCCTCGCTTATAGTTTTAAATCACTTTCAGACGTTGGTCCATGATGGAATAAAACACATGCTTATAAAAAAATTATATTAATATATTATATGACACATTTTCTGGTGTAAACATATCTTATAAACAAATTTGTTGTTTCAAAAGTGTTAATATATATATTTTAATTTTGTGTATCTATGTCATTTTATTATTAGAGTAAAAGTAAAGTTTACGTGAGTATGTGTACCTATGTTATTTTTTTGTTATAGTAAGAGTAGAGTTTATGTGAGTTAGGGTCTGGAGGGATTCATTAAAGTCAAGACATGTGTTAAGGCACATAATGAATGGTTATCGTGGTACTAACAAATAATCTATGAAAGATGTCCTCATATTAACGACGGAAGTTGAACTCGTAACTTTACGGGTGAGTCAACTCCTTAAACCTACTTCCATTAGCGTTCCTATATGATTGTAGCCAGGGCTGGCCCATAGCCCGTCGAGGCTAGGCTAGACCACTGGGGCGCCTTGTGATTTTAGTCAACCTTTTTAAATTATGCTTTTAGTGTTTGTTTATCCCTATTAGTGCACATTTTTAGTGATTTTAGTCAATCTTTTTTAAATATGCTTGTGATTTTAGTCAATTTTTTTAAATTATGCTTTTAGTGTTTGTTTTATTGAGGACCAATTTATAAGTTTGAAACGGGGCCTTCAAATCGTCTAAGACGGCCCTGATAGTAGCTACAATACGTTGTTTATATATTGTTGCGTACTCCAAGAATAATTCTTCGATTAATTAGCATGTTTCTGTAAGTGCCAAGGCATTTAATATTATTTTATATTAATGGCCATTGAAACAAAAAAGAAAAGAAAAAAAAAACAAATTCCACTCTTTTGGAAATTTTGGGTCTTGGGGGAGTGTTTTCAATTTAGCAGAAGAACCCTTAGATCAAAGAAATTGGATTAATTAGCGGAATTCCACATTCACACATCATATTTGTTCTTGGATTAATTAGTGGAATTCCACATTCACACATCATATTTGTTCACTCGATTAAGATTAAACGGTCTAAATAAATATAGATTTAATTTCAATTTTGTAATTCAAAATATCATCCTTAAATATGAATCATCTAATCTTAATAAGTACTCTCATTGATATCTCGAATGCATGAATGCAGATATTTCTTAAAACTAAATGTAAGTAATATAACTTATGGCTAGCAAAGTTTAATTTTGGATGCTCTAGTAGTAACTTATAACCTTGTGCTTTGTAGTTACTTGTTCACATCCTACGAGCAACATAGTTCTTGGTTTTATGCTCAACTATATCAATGTTTAAAGATGCTTCTGTCAGAGCTTCTCACCCAATATTAATTTCTGATATATATAGCAGCTTAGAAAGTTAGTAATTTAGTGTCCAGATTGAGGAAGTTTCCCTATGAAACATGGAATAATTAGCAACAAAGTCCTCAATCCCATGCAAAAGCAAAGACACAATAAATAAATAAACTAAATCAATTAACTATAAAATAAAATTTAAAAAAATAAGGAGCAGATTCCATAGCTAAGAGAGTGGTTAGAACTTGGGAGAAAGATGTCATGATACATAAGGTTGGTATAGAACCATGGCTGTCATTGCAACATTGTTTGTTCTCTGGTTCTTCTTTCTGTTTACCTTTTACTTGCTTGTTTGTTTGTTATCTGGATGTTGGTTAAAGTTTTTATCACAAGGTACTTGTGCTAATTGGGAGATCCCTAATCATATGGTGTTTTTTTCTTTCTTTCTAGACTTTGATTATAGTCTAGAATAATGTTGTGCAACATTTATAATTGTAATAATGTTGTGCAACATTTATCAATATGTTAGAAACCATTTATTTAGATTAGAAGATGGTAAAAAAATGTGTAAAATGGGTGATTTCAGACCAACAAATAACTCAAAATCACCATCACTTACGGATGATAAAGATGGAGAAGAGAAGTTAGAGAGGAATAGGAGCTTCACTCTAAAAAATCAAGAAATTTAAGAATAATTTACTAATTTTTTTAGGGGGGCATAGTTTACTAATTGAAAGTTGATATGCATTACATGGGGTAAATCTATACTACTGGAAGAGATGTCCTAAACTTACAGCTCTTCGTCAAGGATGGTAAAATTATGCATTTTTTTTATCCATACAATTCATCGAAATGCATGTTCCTCTAATCTAATAATCTAATTCATACGCTACAACATAAGATCAACGGGTTAGATACATATTCAAAATAGAATTGGTTAAAGTATTAAAATGAGCAACTTTATGTAAAAAATAATAAAGAAAGTGGTGGCTTGGGCCGGCCGTCGGCTATAGTCTATGGTATTTCCTACGACGGGTCTGATCAGATTGTGACGGTACTATGTACGACTGTACGTTAGGTTGACGACATCCATGGTGGTTCGATGGCAGTGCTCTAGTAATCCATGGTGGTTTGATAGCAGCCTAAAACATTTTATTTAAAAATAAAATAAAATTGGACATCCATCAACAAAAAATTGTTAAAATATAAAGTAGATAGTATTTATTAAATGGATGATGGGTGAATTAATATTTTTTTAATGTATTTCAAATAGAGTTAAATCGATTGAATTCATTTATTATTATCTTGTTTTGTTCAACTTCTAGAAGCTTAAAATTGATTCTGAATGTGTAAAATATATTTTGATATGTTTGGATGCTTTCAAATAAAATTTATTTGTCCCTAGAAAAAATTCTTCTAGAATTAATTCTATTTTTAAAGTTAAGATTTATAGTTTTTTATTCTATAATTGATTTTAACATACAAATTTATAGTTAAATTCATTTTACATGATTGTATTTAAACACAAATCACTTCAACTTTATTTCAATTTTAATCATCATCTATTTACTCAAAATCAACTCTTTTAATTTCTCAATGTAGTACCAAATATTTTTTTAAGGGACCAAACATTTCTTTTCTAAGTTACTTTTATCCAATTCATCTATTTACCACTCATAGAGTCCTATCTTTCATGGATGGAAGAATATATGAGAATCTCATCCGAAAGATATGATGAACATTGGACCACAGTTGAGAATTGATTGATTCTATTATTGAACTCTGCTTCACCTTTGGATATATAATTTGTTGACGTATGGACATGAGTGACAATACTAGATTCTCTGATATATACTACCTAGTTGACCAATTAGAATGTGGGCACAACTTTACAACAACAAAGTACAAAGGATAATTGTTGGGTTAGAAAGAAGCGAGATGAAAAAAATTGGTGAATTTATGGTTGTGAACTTCATAGGGATATCTACTTGTATTTTTGCACTTATCTTGTTCCTTAGAGCAAGAATAGAGAACAGTGCATTCCCTCAAGTATGTCCAACAAACAAGGCCAACTCAATAAAAACAATACCTTAAGACACACTCATGAAATTGCAGTGTGGGGTCTGGTCTCTTCATACACATTGTCACGTACACAAAAAAGCTTTATTATAAATCAAATGTCAATTTCAAACCCCATAACTATATTACCAAATTTATATGCTATTTCCTCATATTTTATTTTATATGCTATTTGTCTCAAAGGATTTGGGGGTTTTCCTTTACATGGGAGAAAATCCAACCCCCGTGAGACATTTCAATAGTTTTTTGCTTTACTATGATATGAAATTTCCTACTTTTTGTTAGGCCTAGTTTATGATTTAAAAATATTTATTATTTTTATTTTATAAAATAAGTTTACTTTTAATTGCTAATAAAGATATAGAAGACTCTCCCGTCCCATCAGACTTTAGCTCATTTGATAAAAATATTGCATAATGTTAGAGAATCAGACAATCTACTTATTTACCTTAAAATATGAATTTATAATCATTAAACTACTTGATAAAAAAACACGGCAAACTCTGTAGTAAACAATTATGATAAGGAGAAAGATGAGAGACAAACTAGGATGAATGTTTTTTTCCTTCCGAAACAATAAAAATATAATATTTTAACATTTTCATTTTTTTTTTTGAAAATATTAGATCTATTTTCAAAAGTTGGGAAAGAAAAATGATGTGAAAAATGTTGGATTTATATTAGCTTATATTTATTATTTAAAGTGAAAATGAAAACAAAAAATATGAATAGTAAACGGACCGTTAATTTGTTGGTATTCAAAATTCACTCATCAAAATTTTCAATTTGAAAACATGAAATCTTTGTGGTTGTAGTGTCACATTTATTTTAGTTGGTTTGATTAGCTAGGGAATGGAAAAATGTATAGAGACTATAGTTTGGTGGAGCATTGTTCACACCACTTTTGTTGCCATTTATTGAAACGATACATAGGCAAAAATTCAACGTAGTTTTGGTTGGTTAAGTGCATTCTCTTTTTGTTTCTAAAACGCACTGTTGGCACTCAATTGCCAACCCAAACATAAGGAGAAATTTAAACTCTTGTTGTTGTCTTTATGTCACAGGCATCTTTCTTTCTTCTAATAAGCAAATGTTATTAGCGAGCAATATCACATTATATCACTACTATATATATATATAGTTGTATGGTATTCTACGTGTGCATCAAGTATTCTATCCAAAAAGAAAGAAAATAAACATGCGCAATGATCACTATAAGCCAGATATATAGATTTTTTATTCTGCATGTAAGATCTCTACATATTTAAGATTTGAAAATAATGGAGTATGTTATTGTTATGAAATGAAAATTATTCATTCTTAATTATATTAAATCAAAAGGGAAATTTCTTCTTAACAAAAATATTATCTTATACATATTTTTAAACAATATGGTATTGAGAAATGAGAAGAGCTCAATCTATATATATTTTTAAATTGAATTATCTTATACAAAAAATATTATCTTATACGGGGAGTATATTGCGTTTGTGCTCACAAATTAATTATTCAACATGGTTTGGTAGAATGAGTCCGAGATATAAGTCAATTAATTAAAAAGATATGTAGTTTAAACAAATCTTGAGAACTGTTGGAATCCAAAGTGTTGCATGAAACATTAGATAAAAAAATATAGAGGTTCAATACTATGATCACAGGGGTCAACCCTTGCTGCTGGACAGTGGATATTGGACTCCTTAGTGCACTTTCCAAACTCAATTGGTCATTGACTATTGTTCATTTTTGTAAAATTATTCCTGCAAACAATAAACAAAAGTTGTATTTTTTGCCTATACGTACAATTTATTCATAAAACAAGATTTGTACTCAAAAAAATAAATAAGAAAAACATCTGATTCAAACTGCCCTTTTTCTCAAATAAACAAAAAACCTATGTCACAACAGTAAGTGAAAGTTTATCAATATATGTTTTTTGATGAACAAAGTTTACCACTATCGAACAATTGCGCACAAAAAAAGGAATGTCAAACACATGTATTTTTCAATTTCTAATAATAATAATAATAATAATTATTATTATTAATAATAATAATAATAATAATAATAATAATAATAATAATAATAATAATAATAATAATAATAATAATAATAATAATAATAATAATAAAGATTAATTAGAGTTTTAATTCTCCTATTCATCTGACCTCAGTTGGTAAGGATATTGCATATTATATGTAGGGGCCGAGTTCGAACCCCGGACATCTCACTTTTCCACATTTAAAATGTGTGAGCTCTAACCATAGGTTACTTGACCAAAAAAAAAAGAGTTTAATTCCCCTATTTTTGTCCATTTACTAATTGGTTCTCCATTTTAAAATCATTTAATTTTAATCTCTCCCATAAATTCTTGGATTAAAAAAATGGTGAATAAGGGTGTTTTAAATCAATGACGCGGAATAAAATCTAACGATGTTTTTCACATCCAGATGAATTAATAATTTGATTGTTTAACGTCAAAATAAATAAATTTGATTGTTATTAATTAAATTAGAAAAAAAATTAAAGTTGAAAGTGGAGTTTTTATGAAATTTTCTTACAATTTTATGAGTATTGATCATTATATATCATCTTATCATATGCTATGTTTTTTTTAAAGGCATAATGCTATGTTATTTAAAACACATCATCATTTTTTGAAAAAGAGATCAAAACTTTACTGATTTTAAAACTAGAAGATCAATTTCATAAGTGGGTGAAAAAAAGGAGGATCATAAGTTTAATAAGCTTAATATAACAATATTCCTCTTTAAGCACCTCAAAATTGTTTGCTTTATTGAAAATATCAGATCGCAAGTTATGAACCGATCATATTTTACATACAAAAATAATCGATTTAGAAGTGACGACTCAATCCATACCAAATTTGAAATACTTAAACAACAACTATCTTAACAATATGTCAATCAACTAGTGCAAACACGGACGGGCTTTGGTAATTGGCTCCATATACTTGCCTCATATGTAGACTTTTACATTGTACAGATCTGGTTTTGTTTATCAAGCATTCATAGGCATGCCCACATAAAATGGTAGGTAGTCTCAAATTTCACACCTGTGTTACTGTGTACTTGACTTTAACCTCTTGTGTGATTTGAACAAAAATGTCCTAAACTACACTCCACTTCACACCAGGACATACTAGACTAGATAATTCATATAATCACTATTCATTCAACAGTATAGTCATATCATATTTATTTCTCATCACTCACTCATACACAATATATATTATTTCTCACTATTAATTTCTTTAATACAATATATATTTTATAACACCCTTCCCTCCACTTTCCACTTTAGATCTTCAAAGTTAGTGAAAAACTCTTTTCTTTCTTTCTCTGTATGTTGATGTGAATGTGTCACAACGGTCTTCATGCATCCAACAAAGGTATATAGTATATAGTATTGGAAAGAATGCAAACAAGAACAAAAACAAGAAACAACAAATCCTGCTTACCCCAAAAACCTATATACAAAAGCAACAAGAGCTTAGCATTGGTTCCAGTTCTTTGCAATTTGGACCTTTCTCTCTTGTCCCCTTCTCTCTCTCCTCGATACTCACATTCTCCCTCTCTCTCCATGCACAAATCCAACTATAACAACAAATTAATAATCTGACAACAATATATGAAAATAATCATCCCTCTCTCTCTCAAAACATGTTCATGTATTAATTTCATTATATCATTCTCCAAAGTCAAAATATTTGTCACACCCAAAACATATACAATTACAATCTTAGTATATTAGTTTTGAGGGCTCAGGGTTGGGCAAACATTAAAGTTTAGAGAATACTGTGTTCTCTAAACATTGACGTGTGCCCTAATCATGAACTCTCAAGACTAAAGTCACCCGAACTTTCTTTTATATATAAACAATCAAAGTAAAAGTATATTTGTCACACCTTTGTTTTTTTTCCTACATAAGAAATATAAAAAAAAATTATTTGTCACAACCTTGAAACTTGAAAGTTAAAACCCCAACCTCACTTCCACATTCCATATTTCTTCTTCTTCTTCAACTCGCCACTTCAACAGCCACATTATCTCTCTCTCGTGTGAGACTATGATGCACCACCACCATGAATACATGCAAGAAGGAACAAGAAGAACCACTTCAAGGACACAACAACAAAGTAAAAGACACAAGTTCTTCATAAACGACAACATCGACATTCTACGAGAAATCCTTAAACGCCTCGACGGTCCTTCACTCGGTGTAGCATCATGTGTCTGTCGCTTATGGTGCAACCTAACAACCAAAGATGACTCAATCTGGGAACACCTCTGCTTCCGCCATGTCTCCACTCCTCCGCCAGCTTCCGTCCGGCCAGTCGTCGTGGCGCTCGGTGGTTATAAGAGGCTGTACATGGTGTGTGTTAGACCGGTGCTGAGTCGACTCGGTGAGTCGGAAATGGTTAGGAAACAAGTTTGGACTCGGCATGAGGTTCAGCTTTCGCTTTCTTTGTTTTGTATTGATAGTTACGAGAGACTTGCCGGTGGTATGGTTACCAGTGATGCAGCTGCATCTTCTCTCATGTTCCTATGTAACCCTATCGACGTTTGATTAATTCTTATTTATTTATTTTATTATTTATTATTGTTTACCTTTTGCATTTTTTAATAATACATAATCTCTCCCCTCTTCTTAGTTCTCTATCTATAGACCAAGTTACAAACACCACATAAATTCATACATATAAATGTGAGATATCATATTCGAGCTTGTATTAAAGAGTTAAGACTAAAAATATCGATGTGGTTAGTTATGTTAAGTCTTACGAACCTCTTTATTCTCATTCTATTAGTTTTAGATTATTTATTTATTGTTATATTTTAATTTTTAATATGATAATAAGAAGCAACAGTTGAATAGTACTATTTCATGTGTTTATGGTAATCAATTGTTCATCATATACACCAAATTCAAGTATTAGCAATTTGTTTGTTTGTTTATTCTTATTGACTTATTGTCTATTTGTTTTTCCTCCAAACATTGTTTTTTTATTTTTTGTAGGAACCTCCCAATATTGTTGTCGTATTTTTTTTAAAATATATAGAGTTTAATAAACATGTTGTGAATGTGAATACATTTGTAGTGTATTCACATTTATCTAATGAGATATGACTATGTTTTCATGTCACACTACTAATTTCTAACCACCTTTTTTTTTTAAACATTAATTTTTAACCACCTTTAAAAGGTCAGGTTATGTAACAATTTTTTTTGATGTATATGTCTTTTTTTTATGTAAGGTTATGTAACAAATTGAACCACCTTTAAAAGGTCAGGTTATGTCACAATATTAAATTGTTATTAGATGTACTTTAAATCATTAAATATATTAATTAAATGTTAATCGACGGTAGCTTATAATAAGCATGGATTATTCAGGCAGGAAATAAGGATGAATTATTGTCCTATATTTATTTATTTATTTAAAGTTTAGTTTGAACTTTGAAGCCCTACGGAATTTGTAGACTTTTGAGGATGCGGGCATTTCATTTTACTTTGTTTGGTGTTTCTAATCGCCGAATATTGTTCCCCACTTCTATCATGTTCTATCATCTTTCATTTTTGTGTTGTTGTGGGTTAAAATTTAAATAGATCGATATTTGTACAAATATTTTATGATAACTTTTGATGCAATCTTTTTATTTTCTTTGAAGACAAAAACAAAGAGATGGTAAAAATACAATAAAAGCATGAGATGGTCGTGCCGAAATGGTTATTGTCGTCTTTGCTAAAGAGTGAGCTACACAATTTGCTAATCGCCTAAATACCACCACAGTTTATAAAAAAAAACTAAGAAGTGTCTAGCATGAATTCGATATGGTTTCCAATTCAGAGAGATGATCAATTTGAAAACCTAGTGACTTGCATCTGGCTGCAAGGTCACTTGAAGCTACATAGTTGTGCCAAAATGTTTGAAAAACCCAATGATTTGCAACTGGTCGCGTCGACTTCTATAGGAAGTAGCCATAATAATTTAGAGTTCGACTCAGATGTAAGTAGAGTTTGATAAAAAATTGTTTAACTCGAAAATTGTATTCGTGTTATCCCAACAATTCATCTTTATCAAAAAACTTATTAACGATTTGATATCAATCACTTGGTTAAATTCTTTTTTTTTTCTTCTGAAGGGCACTTGGTTAAATTCTTAATGAAGTGTTGTGTAGTTAGCTTGGTTGATGAGTTAAGGGACATTGAAAAAGATTTAAAAAAGAGATCACATGATCGATCTCAAAAACAAGCATTTTTCACTCCTCTCCAACAATTTACTAACAATTTGTAATACACTTAAATTATCCACATAGCAGCATTGTTATTGTTGTCACCATTCAATTGGACTTCAACCCTCTATAATATGTAACTTTGGGAGTTTTTTTCTTGTCCCAAAAATGCTAAAACCGTTTGGTTTGTAATTACCGAACGACATTTATTTTTACTTTTAACACCTTCGACAAATAACTTTCGAATGATATTTTTTCAGCATAATAAGATTGATGAGGGGGCCATAAAAAGCGCAACTCTGAGAAGAAGAAAATTGTTGTTATGACATACAATATTTTCTAATAACACATGGAAATTTCTTAAAAGTTTCCCGCGGTAGTTAACTACCGTTGAGCAATCCGGCAACAGTTAACTACTGCTAGCACCAACGGTTGTTAACTGCCGCTGATTTGTTATAAGAACATACTAGATATAAGAGTTTCCAAAACTTCATTGGTGCGGTTTTGAGATTATTAGGTGCGATTTTCAGTCATTCCAAGCCAATTTCATTCACAAAATTAAGTAAGTGTTTTGAATCCTATTGCATTTCTGTTTTGTGATTGAATTGTTAGTTTTTTTTGGTTAAATTTCGATTATAGAGGTTTTATTGATTTTATGACAGTTTAGGTTTAGGTTTAGATTTTGATGAATTGTTATAGAATTGTTAGAATTGTTAGGTTTAGGTATTGATTTTATGATAATTTAGGTTTAGGTTAGAAATGTTAGAATTGTTTAGGTTTAGGTTGTTATGAATTGTTAGAATTGTTATAGAAGTTTTATTGATTTTATGACTTTATTTTTAGGTTTAGGTTTTGATGATAGTTTAGGTTTATGACATTGTCGTTTAGTTTAGGTTTTGATCACCAATTTCTCTATGTAGATATGTTTCAGAATCAAAATCAGGTTCAGTTGAACAAAAAGGAGGGTGATGACAAGAAGAAAGCAAAATCACTTGTGACATGGCACGAAATCGAATGTGATGGTTCCGTAAAAAAGAAGTATTCGAATGTCCCGGTGTACAATCAGTCAAGGTTGAGGAGGAGCGGAAGGACATGTTATTTTGGTCCTCAACCAAAAGCAGGTGCCGCAGGGACTAGCGAGGACAACCCAATTGACTTGTGTGACGAGGAAGATGATTAAATGTAATGACTTGTAATGCCTAATTGTTTTGGATCTTTTTTTTATTTTTTATTATATGTCGCGCGCATTTTGCTACATTTTGCTTGACATTATGATACTTTGAATAAAATCGTGTTTTGAATAATTTCGATTAAACTCGCATATTGGATAATTTCGAATAAAGATTAATTAAACTCGTGAACTCGAATAAAAATTGCGTAATGAATAAATAAATTCAAAAAGTGAATAAATAAATTATTGTTCCATTCAAAACTCCATGTATTATGCAGATCACATCGAATTCCCTCATATAAGACGGGTCATAACATAAAGAATGAGGTGCATTTCGTGACACTCATCTTATATGAAGGAATTAGATATCATAACTCATATAGCTGATTCTCAATAATACATGTTCCTAAATATGTCTTATCATTGCGTTACATTACATTTAGGTTGCACCTTCAAACTACAACAATTGTCTTACCTCTGAAATGGTAAATTCAAACTGATTCTTGTTAGGCTTGATTTAAATGATGATATTCAAGTGTCAAAAGAATGAGGTGCATTCCTTGACACTTCAATACCTTAATCTAAACCAGCCTAACAGGAATTTAATCTTTTCAATGGAACAATAGAACTGTCGGGTGAAAGCTTGGGAACTGACGTTTAACAAGTTTGAATTCCCATTTCAGGGTAAGACAATTGTTGTAGTTGGAAGGTGCATTCCCTACCTAATCACAATCCCTGCCTAATCACGATCTTCTGGCGGAATCAGACTGTTGATAATATCTTCAGTTGATCTCAGCAACATTACCTGCATATCGATCCACTAGAACATACTGTGCTCCCAAAACATGTTCCTCACGTTTTCGTCGTTCGTTAAATCCACTCAACTGAATGATATTCTCCCCTCGTCGAGCGTTGGATGTTTATACCGAACGTATTCCACCCTCCTTGTGTCACCGGGGTTGACTTCTTGGTTGAATTCATTCAGTTGATCTTGAGACCTCTTAACGTTACACCAAGGCACCGAACCTTCAACCTCTGAGGTTCTCCGTCGTTGAATTGTGCATGAACGTCGAAATATCGACCATTGCTTCAAATCTACACAATAAAAAATTAAAAACAATCAATGAAAAACTCATTCAAACATTTCATCAAACACTTGGAGTGCAAATTATACATAAACCCTAAAAATCATAAAAATAACCCTAAAAAATTTATAAAATTCAATTTTTTTTTTTATAAATTTAAGCAATATAACTCCATTATAACAAGTATTCATAATATTTATTGATAGCATTTCAGATCTACAACATAACTCTATTAAAAAAATCAAAAATCAAAAATTAAACTACAACTAAAACTATAAACATATATACTAACTAAAAATTATGAGAATAGCCTAAGTGATTACTTACTTGTGATTTAGTGGAAAAAATTTGGATGATTTGATAGAGTTTTTTTAGAGAGAGAGTGAAAGAAAATTTAAATTTTGAGAGAGAGTGATGAAAGAGTGAGTGTTTGAAAGCTTGGTTCTGACTTGAATATGTAACGAACGCAACGGCAGTTAACAACCGTTGGTCCCAGCGGTAGCTAACTGCTGCCAGATTGCTCAACTGTTGTTAACTACCGTTGGAGGCTTTTAAGGAATATACAATTATATGTTGGGAGTTAACTCTCGATACATTTTATTTTGAGATTTACTTTTCCCGCCATATGTCTTTCCTCGCGCGCCTTTTTTTTTCTTTCTAAAAATACCTCTGGTCCGAATTATATAATCCGAACTCCTTCCGGAATATTATTTCCGGATTTATTCGTGGATTTTGGCACTTCATCCACCCTGATGGATGATGATGCCAGTTATGAATAGATAGATTCGGATTACATAATCCGGATATTTTGTACAACTTCCGGATTATATAATCCGAAATGTGTAAATCACCCCGTTGAAAGTCAACAAATGGAGTTAGAAATGATGTTTCCGGATTATATAATCCGGAATTTTCAAAACCGTCCGAATTATATAATCCGAACTACATCAGCACAGAGGCAGAAATCATCTGTTTTTGCGCATTTAGCCGACAGTTTTGGCCTTTGACCATATGTTCAATCACATAATTACATTTATAACATAACAATGAACAACACATGATAATTTGCAAACATTCAAACATTAATTAAACTTAAAAATTAAAATTATCCAAATGTTACATAACTAAAAATCATCCAAAATATTCAAACATTAACATAAGTTTTACAATTATAATCAACCCCTTATAACTACACCGCCACCACCTCTTCCACCACCCATGCCACCACCTCTGCCATCTCTGGCACCTCTGCCACCCTCAGTAGCTCCCCGCCGACGGTAAACCTTCTCATCATGCACCTCTTTCAACACATTCTCCAAATGTTGTTATTCCTCAGACCCTCGCGGCACCACATCACTAGACATCACATCATAAATATGGTATCTGATGCGGCTCATCCTTCCTCTAAGCTGTAAGTACCCAACCTCTCCATCCTCCTGAGCAGCTTGTGCATCAAGGACCTCACGCTCCGGTGGCCTCGGCACCGGTACCGGCATGTCAGGAAGAACCATGTGTGGATGAGATACTTGGTAAAACCACTCGATGTATCCCTCTGTTGCCTCCACATCATGAACTGCACGCTGCCCCAACTGCTCAGGTGTCAGCGCATAATCATGTGCACGCCGAAAGCGGTTTGAGATCTCCGCCAAATTAATATCAGGAGGTGCACTCTGAACGGGATGTATCGGGATGGTCTAAACCCTCCCAAACTGACGAAGCACCCTCTTCGGTAGATATCTCACCATGCGGTCTCTGTATCTCAGCCATCCAGAGTAAAGGCTGACCCGCTCAAACTGACGTGACTCACGGTGCTCTCCATATGGGGCCATGACAACCCTCGTCAAATCCAACACATCCAGATGGTTTATGTAGTTGTCTGGTGTGCCTAAACCAGACAGTGATATAAAAAGCATCGCGCGTGGATACTGATTCTCCCGATATCCTGCCCATGCATCCTTGCTTCCCATACCTGGGAAGTGTTGATACACCCAAGCCTTCACAAAAGACAACCACATATAAATATACAAACCATAAACACTTACATTTTATAAAAAAAACATAGTTTTTAATTTATACCTGCAACAAGGTCAGGTATCCTGCCACTTGACTGCAGTTCCAACATGCATCATTGTTGAGCTCCCTATACAAGTGAGCTAGTGCCGTAGCTCCCCATGAAAACCAGCAACAAGATCAAGGTCTCTAAAGTACCTCAGGTAGACAACATCCACAACATTCTGGCTCTTGTCAGTGAAGAGTGTGATCCCCACCAAGTATAGCAAATATATGCGGACAGCCTGGTCCCGTAACCTCTACACCTCCTCAGTCACACCACCATGCTCAATCTCCAACGCCAACTACTTCTTCAAATGCTCCTTGAAAATCCTCTGTAAGTAGCCAAATCGGCAATGTGCACCTTTGGTCTTTTCGACCTCAATAAGAGCATCACCCAGATCAGACCCCAAGTATGTCTCCATCATTTCCATCGCCTCGTCCCGTGATATGAATCTGTGGGACAGGAGCATGCCGTCAACGGGGAGATGCAGCAAACATGCCACATCATCAAGTGTGACCGTCAGCTCCCCAAACGGAAGGTGGAAGCTAGAAGTCTCCTCGTGTCACCTCTCCACAAAGGCACAAATCAGACCGTGGTCAATCATGTTGTAGTTGGTATCATGAAGCCAAGAAAGGCCGGTGTCCTGCAATTTGTCTTTCCACCACCGTGCAGCCATGATAGGTTTGGTTTCTTCATCATGCATCACTTTTATCTTCTTTCCGTTGCTGATGAATTTTAAATTGCCACGCCACTGCAAATAATTAAAAACAATACCTAAACAGATTTAACAGTACATAAACAGGCAGTTTCACAACTATCAACATCATTTTCACACAAATTAAATACCTCGCCATCAGCCGCCTTCCTGGCCACGTGCACATGGTACCTCCACAGCAGGCTAGTGTCGTGTGGGCCACCTGGATAGTTATCAAGTGGCTCAAGGTCCACCACCTTCTCCTTCTTCTTTCACCATCGCCGTGGCTCGGCATCTTCCATTTCCTCGTCCATAGCCTGAAGCTCCTCCTCAAGCTCTTGTTCCTCCATTTGTTGCATGTCCACATCATCTACCATATCCCTTGCTCCGGCTGATGCTCGACATCAGCATGACGTCCTCTAGCACCCCGACGCCTCAGAGGAATAACGCCTTCCTCCTCCAGCCGTTGGAGACGCTCTCTCCTATGGGAAGCATGCCCTGCCTCGCTTACGTGTCGAGTATTAGAGGTTGAACATTCTGTAACATGCACACAACACAATCAGCACAAAACAGACGGTCAAAACCAATATTGTGTGTTTCCGGAATTTATTTTCCGGATTGCAACAATCCAGTCCGGAAAACGAATTCCGGATTGATTCAGTACAGAGGAAAAAAACAGAACAAATTACTTTCATGCATACATAAATCGAACTAACCTTCCATGTGATGTCTGTCAAAGATTGAAATGCGGTGCGTTTGAGCAAGATTTCACTGATTTTGGTTGGATTTTTGCAGTTCGAATTTTGGGATTAGAGGGAGAAAGAGAGAGAGAGAGAGAGAGTAAGTAAAAAGTGAAACTGTAAAAATGGGGGGTGAACGTCCTTTTATACTTCGAATGCGTCCGGAATATGTAATCCAAACCAAAAGTTAATTGTCCGGATTTAGTCTTTTGGAGAGCAATTTAGTAATTTTTGTAGGGCGCGTGAGAACGGCATAGGGTGGGAAAAGTAAAAACTCTTTTATTTTTATGCCTGAAATAAGGTTTTGTAGTTTCATTGCATCTTTTACATGTAATTTCAACAACACTCACAAAGTTTAAATTTGTTGAAATTCTTCGGCTCTCAAATCACCATCCTTACATGAAATAAAGTCTATGTACACTCTTTTGATATCAAGCACAAGGTGAAGATTCAAAATGTTCTTCCAATTGTGAATTTGCATTTTTTTTTTTCCTTCTCTGCTATCAAAGCTTAAAAAATTTCAATTACATGAACAACATAAAATATCATAAACTTGGACAAAACAAAATGAGAGATGTTCACATTTACTTGTTGGGTTTTAGAATGAATGTGTCAACAAATAAGATTTCTTAACACCGGTTTATTGAAGATTAAACATTGAACGAAGAAATGAGTTTTTATGCCCAAACTTCAAGTTTGACAACTTTCAAACCAACAAAATGAAAATGAAGCTATGTTATTATGTAATGGCATAAAAATACAACGAATTGAGAAGTATCTCCAAAATTGACTAAAGTGAGTCATCTCCCAAATGGCTTATTTAGAGGTACAATGGTAGACTTTGCTTAATTCAATCTTCATACCTAGATATCCATTTATGACAACATAAATACATTGTATTTAGCACTAACCAATATGTCCATCTAAAACCGTTAGATATTAACACCACAAAAAAGAAAAACCATCCGATATTAGTATTGGTTTTTTCCTTAAAAAAAAGCAACATCTTTTTAGTACGAACAATTATAGGTAGTGCAAATAAAAAGGAGATATATCGTGTACCAAAAAAAAAAAAAAGGAGATATATCTCCGTGAGTTTAGGTCAGTTGGTAGGGATATTGCATATTATATGCAGGGGTCGAGGTTCGAACCCCGGACACCTCACT
>Ga0228710_1004200_pt1 | contig 22732 bp, 11 predicted proteins | sample MedpolnodulmetaG_FD_177995 | JGI IMG/M metagenome (GOLD analysis project Ga0228710, IMG submission 177995) | Root nodule microbial communities from Medicago polymorpha collected in Santa Monica, California, United States - pink nodules | ecosystem: Host-associated > Plants > Roots > Nodule...
ACGATAGAGCTTGAATTCATCATTAATAGCTTCCAATCTCTCCTTGGTGTACTCGTCACGACTGTCACTTATCCACCTGCAAATTCCATCACAGACAATATATCAGTTGTTAACATTACAAAAACCAAGGGCCGGTATCTCTCACATCATAAGTCTTAAAACAGTTGATGTTTAGACAAAAGCATTTGGTAAAAACTAGGGTGAGTAATTTACGAATGTTGTAAAAACCAGACTGAATCAGCCAATTCAACCGGCTGAGCCGGAAACCAGCCAATTCACTGTTAGGTTCGATGTCAGTTACATTGCAGTCTTGTTGAACCAGATTGACCAAGATTGAACCGGTTGAATCACGCTTCAATCGCAGTTGGTTCAACCGGTTTTCATTGCATTTTTTAACTTAATTATTTGTCAATTGTCATCTGGATCAACCCAATTCAATTTCTGGTCAAGTTAACACCTTAAAAGTTTCACACAAATAATAAAAGGAAAATTTGGAATACTAATTAATGTTGCCAGTAGAACTCAGACATGTATGATAACCAAGACCAAAAAATCTTGTCAAATATGAAGGAAGAGCTCTGAAGAAATAATTCAATTAAATGCTACATAAATGTGCTTCTTTGATTTTACAGCTATGGTAACTTGCTAAGTTATAGAATTGAGAACAAACTATAACTAAATCCCCAAAGCTTGCTCAAGAGAGGGGAATTAACCAAGTCTTTATTAGTAATATTTACAGCAGGATCTTAACACAACCCCAACGTTTCTTGCCTACGACTCGACATATGGAACTAAACCTTTGCATGAATAAACATGAGAAATGATATTGGTACAACCATTTTGTGACAACTTTCTCTCTCATACTCACATTATGTTCTTACTTTATCTATCTATTGTTTTGGTTTTCGTGTCAATACCTACTTTTTCTTTGTAAATTATAGTTGTCAAATAAGTTGTCAACCAAATGGTTGTTCAAATAACACATCTCAATAAACATATTAGGCTCCGAAATCAAATTAGAATTAAGAATGGAGTGGGACTAACTCAACCCCAAATTAGCAAAAGGGTCCCAAGATTGTTCAAGTCTTCTGTAAGAGATATTTATGTGACACACTCAACCAATGAGGGAATACTTAACACTAATAACGTCATGGTATTGCAGGTTCAAGTACAGAATAGGCACCAGTACCATGTTCTATATTCTTTTGAAAAGTATAGTACCCAAAATGATGCTACTCAACTAATGCAAGGCATGACCACTCTCGAGACCATAACAATACTCTGTTCAAAGCATTTAAAACCAGTGTGGTTAACAAAAGTAGAAAATTTATCAGAACAAAGTCGAAACAAAGCTCCATACTGAACATCCTACTCTTCTTCAAAGAAAAGGAACTGCAATTCATTAGCCTCCCTAATTTCCTTCCAAACTAAAATTTAGCAATTGAAATCTCATCAATTCATTATCTCTTCCCAAATGGTCTCTGTAATTAAAGATTATTCTGTAAATCGAAAACTGACAAACTCACTTTTTTGCAATAACAAGATTGCAAGCCATAATTCCATCAATTTCACCCATCCCCTCAATTCCACCTAAGAAAATAAATCACACATATTACGGCAGACATGATATAAATACTTTCTCAACCCGAGCTTCTCTCTCCCTAACCAATATTCCTTCGTCCCTTGATTTCAACTAAGGAAAAGAGAATCAAGCAAACAACAAATCCAGTCACCACAAATCAATTCCTTTACAACAAGTCCAAACCAACAACCTTCAAATTATAATAAGAAAAACAAAAGACAAAAACAAATGTTGTGTTACTGATTATATAGTATTTACTATTATTATTACTTATCGGTGAATTATCGTTTTAAAAATAATATACATAGACCAGTAAAAAAAAAAATGGAGTTTAAAGCAAGTGCTTCCTTCTTACTTCATGGTTGGGTTGACCTTGATAGCATGCATAACATAAGTTTCTTTGTAGGGAGATACATGCGTACAGGTCAATGTTAGGATAAAAAGGGAGTATGATAAAGTTGGCAATTCATAAAAATGTTTACAAACTGGAAATATATAAGGCTGATAAGAAAGATACTAAAAAAGAATTGAGAGAGGGAAAACTAAAATCTTTTAAAGGTCTAGTCATTAGACACCAAAGATGGGGGGAATGGTGGGTTACTAAGCTTGCAGAAGGTCAATAACAGAATAAAAGAGACTTGGGGCTTGTTTGGATTGGCTTATTTGAGCTTATCTACTGACATAAGTTTTGTGAGAGTGTTTGGGAGAACTTATGAAAACAGCTTATGACAATTTTCCCAAGTTTTTTTTCCGGCTTATAAAGTTCTCCAATATAGCTTATAAAAACAGCTTATAACATATACGAAAACAATTTAACTTTAATTTACGTTTTCTATAAAAATAGCTTATGTAAGCTAATGCATAAGCACTTATCATCATAAGCGTTTGTGCTATAAGCTGCAACTAAGCTGTTTATCCAAACAGGCCCTTATGCACAAGCTGAAGAGAAAAATGAAAGGTTATTTGCACAAGTATTTTGTGAAAGACATGCCAACTTATATGGACTCAGATATCATAATTTCATAACCACTCAAGAGAAGACCAAATAACACCTTCTATCATAGAATTACAGAGTTTTGATAAAAGAAACTCAGGAGAAAATGAACCACGGAAAATATGGCTGGAGTGAATGATATAACTATTGCAGTACGTAACAGTACATAACAGAAGTAACTAGGCAAAAAGAAAGATAATTGCATAGTTGTTTAACTAATACTGAATCCAGAGAAATGGAGGAGAAGCAATTTGCTTCCTACTTTAGGAACAATGAAAACATCCAATTCAACATTGTGCTAAACAGAGGAGGATTATGTCCATGGGCCCTTTTAATGAAATTGCAAGAGAAGGTAAATTGATCGAAAAATAGCTCTAAATTGTAGCCCTTAACAGCAATTGTGGCCTCCATATAAAGGCATCGCAATGATATTGCAACACACAATTTCCCACAATTCGCCGCTGTGTCAAGCTTTGCAGTGTAACTAAGACCACAATTTAGAGCTATAGATCAGATATTGTGATTCATAAACTCAGATTAATTAATTTATTTGGTTTTGTCTCTACGATCAAAACCTAAAAGTATACAGAGCAACCAAATGAAAACAAAAGACATATACATAATTTTACAAAAGAAAATCTATACACGATATGAAATTTTAATGGTAACCCTTGATTATTACAACCGATCTAAAATAACGGGCAAAAAATCCTATTTGCCATTCTGTCATACACAATACATACATGCCTGAATCACAATACCAGCAAAAAATAACAAACTTCCAAATTCATATCCAATTGACATTAACATAGGTAACAGACTAAAGAGAAAGAGACAACAAACATATAAAGAGAAAATCAAGCAAAAAAATAAACATTTTAGTTGCCACTATGAAGCACCAACTTATCATATTGAAGTTGTGTCTTATACGCTACGTAGCACCAACTTTTCAAATTGAAGTCGTGTCCAATGTCTTAAAATGTTATGTAGCAACGATTTTTCAAATTGAAGTTTGTATGGTGTCTTGTTCGCCATGTAGCACTAACTTTTCAAATTGAAGTTGTGTCCAGTGTCTTACACACTATGCCACACTGACACTTCAGATTTGGGTTGAAGAGGTGTCTGGCTGTTGGACATGTTTTCAAACACAACACTGATACACGTGTTGTATTCAATCACTTCTATTTTCTTAGATTGTTGCCGGTGCGGAGTCATTGTTTTGTGATTTCCTATCTAAGTGCTTCATAGCATTACATGTGTTCAGACACTATCACAACATTATGATCAATGTCAAAATGCCAATGTCATGTCCTATGTCTATGCATGTCTTTCATAGATTACCAAAAATCAATTCCTACACATGTCTATGTGTCAGTGTCATGTCTGTGTCATCACCTCGTAGCTTACACATGTCAGTGTTTGACACCAACATGTACTAAAATACACTAACATGTAATTATATATATTCAATTGCTTCCATTTTCTTAAGTTATTATCCGTGTCTACATGTCAGAGAGTATCAGTGTCGTGTCGTGCATCCATTATTGTGATTCATATTCATAAATTACCAGAAATCAATTCATACACAAACAAATTAAACTCAAAAGCTAAACATCAATTCCTCTCTTCATAGACACTAACATAAACAGATTTTGTTCAATTCTAGAAAAACAAAGGCTTACCTATTAGCATGAAGCAAAGCAGCAGGACCAAGATAAGACTCAGGATTCCACCAATAACTAGGACAAGAAGTACTACAACAAGCACACAAAATACACTCATACATCCCATCAAGCTTAGCCCTATCCTTCTTACTCTGCCTAATCTCCTTTCCATCTTCCTCCGATGGACTCTTCCTCTTCAACCACGGTTCAATACTCTTATACTGATTATAAAAATTCGTCATATCAACCACAAGATCCTTTATCACAAACATATGCGGCAACGGCGTTATCGTCGAATCCGTCCCCGCATCAGGAATCTTCGTTAAACAAGCCAGTCCGTTACAGCCATCGATGTTCATCGCGCATGAGCCGCAGATCCCTTCGCGGCAGGAACGGCGGAAGGTTAAGCTTGGATCGATGTCGTTTTTGATCTTGATTAGAGCGTCGAGAACCATGGGCCCACATTCTTTGAGGTTGATTTCGTATTCTTTGAGTTCGGGCTTTGAAGGTGTGTCGGGGTTCCAGCGGTAGATTTGGAATTTTTTTAGGACGGTGGTGTCGCGGGCTTTGGGGGAAGCTTGTTGGGCTTGGGCTTCGGAGGCATGGGCTCGGAGGAGGGTTAGTCGGGAGGTTGGGGAGGATGAGATGCGGTGGATTGCTCTCTTGAGCATTGTTGCTGATGATGACGTGGCTGTGGTGGTGGAAATGGTTTATTTAAAAAAGGTCACAAAACTTCTAGATTTAGACTTGAAAGTAAAAAAAATTACCTCTCCTCTTTCCTCACGTTTCAGCTCGGCTTCTTCTTCCTTGTTGATGAGGCCGAATTGATGTTCGGTCCGGTCCGGTTTGCTGTTGAGAGAGTTGGGACCGGTTCGGTTTACTTGGACCTTTGTGTGGTTCGATTTGGATGTTGGTGTTAGTGACGAATTCAAACAAGGTTCTTGTGGTTGCTGAATCCTTGTGAGAATGAATAATAGTGATTTTATGGAACTGGAATTGTGGTTTTTGATTATGTCCACGTGAGTTTTGAAAACGAAAAGTTGTCTGTGGACGCAGCAATTTGAATCTTTATTTATTTATTTATTAGGTCCGCAGCAATTTAACTAGAGCTGTCAAAACGAGCGGTCCGGCCCGTTTAGGACCGGCCCTAACGGACTTCGGGCTTTATCGGGTCGGGCTAAAAAGCCCGGTTGGAAAACGGGTTTGAAATATACTATCCGAGCCCGGCCCTGCATGGGCCACGGGTTAAATGGGCCGGCCCGTACTAAAAATTACATTTTTATAAATAAAATAAAAACTACTAGAAAATACTCCTATAAAATGGTTTTATTCTATACCCCAAATAAAATTGTAAACACAATCCATTAAATATGAGCTTCTGGATAGAGAATTGCACTTCATGCAGCTCCCTTTTGAATTACTGGTAATTCAGTTCCATATAACTTTGGTGTCCAATAAAAAGTATAAAACATTGAAATTTCAATTCAACCAGAAATGGATCAATAACATAATACTCAGGTTGCTTAGGAGTTTCTTTCAGCTCCATGCCGCAGAAAAAGAGATGTAGAATGAAACTTTTATCCTTTGGTAAACCTCATGGTACAACTCCAGATAATCATATAGTACAACAAGGGTATAAATTTAAATCCAATAAGGTTCCACAAGAGGGTGAGGGAAATTTCCACCTTGTAAAGAAATCCTTTTCTGTGTCATCTTTTTCTTCTATTTTTAACAGGGGACAAAAGAATGGACGGTATCCTTCCTTCTGGGAATGCGGTATCAGGATTTGCCCGGTAATGTTTGAGAACAGTACCGCAATCATTGATGATCTTTGCATCTATAAGACCCTCAGTATATAGTTTGAGCTTGAACGCTGTCCAATCCCTGCCAATAAAATTGCAGATATTTATATATAAAAAAATATATAAGAGTGTAATGTGTGGCATTTTGACCAGGTGAAGTCACAAAAAAGTGCCATAAATATTCAAACTCGACAAATAAACCAACTTCATGTACATGTTGTCCTGATTTAACAGTGTTATATTCTGTAGGTGTGATATGTTGAACTTTATTGTATTTTATGCAATAATTAATAGCCATTCTCGTATAATACAAAAGGCAACAGTATGTTTGTTTGGTTAAGGTAAAAATCAACATTGATAAATAAAAATCCATTAGAAAAAGAGGAAAACAAGTTAGGTATAAATTTCTAAATGGGAGCACTCTTAACACAAGTGAGATGCTAGTTACCTAGATAACTTGCGCGACTTAACAATCTCAGAGCCATGCTTAATTGTGAAAGCCTTACATGCCCAACGAACGTGAGCATCTACCCGCACACTGCCACAAGAAGAAAATACTTCAAAATTTCAAACTAGAAAGTAAACTTCATAAAGGTCAAGTTTATCACCTTTCTAAAGCTCAAAGGTGCATTTGGTATAAAATATGTGTTGTTACTTGTCAGTGAAGGCAAGAAAAAAAAAATATGGAGCATGCAACAAGAGGTGAATGAAAAGAAATTACTGTTGCCTCCGAATAAACGAGTTCCACATGGTCATCAACTGCTTCTCTTCTTTGGTCGCATTATCATGAAGATTAAGTCTCTGCAAGGTATCAGTATGTATTAATGTTCTATAAGAAATAAGAACAAATAATTGTAAAAAGTCCAACAGCTGTAGCCTGCAAGGAGTTGTTTGGGTGCTTTAGAAATTTACCACACTCATGACATTTGAAACCATAAATACATGATGTAAAGAAATTAAATGTCCCAAACCAACACTCCAATGTCCCAAGGCAACACCGCATTCATGACATTTATGAATGATATTGAATGTGAAAACATAGACAGACTAATTCTTGGGTTATTATGAGGTTAAGAAAATGAAGGAAAAAAGAAAGAGAAAAGGATCGAATATGCGAGCAAACCATGGGAAAATTGCTGATTTGGCAAAAATAAGAGTAGTAATAAATCAGCTTATGTGTCAACACCATAAGTCGCACTTCACATTCAAAAATTAAAAAATATAAATAAGCAAAGATATATGGTCATTTATGCATTATTACAACCATTATAATCGTAAAAAAAAGCTAGTCATATAATCATATTTCACTGTATAATAAAGTGGTGTCATGGTAAGATATGATTTGATAGTTGTGTAAAATGCTTTTACACTTTTAGTGCATTGTCATTAAACCCATATTGAGTATTAAACCCATAATTTAGATGACTAGCAAAAATGATTTGTTTAACATCTCTTCATTTTTATTTTTATTTTCCTCCCTAAAGTCTCTGTATGTCTACAACTTATAGTAAAATATGGTTAAAAAATTCCAATTGTTGAGCCAGTGGTCAATTATAAACCTTCAAAAAGGTAACCAGTATATCACTCTTAAGCTCTTGCCAGGAAGTGGTTTTATAAAGCTCCAAAAGACTTTTTGATGTTTAATAAAAGACATAGAAAATCAAAACAGAAGATCACATATAATTGTACATACCCATCGGTCTTCAATGTCTAAAACTTCATCATCAACTTCAGCCTCACTATCATAACCTGATAGAACTTCTTCAAGTGACATTGGCTTTTAAGTAAAAGGTAGAGAAAAATGAGAAGAGAATATCAGAAATATGATAGAAAAGGTAAGTATTCAACATTCTCAACAAAATGAAACTGGAATTAAAAAAAAAAAATTAGGACTCAATATTCAGCATAAAAGAATGTTTTCAGTTTTTTATCCAAACGATTGACTTCTATGTCTTTCTTGATAGTTTCTCCTATAGTTTTCTTGGTCCTCCATTGCCTCTAGCAACTGAGGTATGCTCCATCTGATCTACTCTCCTTACTTTGGAGTATACAGGTCTCCTTTACACATGCCCAAACAACCTAAATCTAGATTCAACCATCTTTCCTATAAAAGGTGCTATCCCAACTCCCTCTCTAATATAATCATTCCTAAGCATACTCTACCTAGTATCCCACACATCTAGCATAGCATTCTCATCTTTTCTACACTAACTTTACTCTGGTGTTGACATTTTACCACCCAACACTCCATCACGTACCAACATTGTTGATCTTATAGTTGTACGGTAAAACTTCCCCTTTACCTTGAGCGGTACCTTCTTATCACATAAAACCCCCAAGGCTTTCCTGTCTTTCAGTCTCCCTGCTTGAATCTGATGGTTTACATCTCAATGGGAAGGATTGAGTTTAGGCTGCTCAATGGAGCTCAGTTCATGGTTTTTTAAAGACACATTCTATTAACATGAAGAGAAAATAAAAGCGCAGGAAAACAAATGGTGGTCACTCATCACCTGGGCTTTGTGAGAATGAAAAAATTCGCGCTTCTTCAACTGGGCTATCCTGAAATGATTTCGAAAGAACTACGTCAAATCTGTGTCCACGAATCATTGTACTTTTAGCAAGAGTTATAAATTTATAATCACAAGTTAAAAAGTGTAAGTAACAACTTATTTCAACACAGCCTATAAACTCCAACAATGACACTCATTTAGGCATCACATAAAAAAAATATTGTATGCCTGTTTATCAATATTTGTTTCCTTATTTAATTAGGATTAAGAACCTAGAATCAGTATAAATAATGATTGGCGTTTTTAGTTTGTAATAACATCCAACATATCACTCAATAATATATCTATATTATTTTAATACTCCTTGCATTCTTTTTCCTCCTCTACATCTAAAAGACTAAACCCTTTACATGTCAAATATTTAACCTAGAAATATAGCAATACTGAATTTATTAAAGGACTTGAACACGTGGCCTTTCAGTCACATGACAACAACTTTACCAGTTGCGCGAAGGTTACCCCTCCAATACTGAATTTATTAAGAGTGGAAAAAAAGTAAAGCTGGTGCATTGTTAACAAAGCCTTCTATTTGACATACATATTAGTTTAAAAGTTAACAAAGGATAGAAAAATGATCAGGGACATACATTTGTGGGGGAAATTGCTCAACTGGTAACTTCCTTGTATTGCCAGCCTGTTGTGCTGAAGGAGTCCCATTATCATGCTCAGATACTGGTGGGACACAATCTGGATCGAGATTAGATACAATATTTGTGTTTGCAACCCCTGCAATATAATAGCAATATGTGACATATGATCAGAATGAGTGTTCAGAACAAGAAATCATACTTCTCTATCAAAAAAAAAAAAAAAAGAACAAGAAATCATGCTCAACACATATTAACAATTTGGTCATAAGAGAAAAAGGACTTGCAAACTTCTTTGAAGGGAAAATATATTTTAACTTTGAATTAGTTCAGCTAAGATATGTCATGATTTATTGCAGAAGTGATTGCTGGATATTCAAGAATCAACAGAGGAAAACCATTCAAAAACATTCAGTGAGACTTTTCTTTAAATTTGGGTTGAGCCTAACTCAACCCTACAAAAACGTCTTGTAAGGCGAAGGATGTCTCCCACTTAAAAACACATTTTCAATTATATCTCATATAATGTGGGACCTTTATAACAGTTCATAAAGCTTTTTAAGAATATAAAATAAACAACTAAAATACCTGATGTAGTTGCAGAATTTCCGCCTGCCTTCTTCAAAAATTCAATATCTTCTAAAGTAGTTTCAGAATCAAAGACCGGTGGATCTGCATCCATAGCCAAGATCGGTGGGTCTTCATTGATAGCCAAGATTGGTGGATCTGAATCCATAGCTAAGACCGGCGAGTCTACATCATTAGCTAAGATCGGTGAGCCTACATGATTAGCTAAGACCAGTGAGCCTACATCATTAGCCAAGACCGGTGGGTCCACATCCATTGCTAAGACTGGTGGGTCTGCATTATTAGTTAAGGCCAAGACCGGAGAGTCTGCATCATTAGCTAGGACCAGTGGGTCCAAATCCATAGCTAAGACCGGTGGGTCTGCATTATTAGTTACGGCTAAGATCGGAGACTCTACATCATTAGCTAGGATCGGTAGATCCACATCTGTAGCTAAGACGGATGGGTCTGCATTATCAGCTAAGGCCGGTGAGTCCACATCCTGGACCTCTTCAAAACGTGCATCTTCTGGCCTAACCTGTCTGGTTCGCTTGCCACTGCATATAGACATTATCAATTGACCATTTTACTTCATAAACAGTGATATGAAAGTATATGGGTGTAGGAAAATTTCAGAACGGTGTAGGAAATATAAAGTTTACCGATGCATAAAAATCTGCAATCTTGGATCAATACCATCTGCAATAAACTGGAGGAAAATCAATCAATAAGTTTCTGGAGATAACATAAAATTCCAAATTCATTCATGCAAAAACTTCAGACAGTTTTGTCAAGCTTCCTCGATGATTCTAGGCAGATGTTCCATACAAGATTATTTACAGTGCAGAGGAAATCAACCATCCTCGCTGTGTATCAGAATAACAGTGTTGTAGCTATTAGATACCATCTCTTATACAGACTACAAAGCAACGACACAACTTTCAAGTTTGGCGGAGCAGAGACCTTAAATGTCAAGCTACTAAGCAAGAATCCAACTCAAGAATGACTTCTGCAATGCACAATCTTAGACGAGGAAAGCCCACTAGACATGGACAAAGAGCGTGCTTACACTAAAACTACCTTATAATGTTTTGGTTATTTTAATACCTATTTAAAATTTATTTTTAAAGACTAAATAAATAAAATTTTAAGTACTGCTTGCATAATTCACCGTACTTTAATGGATCAAAAACATTTATAAACCAAAGAAATTTTATTCAAAAGGGATTAAAATAAGAATAAAAAAAGAGGACTATAAGAAATAAGAAAGGTAATACAAATAAAAAGATTAAAGACAAACATGTCTGAAACAATAATGCTTTCTCCAATTACTACTTCGCATATCTGTGCAGGAAACCATATGCTAAGCGCCAAAGAAGGGCCAAAAATATCATTTTTCCCAAATCAAAATTGGGTGGCTGAGGGGAATACTCAGTATGGAACAATGAAAACATTTATTTTCAAGTCACATTTAAGGTAACCCGAGCGTCAACCTGGACCCATTCTGACCCAATGTCGGGTTATTGCTTGGATGGTCCTTTTGTCAATTTCTTTTTTGCATGGGACAGTGTTGGGACCAACCTGAAACCATCGGGTTGGGACGGGTCTTGCACATCCCTATAATATGGCCATAAAAAAACTGTTTTTCCTCTTCGTTGTTTTTCTCCCTCCTCTCAAAAAAGTAAGGACATGAATGAACAGAATTAGAGTTATCAACAATTTCTTTTGCAGTTTAAACAGAATGAAGGAGAAATAAAACAAGGCTGAAAATCACATAATTTAACAAGTCCAAAAATATAAACCCTAAATGGAAGAGTAAGGCTAACATTTCCGTTCCGAGAACAAGACACATGTAAACAAAAAAAAATGTAACCAATTTGATACTAAGCAATAATAGATTTAGAGAAATTACATAAGAAAAACTAAGGGAAAACTGTTCTAACCTCAAATCTCCAGATCTCATATTTCTTAGACACAATAACAGCCAGACAATCTTCCGATGCCTGCAAAGTTATTTATACTTGAAACCTTTATCATGACTTACCAAAGCTAAGTGATTATAAAGACTGAAAGAGTTCTGAAGATTACTGACCGAGAATTCAAAATTGAGAAGATCATGTGATGCTAACAAGTGACATCTTAGACCCTAAAAAAGGCGGCGTCAAAAGCAATGAAAACTGGTATACTCATCATAATTAAAACAAAAATTATAACTCTAAGTTAGTGGTCTTAAGTAGTGCTCACCTTATAGCTTGCACATCTTAGATAACAGTATGGGCAGGAAAAATTCTCAGTGACTGTTAACAAAGCATTCAGTTAGTATGTGTGCTGATTGCCGAGTTTCCAAAAGAAGTATGTGGACTGATTGCCGATAACAATTTATATATAATATATAAATAAATTAAAAGAACATAAAGAGTTGACTATTAATAACATAGCCCAGCTGATTAAGTACTAATCTCTACCCTAATAACCAGTAATTGATTATTCTCATCAAATGATCAAAGATATAATTAGCTGTATATTCTGAGATTAAAGCTAATATTCTAATCTAAATGTGAAAACTCCCCATCAATTTGAGGGATGAAAATGAGACCAATACTCTACGCATCTCAAAAATTGCTTGCAGTGGGTAACATTTTTATCCATCAAATAGGTCTGAGTCTATTAGTGAACTAGCTCATAAATTCCAGTTGATAAGGCTATGTAACATCTCATGAATTAACTATCCCCAAAAGCTCCAGTTACCAGGAGAAGACACTAGAAAATAACGCCAACATCTGGTTTATTACATCTCTTAACAATGGATAACTGACTAGGAAAAGCGCTAGAAAATGAGACTACCACCAGAATATAGAGCAGGGTAAACAGAGGGAGCAATAGTAAGGATTCCATGTTTTGGGAACCTTGAAGCAGAACAGATTGGGTTATGGAGAAGGTACAAGTCTGGTACAATGTTGAGAAAGAGACTAGTTGAGAGAATTATGTGCTAGGGCAAACACGTGTTCTACCATTTATTGATCGACTTCACAATCAATTACGGAGTAATCTCAGCTGATAAAAAACTGATCTCCAGCCTAATAATTCATTATTCTGATATAATTAACATGAATATAGTTGACACTATAAAGTCTAATAAGATGCTAATATTCTATCACATACAAACTTCTATCAATGACTAAATTGGAAAGCAAAATACATTTGTTATTTGCCAAGAAAATAAACAGGAGATAATAAATTAAGAGATCGACATTTGGATTACCTTCCCTTCTCTGCAATCTGTTTTTGTAATACCTGTAATATTTTTATAAAACAAGAATCATTAAAATGGTAGAAAAATCCAGAGCATATACAACAGCATTTCTTCTAATGGCAAAAGAGCTCTCCAACCCATCCGCTATTTCATTTCTCCAATCCACAAAGAAGCCATAAAAATACCCCATCAAATCGAAGTTAAAATGCAATACCTGTAATTAAATGCCACTCTTCCTTCTTTCGACCTGAACCATACAAGCAGCTAAAAGTTAAACAGTTACATTTATTTAGTAGGAATTACATTTAAAGTTCAAACACTGCCCCCCACCGAAAACAACAAAAAGTGCTGCAACTTTAAGTTACTGAAACCCCAAAATTGTAACAAAAATTCAGAGCCAAAGAACTAAAACAGGAAGAAACCCCAATAACTTAATGCTATAGATATTAAGAAATAAACCCCAAGATATGGAGAAAGAGCCTTTTCAATCACAGTTTTCTGACTTTATTAAAAGAGTTGTACTAATAGTATAAAATAGTAACTCTTGAAACTCAAACTATATAGCAACAAGGCTCATGGTAACTTCCCTATATATATCTAATACTCCCCAACAGACACTTATGGCATAATGAAAATTACCGAATAACGCGAGAAGATGACGATGATGACGATGGTGATGATGGTGTTGATGATGATGATGATGTTGATGATGATGGTCCATCATTGATAGCATTTGCATGGTAGAGAGATTTTTCCATGGCCCCAAACTCTTCAGCAAATATTTTGATATGAACACTCTTTGATGTACTCTTTGGAAAGCAGAACAGAAAACAAACAAGAAGCAGTCAAAACAAGTTATCCATGTTTGGGTGTGGGAATTTTTGCTTAGTGAGTAAATACTAATGATGCTAGAACAAACCACAATCTCAGAATTCTGGAGATCTTGAATTGCGATGGTTGTGCCCTTATTTTCAAAATCATACTGCAGTATGAAGAAATTTAATGTTAGAAGTTTATCATAATTGCAAAAATAAGATAAAAAAAAAGCATAAAACATTGTTAAATAAAAGCAGTTCCCACAACAACCAAACCTCCTCCAAGTGGGGTCGGCTACATGAATCAAACGACGCCATAGTGATCTATCAAAAACCATGTCTTTCTCCAACTCATTTATCTCTAGATCCTTCATAATAGTTTCTCGTATAGTTTTTCTATGTCTACCCCTACCTCTAGTTATCTAACTCCCCTCCATCTGATCTACTCTCCTTGCTACATAATCCACATGTCTTCTCTCAACATGCCCAAACCACTTAAGTCTAGTTACTACCATCTATTCTACTATAAGTTCTACCCCAATTCTCTCTCTAATGTTGTCATTTCTAATTCTATCTCATCTAGTTTTACCATACATTCAACGCACCATCCTCATCTCTGCTACACTTACTTTATCTTTGTGTTGGTTCTTTACCGCCCAACACTCTGTTCCGTACAACATCGTCGATCTTACCGATGTCCGATAAAATTTTCCCTTCCAAAGCGGTACTTTCGCATCACATAAAACAGTTGAGGCACTCCTTCATTTCAACCACCAAGCTTGAATTCGATGGATTACAAGATATTTAAACTGTGTAACTTGTGGTATGATATGATCTCCAACTTTCACCTTTACGCTAGAAATGCTTTGCCTCTTGCTAAAATTACATTCCATATACTATGGCGTGCTTCTACTCGAGCGAAATCCATACGTTTCTAAGGCTTATCTCCAGGTCTCCAACCTCCCATTTTAATTCTTCCTTCAACTCTTCAAGTAGGACTATATCATAGCAAAAAGCACCCATCTTGGTGATCACTCTTGGATGTGTTCCGTAAGTACATCCAAAACTAAGGTGAAAAGATAAGTGCTTAGTGTTGAACATTGGTGCAATCTATTGTTATGGGAAAATTTTCGGTGTCTCCACCTTGTGTCCTCACACTAGTCTAGACCCCCTCATACATATCCTTAATAGCTCTAATATAGGCCACCCTAACACCTTTCTTCTCTAGGGCTTTCCACAAAATAGCATATTATTTAACTATTGATCATCACCCCATATAGATAGATGTTATACCTTTAAAATACATGGAAGCAAATTGAGAGTAGTCATAATCTCAGCTCGTTGTCCCCAACGGAAATTTGGAGAGTTATCCCAAGCCGTATAAATTGATTGAAAAGAAATTTTCCCATATAAGCAGGTCTTTTCGGCTATTGCTGTCGAGTAAAGAATGAAACAATATGAAAGTTCACGAATCACCCTTTTCTATAACAAAATCAGCATAATTTTTCGGGAGGAGTATCCAAGAATGGCAAGGAAGTTAAAACATCATATTTCTGTTTACATTTTTTTGAAAGAAGAAATTCACTAAGGAAAAGAGAAGATGATGAGAGTCTGAAAGATAACGGATCCATCTTAAAAAATAACAACGAAAACGAAACACAGTGAACGAAAAAAAATTCAAAATATATGTAGCAGAAATCACTATAAACAGAAGTAAATATGGAGGCTGCTCAGGCAATAAAAAGGTAACAGTAAATAATATGGAGGCTGTTCAGGCAATAACAATGTAACAGAACAAATTGACAGACCATATTTTTGCATGTATGAAGTTATCAATTAAAGTATATCTCACGTTCATGAGAAGTCTGATCTGAAGGCCCTGGGCTTGCATTGACTCTAGATGATGAATTTGAGTTTCCCTCTGTAAGTAAATAGTTAAAAATATGAATTTAGCAGAACAACACACACACACACAAACACGCACACGCACACACACACACACACATGCTAATTGGATTGCATAACCATATGCATACCAGTGGTGAAAAACAAGAGAAAAAGTGAGCCAGATCTAGCCTCCACAGCTAACTTATTAACTTCGGAGAGCACAAACTTTGCTTTGATTTCATTTATCCCATCAATGCCAGAGGAACCTCGAAAGGTTAATATCTGACTGAGTAGATAAACAGCAGAATACTTTTTGTTTTTTTGCAAGTTAAAGCAAAAAGTATCATGCAACAGAAAAATTATTAAATAAGATATTATAAGTACACTAAAAAATTAGTTAGCATAAAGAACAAAAAACAGTTCAGCTTAAAAGCACTATTCTTACATCAGCATCTTCATTATTAGGATCACGCCTTGCCAGACTGATATACAAAGGAAACATATTTTGTGTTTCTTCATTGCTCCATGAGAGCATAACTGTCATTTGTATCCTAAACATTCATATGAGACATCTCATCAGCATCTCAATATTGATGTTTACACAAAAGAACAATCAGAGAAAATAAGGCGACAGCCAAATTGAAATACTGACTCAAATGAAATAACTAGAAATTACAATAACTTCAACCTTATCTGAAAACATAAATAAATAGTACCGCCTGAGTAAAGGTAAAAATAAATGGCATCACAAGGTCTACATAACAGAAGTTCTCTTAAACGTTACTTCATACTATAAAAGATTACCAGTTACCCTGGTATGTCTGCAAGAACTAATTTGCCTATATACATAAAGTGTGCACGAAAAACCATCTGATCTACTCTCCTTACTACAAAATCTACAGATCTTCTCTCTAAATGTCTAAACCACCTAAGCCTTGTTTCCACCATCTTTTCTACTATAGGTGCTACTCCAACTCTCTCTCTAATGTTGTCATTTAAAATCCTATCTCATTTAGTCTTACCACACATCCGAGGCAACATCCCCGTCTCCGCTATGCTATCGATAACACTGGTAGACATTAACTTATATTTTACATATCATATAATACATCAAAATGAAGTGGCATTGTGAAGCACAAATAGTTTCTGATTTATTTTGTGAAATTTTGTTGACATGATATATTGAATAAAAAAATTCAATTTAACAGCTTGATTGATTAATTTCATATTTTCCAAAAGGTTATTCAAGATTTAACATGCTAAGTTTGACACTTTGATATCATACGATAAGAAATTCATCAAGATGAAGAAGAAAAATTGCAATGAGAATGAGAGAATAATGAATCCTCATAAACAAAAGAACAAAACATAAAGCAATGAGAGAAGAAAGAGAAACTCAATAGAGAGAAGCTGCCTAGTCTTCCCTTGTATCAATATCAGCTGAATCTCCCCACTTGAATGGAAACAATATTATGAGATGGACAGGTTAATTTGGTCAATACAAGCAACCACATGTATAGCTCACGTGATAAAGCACAGCAACAATATCAATAGGTCTCAAAGTTTCTTAAAGAAACTGGTTGAGAAATACCGCACTTGCTGATAAAGCTAATCCTAATTCGGCTTAGACCAAGAAAACCTACATGTCCAGGTACAAAACTAACAGCTTAAGTACATTCATTCAACTGAGCCAATATCCCTTTTCATATCAAAGTCGTCTTGTCACTAATTTTATTATAATAGTAAATACACTCAACTTTTTTCCCCATTCCCAAACTATGAAATCGATCTCTTGGAAATACAAGGTACTGTCCATAATCTCTTAAAATTAATCACATATGGAGATCCCGGGTTCAAGTGGATGACATTGGTTCAAGTTATGAATCAATCTCTTGCAAAAACAAACAGTCTATAAATAATTCATCCACAATGGATCCGGCCCTTCTTTGGACCAAACAATGACGGGAGCTTCGTAGCTTTAGGTTGTCATTTGTGATGATTAACATATAATATTAAATACATATGTCAGAAAAAAAAAGGGAAAATTTCAGTTATATAGTAACCACCGCAAAATGGCTCCTAGACTTCACAGATATATACCTATAAAATCCTTCTATTTGAACTGAACATAGCATAAACATCCATTATGATTGACATAAATCTGTTAGAGAAAAGGAAGTGAATGGGGGGAGGGAAGATTATAAGTGATAGGTTTTTACCTTTTCTCTTGTCTAGCATCTATCCTGTACTTCAAACATCTTGGAAGGAATAATCGCTACAAAAAAGACATGTACTCTGTTAGAATGTATTATGCAACAATATTTTATATGTAAAATCTTGAGAGACCACAAATCAAGAGACCAGGAGGTAAAATAGAAAGGGGATTGTAAAGTAATTTCAGATAATAAGTAAATAGAAAGTATAAGAAATGCTTTGAAAAAAACAGGTATAGAAAGAAGAAGAAAAAACCCAAAGGAAACCATAGTTCTACCAATAATAAAACCAGTTTTGTGGCTCGTGCAATTTATCCCAGGAAAAATTACAAATATTATAATTTATAATGACAGATGAATTTAGCCAATCAGATGAAGTACTTTTTTATGCGAACTCGAATTACAATAGCAACAATTAACAAAGGAGTGTATTATTTATAAAAGTGAAAGATAACTGCAAAAGGATGAATATCCTAATGCCCATAGAGCCAAGCTCCTACAGAAAACAATATTCTCTGTCCGTAACTAACACAAATGATTTCCAAAAGATACCCCATAATTTTATCCTTCAACTCTCTACCTTTCCCTGTAACTAACTCTCCCCCCCCCCCCCCCTCTTACTTTCATCTTTGGATGACTCTAACTGGACCATGGAAAATTGGGCCTACAAATAAGGTGCCTACCGGACGATGAAGAAGAACGTTGTAAAACTCTATAGGCTTGCAAAAACCTGTAAAAGTCCATTCTCCAGCGACTTTATCTGCTATAGATAAATCCGCACTAGAATCTAGAGGGCTAGGTTGTTGATCTGTGCTTGTAAAATCACTGCAGGAAAAAACACAGATATTAGCATTGACAATGTCGTAGCAGAATGGAACGCGTTTTCTAAAAGTAAACATACCATGGTTCATCAGCCGCAACAGGAAAGCCAGGCATTCTTGTCAAACAAGTCTAGGATATAAACACATTTAACAGAACCGGAAGCTCTGTGTATCTGAGAACAAACCTACAACAGAAAATGTGGCATGAAATCACCAATCCAACAAAACCAAATATTGAAAATATAGTAACGTATCGAAATGCATTGAATATCAGTGCTCCATATTGCAGCTTAAACATCAACAAACAACAGAAACCTCATTTATTTTTTTGAAGATGAAAATCCACCAAATAAAGTAATCCACTATTTAGAAAAACAGCTTAATTAAGCACTCTTAGCATAAGCACTTATTAATTAGGATAGCTAGTTAAGCACTCTATAACAAAAGATAAAATGAAGTCAACTTATTTTCTATAAGCTATAAGTAGGATAGCTTATGGAAATAAGTTGAAAACAACTTATGGACATTTCATCAGTTGCTTTCGTAAGTTCTCCCAAACAATCTCACAAGTGTTGATGTCGGTTGATAAACTCAAATAAGTCAATTCAAATAGGCTCGAATGCTGGTAATAATACATGCCTAAAGTAATAGTAGTATTAAATTAAAGAATGCAGAATAAGACCTAAGGTAATAAGCATTATTTGATACAAATTGAGAACAGAGAAAAATGAAGAGTTAATACTCCATAAGAAAAATAATGAAAAATTGAGAAATAATATACCAAGTTTTGAAGAAGAGTAGCATAGCAATGGCGAAGATTAACGAAGAACAATGGTGAATCCGTTACAGAATAATAATAAATAAATGACATCAAAAAAGCCATCAAAGTTTGTTAAAACTTTGCAACTACTGCATCAGAATGAAATGAAAATGGGTTTAAGGTTTAATTAATACACCAACTAACTTTTTGTCAATGTCACACAGTCTTTTTTTATTACTACTAGTGATTAAGTATTTATATTTATTAAAAGTTAAACGTAAAACAGTACCCACAAAATAATTAAGGAGATTTACTGTGTTTGTTACGATCCAAGTGAAGTTGGAAATGTTAAGATCAGTAAATCAGTAAAATAAAATAAATTTACTGAAATATAAAAAAAAAACTTTAAAAAAATAAGAGTGGCTTAAATTTACTGAAATATTGGAATGAATATAATTATATATAGGGTCAGGCAAATAATTTATTGAGTAAAATTAATTTTCAACTTTTTAAAAAATAAATTGGTACAATTTTCTTTACATAATTTATATTTCTATATATTTAATATACTAAGATGTGTTATAAGAACACATGTGTCATAAGGCCACATATTAGCATTTTCATTGTATATATTTGTGTTGCAACAAAATATAAAGGATTTAGTCAAAATGTTTACCGTGATTTGAGTTTCATTGGTTTGATTTAATTTGGATTTAGTTGAGTTGAAACAATTATCACACCAACTATGTCTTAAGAAGACCTAAATAAAAACTCCAACTAAATCTAATTAAACTAAACATTTAAACTATGTGTTAACACATGAAAATAAATGACTTTGAGATTTTAGACTTTGATGACTTTAGTGTATTTTAATGATATTGTGACAAATGAACAATTAAAATATACTATTTTGATACGAGAGAATGTCTGGGTAGAAGAAAGATGAAAACAAAGTCGCCAATATCACAAAAACTAATAATCACTTTTAAAAAAAAAAAATAGTCATTTTCATACTATTTACCCGAAGACTAAATTATTCAAAGCAAACTAATATCATTTTCATACTACCTCTTAAAAAAATCATTTCATACTACTTTAAAATAAAATTAATTTTTTTTGTCAACTAGACTCACACATTTCTCCTGCTTTAGCGGGGAAAAAAAACTCACACATTTAAGTGAAAAATAAGATTAAATTATTCAAACAAACTAATAAATTGACGTCTTCATACTTGTCATAAGATAAGATGAAGCACAAAACGAGATTTTTTTTTCCTTCCTAAACAGGAAGCAATATCTTATCTTAAAAATTATAAACTCAATGCACTATGGAAAAAAAATAATTGTCCCACAAAAACATCAAAAGGTTAGAACAAACAAGGATGTATTTGTTTTAAGACATCCAAACACATTTACATAGATAGGGAACATGTTCGTTATAAATCTAAACAAACTTATTCTTAGGTAAAAATGATTCCCATAAAAAACATATGGGAGTTAATTCTAAAAATGATACCCATAAAAAAACATATATGAGAATTAATTCAACAGAGGAAAACATGAGATATTTATATGAGGGAATTCAACATATGTTTTATTCTGTTGAATTAATTCTCAAACACCAAAAGTAATTTAGCAATCCAAATATCAACATCAATTCTATAAAACCAACAGTTTGATTAACGATTGTACAATTCACAAATATTACATACGTGTGTGTTGACAAATAAAAAAATAACTTTATTTTAAGAGATTTTATTCAAGCGACCAAAATATTTTTTAACACCACTTATTCTTAAACTGAATCTTGATTAGATTTCTACAACAACAAAAAAAAATCCTTTTTTTTTATCTCTATATCTCTTATAAAAATTTATTAGGATATGAATGTTTGAAATTGAAAATCCATTTTCATAAAATTAACCATAGTGGCCAATACTTTGAATCTCAATTTTTTTAAGAAAAGTTTTAACTATAATTATGATTTCATTTTTAGTGTAACATGTGAAACCAAAATGGTGCAATGATAAACAACATCCAATATTCACTAAAAGGTTAAGAATTATCTAGCATGACTCGATCTCTAACGAACAATTCAAATCTTACGAATCGAGTTAGATCATATGAAACCAGGGATTGCTGAACAATGCAAAATAAAATGAAGAATGTCATTGAATTGAAAGAACCAGTTATAATAACCTTTGAATGAAAACAATAAGGGGAATTATTTTGTTCCATAATAAAGGTGAGATTGAAACAACAAATCACATTGAGACATATGTTATCATTGTGTATTTTACAAAATCCAGACTCATAGCGACAATGATACAACAATAAACAACATTCGATCTACTAAAAGATTATGATTTACCTGACGTAGCTTGAGACGATCCCTTCAAATCTCAAGGATGGAGTTGGATCGTCTGAAACCTAGGGTTTGTGAGCAGCGCAAAATAAAACAAAGTATGTGAGTGAATTGAGATAACCATTTATATAAACCATTAAATGAATAAGATAAGTGAAAATATTTGATTAGATAATAAAGATTGAAACAACATTCGATCTACTAAAAGATTAAGATTTACCTGGCGCAGCTTGAGACGATCCCTTCAAATCTCAAGGATGGAGTTGGATCGTCTGAAACCTAGGGTTTGTGAGCGGCGCAAAATGAAACAAAGTATGTGAGCGAATTGAGATATACATTTATATAAACCATTAAATAAATAAAATAAGAGAAAATATTTTATTACATAATAAAGATTGAAACAACAAATCACATTGAGACAAATGTTTTCCAATTATTACATAATAAAGTATTTTACAATAAACAATTATAAATTTGTCCAATTATACTAATAAAATATTAAGAATGTATTTTTATTCGAATAATATTTTCAATTAACCTGTACGAAACTCACTTGGGTTGATCTGGTGGTATTGGCTTGGGGCCTGGGAGTGTGTTAATCCTCAAGGTCTCGGGTTCAATTCTCTCTGGTGTCAATTTAAGTGGGCTAGTTTAGCTTCTTCAAAAAAATTAACATGTACGATAAGGGTCAATAGTTTAGTTTACATTGGACTCGAATTGGGTCTTTTTGAAGATGGGTGTCGCGTCATTTTTTGGAGGTCAAGCTATTTTATTAGCATAGACTCACTATTTTATTTCACGACTGAACTTTTGTTTTTTTTTTAAGAAAAGGGGGAAAAAGTTTAAACTACCC
>Ga0228710_1004201_pt1 | contig 22731 bp, 9 predicted proteins | sample MedpolnodulmetaG_FD_177995 | JGI IMG/M metagenome (GOLD analysis project Ga0228710, IMG submission 177995) | Root nodule microbial communities from Medicago polymorpha collected in Santa Monica, California, United States - pink nodules | ecosystem: Host-associated > Plants > Roots > Nodule...
GAAGTAAAATAGCTCAAAAAGGAAATAATATTTAAATAAAACTAAATCAAATCTAAATATAATAAACTCAAATAACATATTAAAAATACTAATTTATCGACTCATCATCTGGGTATCTCAGTTACTTGACATTCATGTGGTATCTTTCTCTCTCAACACAAATATGCTAAAGAGATTATTGAGAAAGCTGCCATGTTATCATGCAAAATAGTCTCTACCGCCGTGAACACTAAAGCAAAACTTAGCGGCCTCTCAGGCAAGCAGTATCATAATCCATCTGAATATATAAGTCTTGCAGATGCATTGTAATATTTAACTTTCACCCGACCTAATATCGGTTATGTCATCCAACAAGTGTGTCTGTTTATGCATGACCCACACACACAACATATGTCTGCCTTGAAGCTAATTATTAGGTACATTAAGGGTACCATTCACCATGGTTTACATCTTTCTCCTTCCTTAGTTGATACCCTCACCACATATAAAAATGCTGACTAGGGAGGGTGCCTAGATACTAGAAGATCTACGTCGAATATTGTGTCTACCTTGAAAATAATTTGATCTCTTGGTCTGTAAAACGGCAGTCAACTTTATCCCACTCTAGTGCTGAAGCAGAGTATTATGGTGTTGCTAATGTTGTTACTGAATTTTGTTGGCTTCGAAACTTGTTGTTAGAAATTCATGTCCAATCATCAAAGTCATTCTCGTCTATTGTGACAACATTAGTGTTGTTTACTTGTCAGGTAATCATATCCAACATCAATGCACAAAACACATTGAAATTGATATCCATTTTGTGCGTGAAAAGGTTGCTAAAGGTCAAGGTTGTGTTCTGCATGTCCCATCTCGCTATCAAATAGCCAACATTTTCACCAAGGGCCTTCCGCTGCAATTATTTGATGGTTTCTGAGATATTCATTATTTGATCGATATCCAATATCAACACACAAAACACATTGAAATTGATATCCATTTTGTACGTGAAAAAGTTGCTAAAGGTCAAGTACGTGTTCTACATGTCTATCTCGCTAACAAATAACCGACATTTTCACCAAGGACCTTTCACTGCAATTATTTGCTAATGATATTGCTGAATCTTGTTGGCTTCGAAACTTGTTTTTAGAATCCAATGTCCGATCATCAAAGTCACTCTTGTCTACTGCGACAACATTAGTGTTGTTTACTTGTCAGGTAATCCTATCCAACATCAACGCACAAAATACATTGAAATCGATATCCATTTTGTGGGTGAAAAGGTTGCTAAAGGTCAAGTACATGTTCTACATGTCTCGTCTCACTACCAAATAGCCGTTATTTTCACCAAGGGCCTTCCGCTGCAATTGTTTGATGGTTTCAAAGATAGTATCAACATTCGCCAACCTCCTATTTCGACTACATGGGTGTATTAGAATATAAAATATTCATTGTATACATTATTAGTATATTGTATATTAGTTAGAGATAATTGAGGCCCAAATTAGAGATAATTAAGGCCCAAGTTATACACATATGGTGCCCAAGACAACATCATTGTATAAATACACGTTACAACATAATGGAAAGGTCAGGGGAAAATAATTCTTTCAAATGTCATTCCTAACTTGCCTTAGATAATGCATAACTATTTCAAATAACACATAACTTGTTCAAATATTACATCAAAATAACATAATAATTCTTTCAAATGTCATTCCTAACTTGCCTTAGATAATGCATAACTATTTCAAATAACACATAACTTGTTCAAATATTACATCAAAATAACATAACTTTCAGTTTGCAATAAACTTGACCAAAAGTGCACAATTAAGCCCAATTCTTACATCAAAATAGCATAACTTTTTGTTTGCAACAAAGGTGACCAAAAGTGCATAATTAAGCCTAGATATTACATCCAAATAACATACCTTGTTCAAATATTATGGATCATATTACATCTAAAAAGAAATAAGCAACAAGTGGCATATCAAATCACATGGGTTGTGATGAAGATAAACCATCCTTCTTTGATTATTGCTTTGTATTTTTAGTTGGTTGGGGTTGTGAAGATGCAACTTTGTCCTTAGCCTTTCTTTTCGTAGTATTGGACTGTTGAGTAGTAGTGTTTTGAGTTGCAGAAGTAGTGTGAGTTGCATAAGTGTGTGTTGTAGCATTGCTTTGAGTTGAGGCTTGTTGAGTAGCAGTAGTGTTTTGAGTTGTTTACTGGTTAGTAGGATTGTTATGTTGACAAATTCAATTGTTCTGATTTAGAGGTGGTGGAGGAGGAGGAAGCTTACAAGTGGCCTTATTATGACCACCATTCTTACACATACTACACTTGATTCCATATGTTTCCCTCCTCATTTGGCTACCATCCCTTTTCATCTATTCTGCTTTTAAACTTCTTTTCTTCTTTGGCCTCCCTGGTTGGCTTTATATGGGAGGTGGTTGGAGATCACAAACTTCTTTCCTGACCTATATGGATTGACCATTAGCAAGATAAATCATATTGCTATAACATGATGTATATTGATCCTTCTTATAGCAATTAGGGGCAAAGGCATTCACATCCATGTTTTGGTTTCTCATGTAAGAAATGGCATGATAGCACGGTAGACCTGTCAATAGTCATTTCTTGCAATCACAAACCATTCTCTCGAGATTCACAAAAAGTGCTCTACAATTGATGCACTGTCAATTTTTATGGTCCAGCACACACTTAAACTTCTATAAATAATTAGTGTGTTGGTCCATTTGCAAAACACACCACAAAGGAATACAAAAGGAATACACTCAATCTGTTTATGGTATGTGTTGATGTTACATTGTCTGGCTTGAAGGATCAACTGAATAAAATTAATGGTCGTCTCAACCACGAAGACGCAATAATGATGGATAATGTTAAGTATCATCATATGTCAATCGATTCAGATGGACACGTACAGTTCACCTTAATGAAGCTCCAGGGCGACGACGACGTGATAACCATGTTCTTTGCATTTGGTCAGTATAGTTAGAAGATACAGATTAAGTTTGGCACTTCTTTGGCGAGATCTTTTCATGATATTCGAAAAAGTTTGATTCAACCCAAGACATACGAAGAAATTAGAGCTTGCATGGAGAACCATATGAGGTTTGTTTGACTGACTCATGATCGTATTTGATTATAATTATGTTGTTACAATTATTATTGTACTATATTGTTGAAATTGTGTTGAATTATGTTGTTGAAGTTGTTATGGTTGAATTATGATGCTGCTGTTGTTGAGATATAATGTGATTTAGTGACACATTTTTCTCTTTTCTTTGTTTTGAACACTTTAAGATTATATAAATAGCCATCACCCTTAATAGGTTATATAATCTGATTAGGGGTAAAATATAGATTTTGGAGGGTGCAGAAGAGGTGTGGAGCGTGGAAAAAGAATTTGTAAACTTCTTTTTATGTCATGATTTTTAGAAATCCCCGCCGTTTGAATTTACCCACCCTGAAAAAATAAGACATTATTCAATTTAATTTATCAATCTAGACATTAAAAAAAATTGCGGTTTTTCCATGTGGATATGTAAATTTGAAGGGGTATGATAAAATTAACTTGATGTAAAAGTAGCTCTCGTAGTTGAGAAGTTAAACCCAACTTTAACTACTGTATCAACAAACTAAATCAAATGTGACAACTCTTTATCTTGCATTAATAAGACATTTTATTTTATAGACAAATATTAATTATTAGTATGAATATTATTTAATAACCCGAGTTTGAATCATAAACCTCCTTTTCAAACTATTTTAATTAAGTGTCGACCTTGCTCAACCACTTGAGTTAGAAATGTTTTATGATTAACTGCTTCAAAGAAAAAAGGACTATTCTTTTGTACAAAGAATGAGGCATAGAAATAGTTACCCTCACTCATGTATGTACTTGAAACCATTTTATTTAGACAATTAAATACAACACTTTATTTGTTAGTCGGAAGATTAAATAATTGAAGGCCGTATATGTAGAAGACATAAGGGTATTTCTATAGTATATAATGAACGAGTGAACTTGGGGCGTTCACGTGTCGGGTGACCCAATCAACCGGATCATCCAACCCAAACTAACTCTCATTTTATCTGGATCCATTTATGTTTGAGTCAAATCCGAATCAACTCATTCAAACACGAAATAATTTGGTTTGAGAAATAAGTTTATGATTTCGATTAGTTTTGATCGGATTGGTAACGAGTTTGATCAAAACTGGTCCAACCCAACCCGAAAACACTCCTAGAGTGAACAATCATGTTGAGTTTTAAATGTGTGAAATTATTATTTTAGTCTCAAGATATATCAAAGTTACAAAAACATGAGTGTGTCCTATGTTAGTAATTTCAATTTCAATAACTAAACTAGTTGGCAAAATACACATTCAAGAACAAATTTAACAAATAAAAGACATATTTGATGATCAAATAGACATGAAATATTTATTTAAAGATGTGTTTATAATTTCGATGATAAAAAAGTTATAATGACACATCACATATTCAAATATCAAAATAACTATTTCCTATATAAAGAATATATCAAGGGCATAACAAAGGAAAAGTAGCATATCTGAAAATAACTCTGGTACTATAAGGTTATTTCGGTTGTAAGAAAAGCTTTATTTCTAATCAACGTAATCAACTAAAAAAATTAGTTATTGTAGTTGCTCGCAAAATATACTCTATTCATAAAAAAAAATATGTGTGGAAGACAAATTTTACTACAATAAAGTACAAAATAGTTTTATGCTCGTGAACATAACTCAGTTGGTAATGGTAGGGACAATACATTGTTATATATAGGGTCGAGTTTCGAATCCTAAACACCCCACTTATTTACCTTAAAAAATAAATTCTTACCACAAGCCTATTTGACAAAAAAATAAAATAAGAAATACACCACGGTTGGTCCTTCTTATATTTTTGTGTCATGCCTTTGTTTTCTTTCCATGCTTTGGATGTTGATTGATGATAAAGGATTTCGTACGTGGATCCTACTCACTCGTCTTTTCTTTTATTTCTCTTCAAAACACACAACCTTAGCCACACTTACTACACTACTTGAAGTCACGTACCTTTCCTTTCCATATTCCTCAAGACACAAACGTCCATATACGTGATGCTCATTTAGTTAAAGGCCCCACAATTTTTAAGGCTTTGAAGGGTTCTACTATATAATATCTCAATCTCTAGTATCTGATTTTGTGCCATAACTTTATATCATGTCCATAGAAGCTTAGCATGTGATGGGGATCAAGTAAGATAAGGGCAGCTTTGTCCAAGTGAGTAGGAACCAAGCACTACATGGCAAAGGGATACACTCAAAATTGAATAAATAATGTTAGCTTGTTTGACTATTTTAGTTTATCTTGATTATTAATAATATGTTGTTAAATTGATGACATATTTTGAGACTAACAGATAATTAATATAATTTCTTGGCAAATGGATTGAATTAACTGGCTAAGCTCCAAGCCTTGTTCTATCAATACAAATCTTATTTATTTGAAATAGTGTAATTAGGATGATATGATTAAACTTTTAAAACTATATACGATATGATTTTTTTAGCCATAAAGCTACATTTGATGACAAGAAGAAAACTGTAGGAACTCATATTGTCTAATTAAAGTGGTGAGATTTGAATCGTCATATAAATAAACTAAGTCCTATACCAAATTATCTACTTCATCCGTCTTTAATTAGAAGATTCTTTTAACATTCTTTTACACGTATTAAAAAAATATAGTAATGTAATTAGCGAGTATAATTTCTATATACTACCTCTGTCCATATCAGTCCATAATTATAAAATTTACTGCCTTCATCTCTAATTATAAGACCTTTTTAAGAATTCTTTTATCCTTTTTTATAAAAACCCTTTTGTTATTTTCAACTACATTAATTATTTATTTACTTACATACTCTTACTTACTCCCTCCGTCCTATATTAAATGACCTAATTTAAAAATATGTATTATTTGTATAACATGATTTGACCTTATTTTCTACTAATCTATAAAGTCAAAATATATTATATAAGATGTTGTTGGATTCGTTTCGATGAATATTTTCAAAATATCAAATTTTCATAAGTTTTTCTAATGTATTATTAAAGATATTTAAGTTCAAAATTATGTATTGATATACGTGACAGAGTCAACTAAGTCACATAATATGGGATAGAGGGAGTACCATGCATCTTTTTTTTTTTCATTTCTAATCAGCAATAAATAATATGTTAGAAAAAAAATTCCACTGATTTTGCCAAAAAGAGTCTTTTACAATTTATAACTACGTTCAAACACTATTGTTAACATGGAAATATTTTCAAAAAACATTCCAGTGATTTTCTTAATTCCAGTGATTTTGCAAAAAGAGTCTTATATATAAGGATGAAGGTAGTAATTTATTAAATTAAGTACCTTTGGGATTTGCTAAAACACACCCACTAGTTTTTATGTGGTAGTGTTTTAGCAAATTATAACTAAAAAGTTGATAAATACACCTTGAGGTGTACTATGTTGCTATAACACACCTTCTAAGAAATAAGTGGGTGTACCTTAACAACTCTTGTAGGCATTTGCTATAATACACCCACTTATTTTTTTAAAAAGAAGTATTTTAGCAAATGATAATTAAAAAGTAGTTAAGGACACCTTAAGGTGTAGCTTGCTAAAACACACCCACATAAAAACTAGTGGGTGTGTTCTAGCAAATCCCTTTATGTATAGATGCATTTAAAGTTGACTTTCATATTTCAAGACAAAACGATTGGATGAATAAGGGCTATAATTAATAAAAGAATAATATATAAATATATTTAAAAATTTCCAAAAAAATCTTATATTTAAGGGTAAACAAATATTCCAAATTGTTGGAAATATTGTTGAGTTCAAACACTTTTTTGCAAGATGTCTTTTTTTCATACTCTATGCAAAGGCAACTCTAGTGCAGTTGGTTAGCCAAATTAGATGCATCTATGAACGTCGGTTTTACCATTATTCAAGATTGTCTAGCAGCTCTTTCTACTTCAATCCTTGCTCATGTTATGAGGAGGGTGTCTTTGATTGAGAATGTAGTTTTTCTTGTTCCTTTGTTTTGTCTTTGTTTTCCCTTGATAAAAAAACAAATATTCCAAATAAATTTTATAATTATGGACTAATATGGGTCATGGGCTAGTGGCAATAATTGAACTTTGGCAGCAAAAGATAAATATTATTAAAAGTATAAGGGTATTCTTTATCAAGCCAAACACTTTCTTGTACCTAGTGTGTCCGTATGCTGCTTTGCATATGTTCCCCATGCATGTGTGTGGTTTAGCTGGGAGATACCATGGATCTAATTCTGCCACTTTCACTTGAGACATCAAAATGATTCTATGTTTTTATGGGATTGGATTCTTGTGCACAGGAATAGTAGGAATATCCACTAATTATACCCTCCTACAAGTCCACACACACAAACACAATTGAAAAATATTCTTCATAACATAAAATTGGTAAATATAATGACATCAATGTGACTTTTAATATGTATTAGTGTTAAACTTGTTCATGATCGACTAATCTTTTTTTTAGTCATAACCAGTTGCATTATTTTGCACTTTCTCCCCAAAAGAATCAAATATTCTAAATGATGTCACTCAAAAATATTAATATATGTTTTTAATACATAACCCCTACCTACCCATATGCTTTCAACAAAAATGGTCCCTTCTCCTTTTTGTCATTAGAGGCCATGTCATGACAGTGATATGACTCGATTTGAGTATGAATCACGCTCCAAAATTTAGAAGAGAAAATTGGTTATTCCCCATTGATTATAATCATATAGATATATAATAGTCAAATACTTTCCCGGGTCCTTTAAGTTTTAAGTTTGTTTCAGATAGATCCTTTAAGTTTCTAAGGTTTTAGATAGATCCTTTAAGTTTCGAGTTTGTTTTGGATAGGTCCTTTAAGTTTATAAGGTTTCAGATATGTCCTTTAAGTTTCGAGTTTGTTTCGGATCGGTCCTTTAAGTTTATAAGGTTTCAGATAGATCCTTTAAGTTTCGAGTTTGTTTCAGATAGGTCCTTTCTATCAACCTCTGTTAAGCCAAAGTTAAAGGACCTATCAGAAACAAACTCGAAACTTAAAGGACCTATCTGAAACCTTATAAATTTAAAGGACCTATCCGAAACAAACTCGAAACTTAAAGGATCTATCTGAAACCATAGAAACTTAAAGGACCTATGTGAAACAAACGTAACCATATACAATCCTTATATAAGTTTTTTTTTAGAGGAATGCTTATATAAGTTGATGCATGGCCATAATAAGATAACTCAAGCTACCACAAAATAGCAATGCGGGTCTAATATGTCTTAGTTATTCTAGAATTCCTAATTAGCTTGCTATTAAAAGATAAAGTCAATTTAAACTAATCTCCTAAACTTACTCCCATCGGAGTTTATTCTAAAACTAAATCTAACATGGGAGACCATTACATTCATCTGTCTAAGAAGAATATTACAATTAGACCATCTATTCCTTAAGGACCAAGGAATTAGGAAAGAATTCTCGAAAGCCATCACAACCAAAGATGAATCATTCTCCAACCGAAGGTTTTGCCAATTATTTTGATAATCCATCTCAATTGCTCTCATCACACCAGATAGATAGGGCCGGCCCTAAGCATAGATTGGGGTGCGAGGGCCAAGGGCCCAATTCTTTTTTTTATGGTGGGAGTGTATATAGAAATATTTGGTTTTTTGGGGGTGTATATAGCAAAGTTTGTTGAAAGGCCTCAAACATCGACATGATGATAGATTGGGCCGAAGCCTGTTAATGTTTTTGACCTTTTTAGCGCGATTTGCTATATATATATCCCCGTATATCACAAAGGTTTCTATATACTCTCTCCTTATAAATTTTTTTGGTTGTTTAATAATGTGCCAAAAAATTTATCATCGAAGAAATTTGTGATACTTTTTTGGACCATTTGTTCATAATAATGTGTCTCACTGATATTAAAAATATTGGTGATTTTTATTATCCAAGAAATTAAGATAATTTTATAACAAAACAAATTATATTTTGGTGTCTATGAAGTCTTTGATTTATTTTCAGATGTTGCTTAAAAAAATATCTATTTGATAGTGAAAAGCGGGAAAAAACCGAAATGAAGACCTAATAAAATCATAAATGAGCTAAAAAAATTTATGATGTATTATGTAAGAAGCTTTTTTCTCAATATATGTCTAAAGCCTATAAAACTTCAGGAACGGTCCGGCAAATAGATAGCTCTACCATGTAAGTTGATCCCTGAGCAAGATTATTATCAAAAGCAAAGAGAAAATTAGCATTGCTATAGGTAAAGATGCCTCCACAGGATAATGATACATTGGTGGTTGCACCATGAGTGTTGCACTTGATCCAACTAATTATACGTGGATGCTAGGAGGATGCATGTTGATGTTGAACTTTTTTATGATGATAAATTCCCTGATGGAAGAAGTTGTAGTATGCTTTGTATTGTTTCCAGCGAGAAGGACATTTGAAGAGATCATAGATATTGCAAATTTCTAGGATGTGTTCTTATTGTTAAATCTTAGAGGATTTCTAGAGTACCAAATAGCAGAGATGATATTTATGATTACGGCTTTGATAACTATTTTGCATGGAGGGGTCCACTGTCTCTCACAAAGATTCCAGATATCCTCCATAGATTGGAAGTGGAGAGTAAGGTCAAGGATTGAAGCTAGCCAACACCGAAGTTTAAGAGTAAAAAAACATTCAAAGAAAATGTGAAAAGTTGTTTCCACACTTTTACAACATAGGGAATATGTTGAAGGAATATTGCAAACTCTCTAGAGCTTGCTCTGGCTTTAAACGGGGCCCCCGCAAATGGGCGGTGGGATTGGTTTCCTCGGATTAATCGATTCTTTGATCGAATACCGACGTTTAGAAAAAAAATAATAAAAAAAATAATAGAGGGGGGGTTTGAAATTTTGAATACATTTGTTTTCCATGAAAATTCCCTCAGAAAATCCGGAGGAAATTTAAAATTTTAAACTTTATTTTTTGGGGGCAATTTAAAATTTCGAGTAAATTTGTTTCTCAAAAAAATTGACAGGAAATTTTTTAAGAATTTCAAAAAGCATTTTTTTTTCCTTAATATGTAAAATTTTAAAGAGGTGGAACTTTAATGTTTCTCACATAAATAGAAAACCGTAGGAAGATGGTAAAAACTCAGCTTAGATGGTTTAGACCTGTAGATAGACAATTTATAGAATGTGTAATAAGAGAATTAGATCATATGAGAGTAGTTAAATCAGTAAAGACTAAGTAAGACCTAGAGAAACTAATAAGATGGATCTAGAGGTTAATGAGTAATGTATACAAATATGATATATGATCTAACTTAATGACAATTTTTGATCTATGTAACCGACTCTGCTCAATGAGACAAAACTTGGTTGTTGTTGTATATTTAAATATGTGTCTCTAAGTAGTTTATATTTGTAGCTTTGATCACACAATAATTATTCATGAGTTAGATATATTTTTGGTTACATAGAGAAAAGAAAAAAAGAGAGGAGAAAACATAAGTCTTAATAAAGGACACCCCAATAGTGTTGGCAAACAAAGTGAAGGAGAAGCACGACGACTTGTTGACCACAATCAAAGTATCCAAACAATTGGCTCTCAATTTCGCTAGAGAAAAATTCCAATCTTTCTTCATTTAAACTTTAATAATCTTCAACATATTGACATAATGATGAAAACGATGAGTGCCCATGGACACTATACCATATGAAGAGAATTAAAAAAAAAACGTATAACCATCTAAAAGCCAACATGCCAACATAATTTAAGACCGACAAAGAGAGCTTGAATCTTTGCATGAATAATATTTGACCAACAAAGAGAAAAATTCAATAGTCCTATGTCACATGTTACAATACAATTCACTTTCTGCCTTCCATAGATGATCCTTCCTTTGTAAATGTGTATATATTTAATTAATGTGATAAGCAAATTGGTTGGTGATGTGATATATATTAAGTGATAGATTGGTGATGTGATAAGAAGATAAAGAAAAAGAATAAGGTAATGAAATGATGTTGGAGATATAAAGATGTCCAAATATTATTTTTATTATTATAAATACTTTTGTTATATATTTTTTTTAAGGAAACTTTTATTTATATATTTAAATGACGAATTTAGTAAACATATTATTCTCTTTTATTTATATATTTTATAATCTATATAAAACATTCAAATCAATAATTCTAGAACTACCCGTATTAGTACATTTGAACTAATGTCGTTCGTAGGTATACATTCAAATAAATTATATCAGGGTGTATAAACGCAGAGAGAACTAATGTTAGAGGAAAACAAAATATTTGTGGAGGGTTTTTTTAGCAACAAGGGGGATGGGTGATGTAATTTTCTTTTTTATTGTCACCTTTCATAAACAAGTTTCTTTTTTCTCATTAGATGTTTACATGAAAATTACTGTTATCATTTCATAAATTGCTCAAAAACACACTTCAACGGTAGTTAATTGTCGTTCAGCTTCCAACGACAGTTAACTACAGTTGAACACTTTTTAGAGTGGTTCAATCACTTTTTAAATTGGTTTAACCGGTCTTAAAAGTGTCCAACGGCCGTTGAAAAAAAAGAGCAATTTGAGAAGTGAGAAGAATAATTTTCTATTTACTTGCTCAACTACTTCTTCGAGCCCTTCCGCATAAAAGTATGACGATTTCTCATCCTGCCATACTAGTTTCTGACAAGCCTCACAACATTCCGAACACTATAATTTGGAATGTGAAAAAACAGGTTAAAAATATCCTACGACAACCTATATTTTTTTGGATTTCATAATCCAAACAAGGTGTAGCGGGCGGGAAAAGAAATTGTTTAAAATTATTACTCTATACCCCCTCAAATCCTTTTTTTTTAATGCAATGTCCCCTCAAATCCAATGAAATACTATCCTTCAAATACACTCAATTATACCCACATTTTTAAAAAATTCACGTTTTAAGTTTTGTGGAATTTATTTGTTGGGAGAGGTCAACTTTTTAAATGGATACATAGATTTACCTAAAATTAATTAGTCTCTACAATTGCACGCAAATGATACATAGATTTACCCAATAAATTGTTTTAGGGAATTTCAGTTATTTTTAAATATCACAAGTTCAAGAGGTGTCAGTTTGAAGTTAAGAGTTGAATTTTGTAATCTCAAAGAACATGATTCAAATCACACCCTAAAATAGTCTCTATTCCACCATAATTAATAATAATTTTCTTTCTCCCAGACAAAAAAATAAATAGTCACGTTTGACATCCTAATCATGGTTAAGATTTAAAATTTGAAAAAAAAAAACTTGTTTTTTCACAAAAAAATTACAAAAGAAAGTTATATATCAAAAATCAAATATGGAGTTTTTTTGGAAATTAAAAAAATGTAATAGAATAGAATTTTTGTTAAAATGTGGGTGTATGAAGAATATGAGCGGGGTTATAGAGCAAGGTTTTATAATAAAAGATTTTGTGTCTTAGAGCTGTAGTAGTGGCCTGAATATGTATGTAAACCCAGAAGCAAAGGAAAAAATAAAATTGCTCTTTAGGCATCCATATTTTCTCTTAGCCATCTTAAAAATATCAAAATATTTCAGCTACTATTAACTATTGTATGTAGAGAATTTTTAAACCAATTATACCGATTTAAAAAATGAATAAACTGTTCTCGGAAGTAGAGCTGTCAAAACGGGCTATCCGACCCGCGTCGGGCCGGCCATGACGGGCTCGGGCTTTGGCGGGCCGGGCTAAAAAGACCTGGAAGATAGACGGGCTCAAAAATATTTGCCCAAGTCGGACCCTTTGCGGACTACGGGCTTTCAGGCCAGCCCGGTTACTTAAAACTTTTAATTAAAAAATTACACTAAAAAATATCAATCAATACTAAACTTCCTAAATTACCAATGTTAATTTGTCATGTGCTAAATATTACATATTTAAGTAGACATTGTCGACAAATTACATTCAAATTTATGATTATTGCAAACGTGATAAAATAAAACAATCTCATTCATCACATATTTTGATCATTGCATCAAAAACCAATGTTATGAAATTTAACTGAATGATAACGAGAATGATTAATTTAACTGATGAATGATAATGAGAAATTAATTTGACGAATAAAATGCCATCTAATATAACTTTCAAGATACTAAAGATATCCCTAAAAAAAAAGATACTAAAGATATGAGTACAATTTTTTTTTTGAAAAGCCAAACAAAATTTTATTATAGATATAAAGTACAAGTGGTATCATCAACAAAAATTACACAGCTGAATAAAAGTATTTGAGGCACAAAACAATCAAGCTCCACTTACAATAATACCAACAATTTATACATTGAGACTAGCTACACCCAAAATTACACATACACTGATACACAACAAAGATAGCATAATAAGATAAATGATAGTGAGCCATTACTACTCGATATTCGCTCACACCTGCTGCAAAAAAAGATCAAACTACACCAGCAAAATACCCACAGCAGCTGATACACCAATGCCAAATAGTGATATAAAGATGATAAGCTCGAATAGAATCAGCACACGTATGTATTTGGGATTTTGGGTTGGGCTTAGCGCTAAAAATTATAATGTTAAAAAATAATTATAAAATGAACGGGCTACCCTCGCGTCGGTCGGGCTAGCCCGCAACGGGCTCGGGTTAAAAAGGACCGGTTTTAAATGGGCCCAAATTTTTACGTCCAAGCCCTACGTTTTTTTGGACTTTTACTGGACCGGTCCGTTTTGACAGCTCTACTCAGAAGTGCCAAACGACACTTAACTGCCGTTTGAGAACCGAGCGGCGTTAAGTACTGTTTAGAGAAGCTTATGAGAAATTTGAAAAGGCTAAAGAGAAATTGCCGTGAAAAAAAAAATGTGTTAGGAAGCTTATTAAATCAACTCTGGCTAATATATCAAATATGAAACTAATATTACATAGAGGAGATTCAACTTAGTTCATGTAAAAATCATACTCTACGCTGAAATTGTACATTGGAATTGTTGAGTTAGCGACAAAACTTACACACTTTCTAATGAAAGTTATGTATTCTAACCGGCCCGCACATAGAGGATGTTTAAGAGTAAGACCATCAAGACAATTATTAAGTAGTACTAAAAAATTTACTTGATAAAAAGGCTTCATAATTCTACTATTGATACAAATTTAGTTCATAAAAAAGCCTCATATTCCACTAAAATTACTTAAATAAGGTCCAAATTTTACTTGATATATGTCCTATATTCTAGCAATTTTCCTCAAGTACTAATATGAGTTTAAAAACAGTCTCATCTTAAAATTCGTCTTAAATCTCAATATATGTTGGACCGGCCTTGCGTACACACATATCAAATGTTCTTGTATGGTTTTGCAGTTTTTTAAGTGCTGAAATTTCAATATGGGGCACCCCCTATATCAAATGTATATACGAGATATTGAACCTTTTTTCTTAATAAAATTGTTTTTGACTAAAATGTTGTAGGGGATTCAGAGTAGGTGGCTAAAACATTGAACACTATTCATGGGTCCAGGCCAAGATTCAGCCTTGAATTCAAATTTCTTGAAGGGGTTGTAAGTCAAGATGGAAGTTTTATCAAGGGGTTGTCCATTAGAATAGCTTCAAGGACTGTTGAGTTAATACATCTTCATCTACAATTATGAAATCCTCAAAGTAAGATTTTTCTACTTTGATTATGCATGTGTATCGCCAAACTTTTCTTTTTCCTAAACACATGCCAATTGATTCACATGGAGGAGGTGTTTATGTTGTTGACAAAGAGTTGTGAGGGGAGGTTGACGACGTTGCGGTTGGTGTAAGTCCTTTCTTTGGGGACCTACGATGGATGTTAGTTTCTTTATCTATTAAGGTTGGGGTGGTGGTGGTTGGGTTTGTACTCGGCAGTAAAGGTTTCCTCGTACGCTTTTGTGGCTTCCACGTATGGACACTAATTTTAACATTGTTTTGAATGGTCTTCGTGGTACAATTCCAAATTTTGAGTGTAGCAGTTTTACTAGCAAGGGCATCATCCCTCCTAAAACACAACATGTTTTGGCGAGTTCCCTTTTTAGTAAAACTGTTCAAGATATAAAAGTGAAGTTTGACATGACCACAAGATAGATGCTTTTTTTGGGTGTTTGCAAGAAACACATGTTCAATATTTTTATTTTTTTTTATAGTTATCCTTATTGATGGATTAGGTCAGTATATGTCACCATTAGAGTATCATACTATCTTTAGATATTTCCTCAAGATTCCATTATTTCATATTCATGAGGTGTGCCCTATTTGTCGTAAGGTGTGTCTAGATACCTTTGAAAAACATGTTGTTCATTGTAAGGCACCTATGAACTTCTTGTCTGGCCTACTAAATGAAAGATCGACACTTAGGCCAACATGGGGTAGAAGAAAAACATGCATTTGTGGACTTAACTAGGGTTTCACTACTTGTGGGATTGGGGACCGGGGATTTTACGGTGGGACATGCAACCCTTAAAGTCGCGTCAAATAAAGTTGTCAAACATGAGAAAGCGTGTTTTGACAATCAACATGCCTTTATACCATTTGCATTTTACTTTTTTGGCATTCTAGCACCAAATTTTGTTGACCTTTTACATAGATTTTCAAAAGGCCATGCATGGAAATATTATGTCTCCTATGTCATCGAATTTGTTCTTTACGAGAATTAGTTTTTTCATCCAAAAAGACATAGTGGCATAGCTTGTTGCATGTATGCCTTTCGCGATCATGTATAATTCACACACACACACACATTCAATAGATAAAGAAATATATTTAAATCACTTTACTTTGCCACTCATTACCCTTATATCCAAATCGAGGATTTAGTTTATGCAATTACGCCCAGAAATACGTATTTCACATCATAAAAGGAAAGTATAGTAATGGGGTCCATGTAAATTAGTTTTGGTCCATGTAAAATTTTATATATCTCCCCGTGTGTAACAACCCGTTTTTAACTAGGATTATTTTATTCATTTATTATATGTGATTATATGTACTTATTTGTCGTTGTGTGTATTTGATTTGGGATTAGTGGATTTTTGGTCTAGAAGAGTATTTTAGTCATTTTTAGATTAAGGGGTATTTTGGTCATTTTGCGAGTAAGGGTAAATTAGTAATTTTAATAGGAATGTTATTTTTGGTGTTTTAGTGGGAATAGTTATTTTTAGTAAGTTACTAGTGAGGTTGTGTAATTGTTTATAGATGGTAATTATTCAGTGTTTTATCGGATTAATGAGTAGTAACATAATTTGTTGGTAAGAGTGTTAAGCCCATTATGAATATTAGAAACCTAACCCGTTGGAGAGTAGTATATATATTTAACTCATGTAGGGAAATTAGGGTTAGAACATTTTCATCTCATAACAAAGGGAGGCTAGAGAGAGAAAGTGGGAAGAATAGAGAGAAGAAGAGAAGAGGAAGAACTTGGAGAGGAGGGAAGCTAGAGATTGGAAGTTAGAGGGGAGAGTGAAGCCATAGCTAGTGGAATTGAAGCTTTGAGGTAAGGGGGGTATATTCTTTCACTCAAATAAGCTATAATCTCATCTTTTTGCTTATGGGTCATAAATGATTTTGTGTGAATTATGATTTTTGTGATTTTTGATATTGAATTTCCTGCTCCTAATTTATTTGTAGTTATGAGTATGTTAAATTTCATGGAATTGATGTGTTTATGTGATCAAGTTCATAGTTGATGGTTGTGATAAGTTGTTTTGGTGATTTTTTCTCAATTAAGTGTAAACCATGAATTTGTGAGTAATTATTGTTGAAACGTGTCTAAATTCACTTGATAAATGATTATATATGTTTGTATGTTGTTGGGGTTTGAATTAGTGTTGTTGTTTGTGAAGTTTGAATGAAAATGAAAAAAATATGAGTTTTTGCTGAAAAATGAGGTTGATGATGATTTAGTGAAGAAATGAGGATATGAATTTTTGTTTGTAAGTGTTATGATTGCGTTGTGATGTATGTTAACTAATAATAAAGTTTAAGAAACGAATTAAGTTTATGAATTTTTCAATCTTGACCATTTTTTAGATCAATAATAAAGTTTAGGAAACGAATTAAGTTTATGAATTTTTGTTTGTAAGTGTTATGATTGCGTTTTGATGTATGTTATGATTGCGTTGTGATGTAAGTTTATGAATTTTTCAATCTTGACCATTTTTTAGATTTGGAACTCGAATTAAGTTTTCATTTTGACCATAGCTAAATTTTTTGCTTCAAACTCAGTCATCAATTTGTCAATCATCCCCTTGAAGTAAACAATCAGAGCTTCGATCTGTTCGTCAAGGGTTAATTGTCTGACGAACGACCCTTGATTCGCAAATCCCTTTTCGCCGCCGGCAAGTGCTTCTCCATCGACGGACTCACAACCACAATCTATCTTCAATTTACAACATGAATCCAAATCGTTTTTCACATATCTCCGAATCGAGCTGGGATTGTAATTGGTGCTGGTTGATGACGATATTTTTTTGTTAAATGAAGCTTGTGGAATGAAGAAGAAGGAATCAAAAGAGGTCTGAGAATGAAGAATTATTTTTTTGAAAGAAAGAATGAAGAAACTTGAATGGCGATAAACACTTCTGGGAGATATAAGGTCAAGTGAAGAACGGTGGTATAGGGGCAAAATAATTTAAGTATGTGTTGATTAAGTTATAATAATAAACAAAAGAAAAATTACAATTTTAAACTAAATAAAAACTAACCCTTACCCTAATTGAGTTGAATAAAATAGTTAAATTACTAAAATTTCATTGCATACATCTTCAAAACGGAAAAAAAATCTTAGACATAAGCCAAATGTAACAATGATCAATGACCAATCAAACTGTAAAATCTCTACTAAACGGAAAAAATCTTAGACCTAAACCAAATGTAACAATGATCAATGACTAATCAAACTGTAAACTCTCTACTAAACGGAAATAATCTTAGACCTAAACCAAATGATAAATGACTAATCAAAATCTAAACTCTCTACAAAACGGAAAGAATCTTAGACCTAAACCAAATGTAACAATGATCAATGACTAATCAAACTCTAAACTCTCTACTAACCAGAAATAATCTTAGACCTAAACCAAATGTAACAATGGTCAATAACTAATCAAAATCTAAACTCCCTACTAAAGGGAAATAATATTAGACCTAAACCAAATGTAACAATGATCAATGACTAATCCAACTGTAAACTATCTACTAAACAAAAAGAATCTTAGACCTAAACCAAATGTTATAATGATCAATGACTTATCAAACTGTAAACTCTCTAATAAAAGGAAATAATCTTAGACCTAAACCAAAGGTAACAATGATCAATGATTAATCAAAATGTAAACTCTCTACTAATAGGAAAGAATCTTAGACCTAAACCAAATGTAACAATGATCAATGACTAATCAAACTCTAAACTCTCTACTAAAAGGAAAGAATCTTAGACCTAAACCAAATGTAACAATGATCAATGACTAATCAAAATCTAAACTCTCTACTAAACTAACAAAATGAATATTAAACCAAAACCAATTGCAACACTATTTAAAACATGTTATTCAAAATAGTATATAATTTTTTCATAATCAACCATAATAATCATGTTGTTTCAAATATTATGAATTTTTTTGATAATATATGTTCGAATTATCCAACACCACAACAAATAATAATTATTATGATTATTTGTTTAAAAATATTTACAAAGTTTCAAAGTTACTATCTAAATATATTTACTTACCTACATAATTTCAAAAAATACCAGTTGCTTTAATATTGTGTATATAATTTTATATAAACAATCTAATTTAGGCCACCCATGATTAATGTCAACAATTTTTTTTAAAGAAAAAAATTTATTTTATGTCACATACAATAGTACATATGATTTAATTAATTTACTGCAACACATTATTTATATTTTTAATCAAATTTAGAAAATTTATTACTTTCATCTCTAATTCAATTTAATATGACAACATTATAAACCCTGGGGTCAATTTAGTACGAAAATTTTGATTGAAATGCAATAAGCCCAAACCAAATTGATAAGGCCCATGAATTCATACAAAAAAAATTAAAACAAACAAATACTAAATTATTATTTAATTGATTCGTGGGGCCGGAATGCTTTTTACACAATGACCAACAACAAGTTGCAACAATTACCTCCTTCGAAAAGAAAAAAAAGTTGCAACAATTACCACTTCTTCAATCTCAGCCATCCAATTAGAATACAATTAAATCTATGGCTGTGAATGTCACTTTTCCATCGTGAAAAAAAAAAGTTATTTCTCATACTAAACGTCACCTCGACTTTTATATTGTTTATTCTCTTTCCTCATTTCTGTCATCATATACCTTTAAATTGTATTTTATAGGAGTCAGATACGGTGTCTAACTTTTATATGTTTAAATAACACATAGATAAACTCACATTCCATGTATTTTCTGGGTAAAAACTTTTCATCATCTAGAATTAGTATACTTATACACATGGATTACATTTCTTTTTGTTGTTGCTTATAAACGGAATATGAAAGCAAGATTTTATATATAGGTAAGGCACAGCCCAAAATGATCCTTGAAGGTTGGCGTGCAAGTTTTCATAGCATGCACAACCAAATTTCTTCATATATTCCAAAGTGTGGAAACAAAACGTTTACTTGAAACAACATCTATACAATTATTTAGTGCGTCAATGATAACTATTGAAATGGGCATAAAGTTCTTTGACTTCACTTTTATGTTCGTCATTATCAAGTTAAATGGCATAGTGTGTATATTTTGTACAAAATTTGATTGCATGAAAGTGTAAAATAACTTTGAATTGCCGATTCTTTTTTTTTTTTTTTAAAAAAAAAGTGCAAGAGCATCATCTGAAAAAAAATGACATACCAATTATGTTGGTATTTAAAATTCATAAGTTGTATTTACTACCTCATTACCTCATTAAAAACTCTACTTAAAAACTCTATAGAATTAAATTAATTTGTGAATGATATCCAGAGTGTAGTGAATAAATGATCAAACCAACAAGCTAACAAAACCTATTTAAACAAAATGAGAATTTTGTATGTCTACTATTTTAGTTTGTCTTTGTTAAATATTTCAGTTCTAAGTTATTCTTAGGAGATTTCTCACTATATATATAAAGATAGATAGATAGATAGATATACCATTAAAAAAAGTTTAAAGTTAATGTTAGGAACCCAGTCAAAAAGAGTTACTGTCATAGGAATATATAATTGCCTTTTTAAATTCTGAATAATAATTTAGGCTAGCTAATTTTGTAATTTTTTTGTTAAGTTATTTAATGGTTAGAAATTCACTTTTTAAGATGAATAAATGAAAAATGTAGAATTTAAACCCAATTTTTATATACTATATTTCTATCAAGTGAGTTATCCTCTCCGATCTTATCAGAAAAAGAAAGAGGATAAGTGTGCACCTCCTCTATGGTTTAGGCCTTAGGGTGAGAATGAATGACATTGCGGGACAATCACGTAGTTTGGGTGGTGTATTCATGTACAATGTATAACAAACTTAACTGCCACCCCACAATATAGATGATGACATTTCATTTCGTCATCATTGAACCCATTTTTGGAATAGGATTCCCTGCTGTAACAGCAGGGTGCTGTAAAGAATGACAACCATCCGATCATAATTTGATGGCTAAGATTGTTTTAACTAAAACTACACAGTTTTAATCTCAACCGTTCGATCTAAGATGAACGGCTGAAATAGACAACTGCGTGAAACTGTGTGTTGTTATTACAGCAGCAAAACCTGGTCCCCTATTTTTAATATGAACAAAAAATACTATCATCAAAGGGTGAGGATTTGCAAAAAAAAAAATACTAAGTAAATCACAAAATTTTCATTTCAACAATCCACACCATTAATACCCATTTTTAATATTTAAAATTGTTAAACCTTGTTTTTGTGTGGTTAAGATTTTATTGGACTCTTCTTTTATAAGAGAGAATCCAATCGTAACATTCACATCACTAGAGCATCTATAATGGAGACACTAACTTTTTGATATTTAAATGAGTCTTATGTATACATATCATCCATTTATAATTTTTAACAGTGGAACTTAATAAGTACTATATCTCTTTAATCCGGCATCTCACGCAAATTTTTTAAATGAGATTCACTGATCAACTATCAATAACTTTATATCATTATATTTCAATGTTTTGATATTAAAAAATTGTGAGTTTCACTTTAGATCGGAGGTTTTAAGGGTGAACAACTTTTCTCGCCAATAGAAATCTAATAGGTACCAAATCTTAAAAGTTTGAAACTTTTTCATTAGAGATAGTGTTAAGTTTGTTACGAATATGTATAGTGTATTTTTTTTCTCTAGGGAGGAGACTTGGAGTGGAAGAAGAAGATTAATTGGATATGTTGGGACAAAGTCAGCTTTCCGAAGGAAGGTCTAAGGGTGAAAATATACCGAATGCCGTTTTTTATTAGACGACAATATCTTGAATGGTTTAATCTATAGCTATGTTGAGCAAATCACATTGGAGAATATCACGAAAACAAATTCAATTTGGAACGACCTATTTCGGTTTAGGTATGGACCATTGACAAAAAAATTTGCTCAGTTCACACAAAATAATCATTAAAAGACAAGAATCCTTATTATGGTGTCAAGATTAATTTTATTAGCTAAGATCAAATGTAGTATCTCGTCTTATCGACTTAATATCTGATATTAGTTTAATAGACTACATGATATTAAATTAGTTTTTTTTTAGGGGGATGGGGGGCCAATTCAGTAGGTTGTTATTGGGTTTATCTTGCCGAAGTTCTTTACTCAATCGGTGCTTAATAGCACCAAAACAAAACAAAAATCTACTGTTATTGATATTTATCAAATTTCTAAGTCAAATCACAAGTCAATTTGAATATTAATATTTTCAAGTTGGGGAGGTTAGGAATTTCGTTGAACCTCCAACTAACGAACACACAAATAACAAAATAGAGGTAGTATTTGATAAAGCTTTGACCACAGCCATGAATGTATATATCATGTTCACACATAAAAAACGACCATAAAAATGTTTACACATAATACACTCACAGCCGACATATACATATTTAATTAATTAATCAAATTAACGTAGATAAAATTATTTTATTGACGGTTTTAAATGTCTAATAATGATTAATGTATCCACTAGGAATTTTATAAAGTAATTATGCATCATTTTAACCATTCATCAAATAAAATTTATTTAGTTTAGTTTGTAAATGAAAGAGATGTGTGGAAAAAAGTTTAAAAATAACAATAATTTTTTTATACAATAAATAAATATCGACCACTTGCTACAATTCTCAGTATTTATCCATTTTGTTGGCAACCTAGTAAAAAAGCATCTGAATTGATTGTATCGATGTTATCCATTTGAATTTTTCGCCATACCCACAGAATCAATTATCGAATCACTCACAAAAATAGGTATATGGAGAATGTATTTTTCTATGAAATAAAAGTTCCAAGTTGTTCATCAAAAACAGAATAAAGGTTCCAAGTTGTAAAATGACATTTTTCTTTTTTTCTTTCTTTTTTTTTTTTTATAAAAAAAAC
>Ga0228710_1004204_pt1 | contig 22723 bp, 9 predicted proteins | sample MedpolnodulmetaG_FD_177995 | JGI IMG/M metagenome (GOLD analysis project Ga0228710, IMG submission 177995) | Root nodule microbial communities from Medicago polymorpha collected in Santa Monica, California, United States - pink nodules | ecosystem: Host-associated > Plants > Roots > Nodule...
AAGACAATAAAATATGGTTATTTAAAAGTTAATTTTATACTCTAAATTATAAAATTAATAGCAAAATATTTAACTTTAATTATCATTGGCATTTAAACTATAAAGAAATGAAATTATTTTTCTTAAACGGTGGTTCAAAATTAGTATATATCATTAAAAAAATTATTATGTTAAAATAGATTAAAGTGTAGTGCATATATATTTAATTATTAAAGGAGAGCTTGTAATTCAAGCATCTTTAAGGGGAGGGGAGTGTAATTTACTCTATTTTTTTCTTCTTTTTTATAGGTTCTATTTCTACAATGAGTAGTCAGTCATATGTTGAGATTCAAATTTTAACTTGTCATATTGCAAAAGTCAAAATCCATTTGGCTAGAGTCAACCTTCATTTATCTTTTGTTTTATTTTTAATTAGTTAAATAATAAAAGAATTATTTAATAAAAATAGTTAAATTAATAGAAAAATTGAATGAAAAATTGTTATATCGAAAGTTAGTATCCCATTTATCTATGTATAGAAAATTTAATTATTTTATTAATGAAAAATTTAATAAGTCAACATATGTTGACTTAGTTTTAAGAAAAATAACTTATGTTGTTTGTAGCATATGGTGGTGGTGTTTTGTGGTGGTGGTGATTCGATTTTAGGGGTGGTTGATGTTGATTAGGTGAAGAGGTGGGTGTTTTTTGTGGTGCTTGTTGTGGGTGATTCCTTTTGGAGCCGCCTCTGTTATTCAGGTCCATATTTGTTGTCGCTACCTCTTGTTTGAGTTTTGGGGTACTAAGTTGCTTAGGGTGTTTTGAGGGTGCGCGTCCTTCAAGCTGAGCTTTTTTTCCCTTTGATTCTAGCACCACTGCAAATCTTGTCATTTGTCTTTCATATTGTGTGTTGGATTCTGGCGGCCTGGTTGCTTTTGCTTCGAGATCAAAAGTTGGCAACTAGCTGCATTGTTGTTTGGCTAGCTACGGTGATTCTTTGGTGGGCCGATCGCTTTTGATTCGAGATTGAGAGTCAGTTCTTTTGTTCAAGTTTGATTTTTGGCTTTTTTGGTGTTCATTCGGTGGACCGAATGTTGTGTGGTGGTGGAAGTTGATTGATCTTTATAATAGTGGCTCAACTTAGGTGATGAGGAGGGACTGTTTCATTTAGAGGGGTGTTATTTAGGGATGAGTAGTGGCGAAGAGTGGTTATGGATATTGTTTTTCAGTGGTCGCTTCGCGAAGGAGTCTTTTTTTAGGTGGTGATGTTTATTTTGGTGAGTGTTGTCATGTAGGGTTTGGCTAGGTATTGTGTGTTGGGGTGCCTTTTATGGTGTTTATTTTCGGGTGTTCCGCCTATATACGGCGTCTTTAGCTTGTATTCTCTGAATGATCGATCTCTATTCGTCTTGAGTAGGGATCTAAGTTTTAAATAAAATTTGATGTTCAAAAAAAAAAATCTATAACAAGTTATAAAAGAAAGGGTTAAATATGTTTTCGGTCCCTATAAATATACAAACTTTTCGTTTAGTCCCTCTAAAATTTTCCTTCAACTTTTAGTCCCTATAAAATTTTCAATCACTATTTTTTGTCCGTATTTTTAAGTTAATTTTTGTATTTTTTTAATGACATTGTGCAGAAATGTATAGAATATTGTAAAAATTCTCAAAAAAAATTAGAATTTTTTAACAAAACATAAATTAAATATGAATTTTCAACCGTCAAACATATAAATATTCATATTAAATTCAAGTTTTGTTAAAAAATTCTAATTTTTTTTGGAGAGATTCTTATAATGTTATGAATTTTTCTGCAAAATTTTATTCAAAAATATGAAGTCTACATATGAGTTTACTTTAAAAGAGGGATCAAAAGTGAAGATGGAAAAAATTTTAGGGACTAAAAGTTGATGAAATTTTTTAGAGGGACTAAAACGAAAAGTTGACATATATATAAGGACAAAAAATATATTTAATTTTACATTATTTTAATTATACCTTTAAACAAATTTGCTTTTGAATGATATATTTGTTGTTATTAAAAAAAATAGAAGAATTTTGATTATATTTGTTATATTATTGGTAAAAGATAAACATAGTTTATTACTAATCTAAATCAAAATTTCATAAAAAAACAAAAAAATTTGCTCATAATTTGCAGGTGTTATCGTAGTAAGAAAAGCGAACAAACATATTCAGAGTGTCTTTCTGAACGCCAACATCTATAACAACAATATATAGAGTACATCATTTTGGATTGGATTTTTCATTCCACTTTTACCCTCTTATATTTATTTTATCATTTTTATAACATTGTTTAAATTATCAATTAAAAAATTAGTTAAATCACATTAAAATATAAACAATCCACAACAATAGGAAGAACAGTCTAACAATAGAAACAAAATTTGACCCTAAAAAACATCATTTTAATCTTATGTATCAAATATGTTATTTTCTTTCTATATACAAATAAATACAACAGAAAAACGGATAGACAAAACGATATTAACCATCATTGTAAATCAAAATAAAAGATAGATATTCAGAAATTTTAAAACAATAAATAATTTAAATAACATATACATTAAATGACATAAACAATATCATAGCTTATTAAAATAAATAATATACATATGGGCAGAAAATTTACATCCATCTAAAATCATGAAGGTGCAAGTTAGGACCTTACACCTTATTCTCTAAGGGGAAAAACATATTTGTCACTTGTTTAAACTAATTTTAATTAAAGGATACTTTTATCAATATTTTATTAATAAAATATCACAACCATATCTTTTTCCAAGATTCATCAATGCTCGATTGTGAAAGCCACTGAACGTCTTAAATCATTGTAGTATAAAAAAAAAGGCAATGCTATTGTCATTTTCATATTGGAGAGTTTCAAATTGAATCATACATTTGTGAAAATCGGGTTTTGTGACCAGTTTGAAGCGTTTAGCAAAGGGAAAAAGTGTTCTTAGTAGCTTCAACACAGACAAATTCCAAAGTTAGGAAGCACAAGACTACTAATACCATATCCATTCTCCAACAAAATCACGGTATCACTGATTTCATCAAACTCACAATGATTCCAAATATGCAGTGAGACTAATACACAGTGCGAAAGCATTGACAGAGTGATCACTCACTTTAAACATACACATCCGGTAAAAGGAATGGATCTCTAAAGCAAAGAGAAACAAAGGAGCATTGCTTCCGTAGAGACTCGGTACCCTGAAAAGTGACATTAATTCAGATAGCACGCAAGTCACCATAATTCTCCGCGTCCTCACCAACATTTTACTTTTGGTACATCTTATTTCAAAAATAGTTCAACTTGATTTTTGACAAAAAAAGAAGTGAAATGAAGAATGAAATACCTCAGTCCAATGTAAGACGCATAATTGCATAAGGGATCTATAGGTTGCATAACCAATTGTGTCATGTTCTTCAAGTTTTCCACATTTGAATTAGATAGGGGAGAAGGGACCAACTCATATGTACACTAACAATGCCGTCAATCTTGAAATGTTTACATCCGAGGCCAAACTTGACCATAATCATCTTTCTTAAAATATCGCCGGTCCCAAGACCAGGGCACATCTGCAGAGGGAAATTATAATTAGAAAACACAACATGGGTCAGCCCATTTAGAACAGTAGAGTAACAGGGCACAACCTTCGGAAGAGTATGGCAATGGAGGGAGCTCATAAGGCACGGGCAACTGGATGATAACTTCAGATGATGAATGTGTAGTATCCCTTGCCGGCGCAGTCAGGGTCACTAGTTTTGTTTTCTTCACTTTAGATGTTTCCTGTGCTGGGGAATTATCCTGTAATTATTTGTTTGTTAGCACAGTTGTCAGTTTTTCCTTTCCCATTTCCATGATCAGAAGATCTTTTTTCTCTAACCAGTTGATGATTAATCGCATCAAAATCATGAAAGAGTGATAGGTGTATGCTACCTTCGATTGTTTAACATTACTGGTACAAGAAAATCCACATCCGGGTTTCAATAATGACGGTAGAAAGAGAACTCCCAGCTGTAAGGAAATATGCATAAAAAATTTTAGTGCATCCTCTAGAAAACTGGGTAAAATGTATTTGACTAATCCTCCAAGCATAAGAAACAATAATTAGAGAAATCACTCTTCTATACAGTTTCAGAATCTTGTATGTGTCAGTGGCATTATGCAAGCTTTTAAAACAATGCAGCCGAATTTTCTTGGATCTGAATTGCCAATAAGTAACAGCAACAGTCTGACAAAAAAACAACATACCTCGTATGAACGAATCATCAACTGACTATTATTCTTCTGAAGAGCTCCCCAGGCAGCTTTGCTCAGATTTGAAGAAGTTAAACAGAACCAACTATTTGGAACATGGTGTTTCATAGTTAACTATATATAGCATAGCTTAGCAGTGCACTAAATGACAAAAAATATTCGAATAGTAGAGAATAAGTCTGATAAAGCTCTTACGCGAGATTCTGATTATTGTAACGAGCAAAAGTCTTTATATGTGGCATTGCACGGCTGAAATAGCAAAAAAGAAATAGGTGTAGTTGGTGAGAAAACTTCCAAGAAATCAAAGATATATTCAGTTTCCAAGTAGGTCTAGAAAACTCAATCTTCATTTCAGAAAACTCTCCTCCAATTCATAATCAAATGGATACCGAAGCTGTGATGCATCTGATAGTGACTAAGAGAGAGAGAGTGTATCCTAACTAGCTGCTTCACCACAGTAATGGTGGGGAATGAAGTATAGGTGTGAGGACTGTGTGAGAGAGAGATGTAATTAATATACACCATAATCAATGGGTGGGAACTGGAAAGTAGTTGAAACTTAGCCCTGTAAGTCCACCATGTAGGTTTATCTCTGTTAGCAATAGCGGATCGCGGAAAAAACCAGAATGCCAAAAATCTGCTATGTGAAATAGCAGATACCATTGTGGGCAAATAGCGGAAGCCGCATATCAGTTGAATACAAATAAAAAAGGGAATGGAAGCAGAGCATAGCTTACATATTGAAAGGTTTCCGTATTACGGTGAACATAGAAGTAATACTCAACAACTCTTCTGTTTTTCCATTTGAAAAATAGGTCCCATTTGGCATAAATCAGATTCTTAAGTTTTATTATTTTATACCACCCTAAAATTCTCTTTTTACAGCTATTACTGGCTTGCTGCTACATTAGGTAGCAGAAACTGGAATAGCGGTTGTTATTGCCCTAATAGTGAAACTAGGATAGTGTTGTGGTTTTCATAGCGATTCATCAAAACCAGCTATGTTGTAGTGCTATAATCTCTACTTGACAGCGCAGGTTTATCTCAAGTGAAGTAGGGAACCACTAGTCTTGCCTGTAAATCCTCCTTCGACATGTGCTATTATAACTTCAACTGAATGATAAAATATACTTACGTGCGACCAGTATGGTTTGCTTTCCATTTTGCCCAATACTTTTTCAAAAATGCTTTCTCTACATTCTTCATGGGACTTGGGATTGCACTTCCAGCAGCATAGCCCTACAGAATAATGACAAAGACGTCTGGAAAGTTGCGCTTAAAAATAAAACTATGAAATAAAAGATGGGGAAATAAAAATAAATTTGAGATAATTGTACAAGCCATTAAGCATTTCTATTATCTATCAAGTTATCACCAAAAACCACAGCTAAAGGTAGAAAAGGAATGAACATTGGACCTAAATGCAACGGGTACCATAAGAATATTACCTAATATGATCTAATACGGGCATAGTCAAGTGGCTCTGGGTATTTTCCGCGAGGATAGCAAAGAGTGTGGGTATTACTCTATCCACCCTACACACACATACATACATACATATTTTTTTTCATATTATAATCATTAAAATAAAGTTGCCAATTTCCTATACTGTAACATAACTTCTAATAATAATATATTGAGTTGTTTATTCTATATTTCTTCGTTTAGAACACCAAACTTATTATTACAAGTTCCAACATTTTGATCTACCTACATACAGACTGATAAATTGGTCCAGGTCTAGCTATTTGAAAAATAAGCAGGTAAGACCTAGAACTTCAATATATTACCAGTGCAGCCTTGATCCGCACACTTATGCACAGTAGTACAGCACTTTTAAAATGATCAACTGTTACAGCCTTAATTTTGACTTGCATGGGAAATTATCTATGACGTACAATGAATCCAATGATTCAAATTATGGATGCATCAGTGGTCCACTTTAAAAGTGGTGTGCAGCATAAGTGTCAATTGAATATGATGCAAGGCCTGTTTAATTTGCAAAAATGTAAGGTACTGGACAGTACAAGAGGACAAAACAAGAGATGGGTAACAACACAAACACCCAAGTAGGACTAGGTCTGGTCCTCCTCTCTAAAGAGTTTACGAAATAACACTTCCGTCTTTCCTTGATATTGTTTGGTGATCAATATTTTCCCTCATCATTCTTTATGCATATTCTCACCTAGTGTTCAAGCCTCTTTTTCTTTACCTGTTTTTATAAAGTTTATAGATGCCTCATTCAACTTTTGTAGTGTTAGTGTTCTTACTTAGCTTCGCACGGCACCTTCATAGTGTGTGCCACTTTATATTTATCCCAATTTTTCATTTTTTATACAAAGATAAAATTTCATATCACACTCTTTTAAGCTTAATCTTTGGTTACATGTTGTTATCCCACCACACCACCTTGTAAATCGTAATACTCAAGTCTCTATCATAACACTACCCCTGAGAGTCAACATCCAAGCGGCTGCACTCGACAGCAATTAACTCGGCCTTTCCGGTCAACCCCTTCATAGGTATCCCTCTCTGAAAAACCACCAACCAAGCTCTGAGACCAATTGATAAGTATCCTAGCACTTGGGAAACCCTCCCTGCAAGCTAGCTATCAAGAGGGAAGAATCAAGCCACTTAAATACTCCATCGAACATCCCATACTACTCGAAGTGATACTTGGGCACCCTATAATACCCAAGTACTTATCAGTTATAGTAAAATCAAAAGTTGCAGCAAAAATCCAAGACAATTTTAACCTTTGTCTTAACATCCCAATACGGACAACCCAATTCCTTTTAGATGTCCTACCTAAAAAATCTCCCAGAAAAATATTTTTTTACAAAGTATTTCGTTTAATGAACTAAAAGCTTTAAAATCCTCCTAAAACTTCTGCTTAGCACATATGCACTAATCATGTTCATGGTTTTATGCCCAGCTTCAAACTTTAGATCTATGACCCTATCACCTAAACTTTTGACACCCACTTTTTTTTTTACAATGCTTACCTGCAATAGTGTCTACTCTATTTATAAATGGTTTTTTACTGTATACCATAGCATAAATCCTGACACGTTTGATTCTGTTCTCCTAACCAATTAGTTTTCTGTAGGAACATAAAATCTATCCTCCTTCTAATTAAGGTGTCCTGAATTTCCATTGATTTTGTGTGAGTTCCTAAATATAATGTTTCAAAATAAATGACACTCAAGAACTAATTTCTTTTACCAATACTTGTTCACAATGACGTGGGGACTCTTTCTTATTTTTGCTAATACAGCCGCTCTTGCTCACCGAACACTATACACAAGCCGTAAAGTGGGAAACATAACCTTTAAAATGACCATGAAATGCAAACCAGAAGTAGTTTTCTTCTTTCAGAATATAAAAAAGCATCATCAAGACCAATATACTTACCTCAATAGAGCATCTAACATCTTCTACAGTAGGCCATATTATTTGAGGCTCCCCCATACCAAGGGGTACTTTATCTTCAGAGAGACCTGCTGACATAGATGATGCCAGTTCAACCATCCATTTTTCATCTAAAGAGCCAAGGGAGGAGAACTGCAATAGATATGGGCTAAGTGATGTCATCAAAACTAAACATTAATACCGCAGTTATCTAAAATCTATCACAAAAAGATGCATTTTGATCAGAAAGCAATACCATAAAAGACAATGAAAATGAAGAAAATGCAAGCAAAGTATGATACTTTGACATTGATTTCTTCATCAAACATAGGAATAAGGTAAGGAATTAAGATTTCTCTCAAAAAAAAAAAAGTAAGGAAATAAGATTAATCGCGAACTAACTGGAACTGTAAAAAAACATAACTTAGCCTACAGCCTGACAGTACCTGATAAACAAGGGGGGATTTCTTAAACTCCTTATCAAATGTACACTCTTGGAGCACAGAACGAAGCTTCATATGTCCCCACTTTTTCAAACCATTACCAGAATGATATCCAGGTACAGATGCAATTAATCTAACCTGAACATAATGCAAAAAGCATCATATATCCTGATGTACAATGTTCCAACAATGTAAGAAATCATACTAAAGAAATGATAACTAATAAATAATAACCTATGGCTATGACTAACAAGAGTATGAATTTAAAAACGGTGAATGGAAACAATACCATTGCATCACTATAATCGAACTTCTTGAAAAATGATGGACATATACTGAAGTTTCCAAGGGATGGAAGATTAACAGAGAACTCTGGCCACTGAACCACCAAATAAGTCACGATAAAAATGATATGGAAAGCCATAATACAAACCATACTAACAAACCCGACATCAACAAGATTTAGGTCAACTTCTGTTGATAATTAGAAATGCTATAAATTCATTTAATCAAAGGAAAAGCTTTTTCAGAAGAGAAAGTAAAAATGATATGGCAGATACTTTCTGAACAGTGTAGGCTCAAAAAAAAATTGATCCAGTTTTTTAGCAATATGGGACATAATGACATCCTTAGTTCAAGTAGTTTACCACACTATGTTTGAAAAGGCTTTTGTTTGTTGTATTTTTTATTAATTTTGTCCCATCAATGCAGTTGTAGCAGCATTTTTTTCTTAAGATGATATACTCAGTTTTTGAAGTATAAAAGAACAACATATATACCTTCAATGCACTGAGATATTCAACCAAATCATTTTCAAATCTGGATCCCTTGCTCGGACTATTTTGATCTTTCCATGGAAAATCTTGCATCCATAGACCTTGGCTTTTATTGTTCCAATCTACATAAATTAAGTTTGCTGTATGTATAATGACTCTTACTCCTCGAGGATATACAAGAAACATGGCCTTTGAGTGGTGTGTCCCGAATGAAATTGGCAGTGGCGGTTTGTGCAGAATCCAATTTTTAGGTTTGCTTCTCTAACAACCATAGTATTAGGAAGTTAACATTTGTTTAACAAACCTTACATATTTAATCTGCCAAAGCAGGTTGCCAAATAAAGCAGATCTGAGACAAACCTTAATGCAAGCCACCCTCTCATCACTCTCTCCGTGAAGAACAAGCACATGGGGAACTTTTGAAAGAGCTGGGCATGCTACACCAAGAAAATAATGGAAGACAGAAATTCACTAAAATGAGATAAGAAAAAACAAAAGGACTTCAATCAAAATGTACACAAAATACGCCAAAAATTTACAATTCTAGACCTGCCAACAACACTACCACATGAAGAGATTGATTATTAGACCTTTCGTCTATGTAAATATGCAAAGTACACTAATATAATTTCTTAATAAAAATCATTAGACAGGGCATGTGTTATGTTGGAATTTGGGGCCTAACTCATCCTTACAAAACCGGCTTGTAAGGTGAGGAGTGCCTCCTCTTTACAAACTCTTCTCAAGAGTCCTATCTATCCGATGTGGGACTAAATCCACCCCCTCAAAGCCGACACAATGAAGGTGATGGAGGCTGCAATAAAGGCTAACCAAAGGTCACAATTTAGGCGACTAGGAGCGGACCACAATTAAGGCAGAATTTCCAACACACCCCATCATGCTTCAGCCCGGCCCAATGCGCCTGAAGCGTGGACGATGCAGGAAGCCCAACGATAGATCTAGGATAGGCTCTGATACCATGTTGGAATTTGGGGCCTAACTCATCCTTACAAAACCAGCTTGAGGAACTAAATCCACCCCCTCAAAGCCAACACAATAAAGGTGTTGGAGGCTGCAATGAAGGCTAACCAAAGGTCGCAATTTAGGCGACTAAGGGCGGACCGCAATTAAGGCGGAATTTCCAACACACCCCCTCACGCTTCAGCCCGGCCCAATGGGCCTGAAGCGTGGACGATGCGGGAAGCCCAACGATAGATCTAGGATAGACTCTGATACCATGTTGGAATTTGGGGCCTAACTCATCCTTACAAAACCGGCTTGTAAGGTGAGGAGTGCCTCCTCTTTATAAACTCTTCTCAAGAGTCCTATCTATCTGATGTGGGACTAAATCCACCCCCTCAAAGCCAACACAATGAAGGTGTTGGAGGCTGCAATTTAGGCAACTAGGGGCGGGCCGCAATTAAGGAGGAATGTTACATCCTTGTTGCCATACAAACTATGTGGAGTAGAGTTGGGGCTTTTGATTATATTTTATCATATACTAGTAAGGAGTGTGGGAAGGAAGGGCAGAGAGAAGTATTAACAAACAACTCAACTGCAGCCAGCAATTTCAAAATACAATGAAGAACAACAAACTTCTAAACAGTTTAAATAAAACAGTGCAACATCTCAGAGCAGGTTCAAGAATACAATTGAAGTGAAAATGCAAGCAGGGAAAATCAGGAATGAAGAAAACAGAACAAGCGAAGAGGAGTCAATTTCGAAAAACTAGAACAACGACCAAAGACTCACCAGGAATCAACCAGTCAACGTCTACCATGTAGTTTGAAAGGACAGCAACTAGAATATCCCCCTACCAACAATAACCATTGAAATAAGTCAACACATAGTTCCAAAGTTTTCCAACATGAAATTCAACTTGTGTATTTTATGAAAAATAATTATCAAGCCAATCATGAAACAATGCAAGCTTTCCATTGAAGCACTGTGTGATTATTCTTAGCAGATGGTTGAAAGTTAAAACATTCAATTCAAGACAGCGCAGCAAAAAGTGTACAATAATATCAAATATAACTACAAAGAATACTAGTAGTAACACATCTTTCAGACTCTCTTTCCAACACTCTCCATGATTGAGATAAATTCGTGTGGATCACATTAAATTATGCGAGTCTCATAATCTCATATTTAGAGACACTCATTCTAAAGTGGCAGAACCCACATGAATTTCTCTCAATTGTGGAGAAAGTGCTGAAAATTGTGTTACATTTATAAATTGAAACTTGAAAGAGCATTTCTCATATAATTAATATAACTAATCATTTACTACCTGTATAACATCACTAATTGAAACACATGAAGTATTTGCCCAAGGTGGTAACCCTTGCACACGTAAAAGTCGGAAGGTGCAAGGTATTTGATCATCAGCAACACGGAAATCACGAATAGGCTCTTCACATGACCGAGAAGATCCATGCTTTTGTGTCACAGCAATTTTATCATTCCTTTGTGTCGCTGCATTTTTTCCACGTTCCTGCACATTTCACACAAAACAATGAAATCATTAATTGAAGTCTACAAATAATAGCGGTTATAACACAAATTCAACACAACAAAATACACATACATGATGTTTATTGTCTGCAACCTGGGGAGATCTTTGCGACACTTGATATTTAAAAAGATGGTGACCAGGAATGAGCTCAATAACATCTCCATCAGAAATGGTAGCTGTTTCTTTGGAGTTAAGCTTCCTTCTCTTATTCCCCGAATTAACAACGACTGGATTCGTCCCTTCCTAACATTCACAAAGCAAAAATCACTAATTAAAAGGAAAACATCAGGTGACATAATGTTAACTTGGTGGTTGAGTTACGGGAGTTGAAAACTGAGCAAGAGTCTGTTTGAATTGATTAATTTGAGTTTATCTGCTGGTATAAACACTTATGAAAGTGGTTGGAAAAGCTTATCGAAACAGCTTATGATATGCCCATAAGCTGTTTACAGCTTATTTTCATGAGTTTTCCAGGATATCTTATGAAAGCAGCTTTTGGCTTATAACTTAACACCAATAACAACGAAGCCTTATCCCACTAAGTGTGGTCGGCTACATGAATCAAACGGCACCATAGTGTTCTATCCAAAACATAATTAAGAGTTATATGATACATGTTGAAGCGCATAACTAAGCTATTTATCCAAATGTTGACTAAATACCCAATCTGTTCACCAAAATTGTAGACTTGTATCAACTTAGTCCATCACATTATTAATATTTCAATATAATCCCTAAAATTGCAAAACGGTAATCACACCCATCCTTCTATTTGGATCTATTATCAAATGAGCAAACAATCATTTTAGTCTCTGAATGCGTGAGACACTGCCACTATAATCCTTAAATGTATCGAAATTGCAAACACAACGTTAGTGCCTCTTTTGTTAATAATATTATGGACTTAATTGACAAACAAAAAACACATTGAGGACAAAATTGACTATTTAAAAACGAATTTGATGACCAAAATAACTAATAAAACAGACACTTATGAATGTGTTTGCAATTTCAATACATTCAGAGACTATAGTAACAACAGGGGGATGTGTAGCTCACTTGGTTGAGCTAAGGGATTAAAGGAGTTACGAACTTAAAGGTCCAGGGTTCGAATTCTGGCAAGGGAGAAAAATACTAACATAACAATTACCATACTAACATTTTTCATTCAAATAAGAGAAGAGACTATAGTAACAACACTTCACACATCCAAGGATCCAAATGGTTGTTTACCCATTATCAAATATATCACTAACATTATTATTGACTTATTTTCAATTCAAATGCATTATAACCATTACTAATTTAATATCATTATAGTCCCAACACTCCCTTTTTAACACTCTAAAATCCACTATCTTATTGGATGAAATCCATGTGGGTCCCACACTTTGAAAATGTAAAGTCACAGCATGAGACACTGACACAAACACAGATAGGAACACCAGCTCTGACATTGACACGGACAATGCCAAAAATATGAAGAAAAAAAGTTAATTGAATATAATCAAATGTGTTAGTGTGATGCCCGACATTAACATGTGTTAGACACCAGATACGCTTTCGATCAGAAATGGCGGTAGCATTATAATACAAATTACACTAACATATTTTGTTAAAAAAATGTAGAACTAAAATAATACCACAAGCAAATTTGCAGTGCCATCGATTGAAGCAGTTATGGTGAGATGTTTGCGGCTAAGCCTCTTGTCATTGACGGTAAGGTTGTTCCGTCCAATGATATTTGTGCCATCTGTTATAGCTAATTTTGGAGTTGAAGCTTTTTCTTGTTCTTCGGAATTGTGATTCAGTGGAATCAAATACCCAATTTGGGAGTGAGAGAAAGACATGAATGAATCAAATAACCAATTTGATTCTGGAAATTGAAACTCTGGAGTACTGTCACCTTCTTTTTCTTTTTCTTTTTCTTTTTCACTGCACCCTAGAGCATTGGAAGTTTTAATTTTTCTAGTTACGCTCCCTACTTTTCTAGATACACACCCTCAAACTCCATATTTACACCAGTTATGCTGCATATTTAAGAAGTTTGAACTACACTCTCCAACTTTAAGTTAAAATATACACTCCTCCATTAAAAAGTAAAACTTATATTCCCATCTCTCATGAGATGCTTGAATTACAACTCCTCCCTTAGTAATTAAATATGCGTTATAATTTAATCTATTTTAACATAAATAAATATTTTTACGATATCTGCTAATTTTAAAACACCATTTAAAAAAAAATCATTTATTTATAATTTAAATGTCAATGATGATTAAATTTAAATACTTTCTAATTAATTTTATAACTTAGAATATAAAATTCATTTTTAAATAATCATATTTTATCGACTTTAGTAATTTTCACTCATTTTAATTTTATTTTGTGTTGTTTTATATTATATAATTTATAATAGGGTTTCAAACTAGATATTAATGAAATTGTGAATATAAAATAAAGAAAAATATGAATTTGAATAAAACATAGAGAAAAATAGGGTTTAAACTATTTTTCTTCGGAGTGTGTTCGTTTTTTTTTAATTATAAATTACTAGAAATAAAAAAAAAGATTATTAAGGGAGAAAATTGTAGATTTTAACATACGAGTGGTGTTGAATGTAATTCTAGCTCTTTCAGGGGTGAGGAATGAAACATTTTCTAATATGTTTTGCATAAGAGGGGAGGGGAGTGCATATTTTAATATAAGAGGGAAGGGGAGTGTAATTCAAGCATCTTTCAAGGAAGAGGAATGTAATTTACACATAAATAAATAAAAATTGAACTAACCCAAAATGAAAATTTTATTAAATACCCTATGTTTGGGTCAGCATATTGGACCTGGCAAGTCAAACTTGTGAATTTGACCATTTCTTTTTTCCTTTTTCCTTTTTTAAATTGATTCAACTGTTATTTAATTTAAAATGTCATACCTCAATGTTTGGAAATGAGAGGTCTCACATGTATGACCCAACATTCAGGTAGATCTCTTAAATCATTAGGATAGTTTAAGAGGAATATGAAGAAATTGTGCAAATATGGTGGAATTACTACAAATGTTGAAGTCTTGTTGACCAAGTAAATTCTCATGGCAATGAAGACTTTATTCAACACGAAGTTAGTGGGAAATCAAGTTGCCAACACTTCAAATTTGTGGTCATAAGTTTTAAAACCGTCATCAATCAACCAACGAAAACAAATTATCAAAGCCTTTAAAATAGTGGTTGCCACAACCACCCGTAATTAGGGGTTACGATCGTAACAACCTTAAGAGTTTAATTTTGTGGTTTTTCTTGAGGCACTTGGATGATCATGTGTAATGTCATTCGTAAAATTTGTAATGTATGAGTAGTGCACAAATTCATCATGCCTAGGCTAAAAATAGGCTTAGCATTGCCTTGGTTTCAGACTATTCCTCACCATAGTATCCATATACTCTTGCATTTTGTTCTTAGTTTTAATAAAAGCTTCTTTATTTTTATTTCTTGTTATTTATTTTATCATGAAACTCATCACTATAGTGAGTAGTCTCTTCCTTCTGTAACACCCTTGAATCCCACATACAATATTAAATCATAAATGCAACAATTTATCCCACCTTTTTTTCTTTTTTTCAATGCACCCTAGAACATGGGAAGTTTTTATTTTTCTAGTTACACTCCCTACTTTTCTAGATACACACCCTTAGACTCGATATTTAATAACACCATAAATAATATAAAATTGAACTAACCTAAAATAATTTTTTTATTAAATACCCTACCTTTGGATCAGCATATTGAACCTCACAAGTCAAATTTGTGATTTAAAATGTCATACCTCGTTGTTTGAAAATGTAAGGCCTCACATGTATGACCCAATAGTCACTTAGATCTTTTGAATAATTAGGATGATTTAAAAGTAACATGAAGAAATTGTGCAAGTAAATTCTCATGGGAATGAAGACTTTATTCAACACAAAGTTAGTGGAAAATCAAGTTGCTAACACTTCAAATTTGTGGTCATAAGTTTTAAAACCGTCATCAATCAACCAAGAAAGACAAATGATCAAAGCCTTTATAAAATAGTGGTTGCCACAACCACCCATAATTAGGGGTTATGATCGTAACAACCTTAAGAGTTTAATTTTGTTGTTTTTCTTGTGAGGCACTTGGAAGATCATGTGTAAATGTCATTCCTAAAAATTCTAATGTATGAGTAGTGCATGAATTTGTAATGCCCAGGCAATGAATAGGCCTAGCATTAATAAAAGCTTCTTTATTTTATTTCTTGTTCTTTATTTTATTATGAAACTCACCACTATGATGAGCGGGTAGTCTCTCCCTTGTATTAGGATCTTGGAAAGTAGTTTGATGATGAATTTTTCCTAATCCTTTTATTTTATTGTGAGAATTTGAAACTGTGATCTAGCCTCATTGATTTTAAGCAAAATCAAGGCAACATTTTTGTTGAAAGACAAAAAGGTTTTTGGAAATATAATGCTAGGAAAAGGTCTTGAAGAATGAGAATAGCCTAAAGATTTTTGGGATGAAATGTGTAATATGACTTAATGAGTCTTACCAACATAGAAACCATGAAAATACAGAGCTATGTTGGTAAGTCACAACCATTGTTCCTTGCAAGGGGACAAATAATATTTCAAAGAGTTACAACATCATTAGGCAATGATTTCTCATGGCGTTGAAAAATATTACGATTTGAAATTGTTCATTATTATAATGATGAACTCCAATGATTCCAAAATATTTTTATTAATGGCATATGTTGAAAACAAAAATCAAACATCAAATCTAAAAAATCAAAACAAAATCTACCTAGGAGAAAAATGTATCTTGATAATCACAAGTCCCTGAGGATTCATACTTTTTTATAGAAACAAAATACCCGTACACTTGTGATACTTTTTTATAGAAACAATTCGCTCGTCTCTTTCAAGCCTTTTCAATTGCCGGCCTTTAAGATAAATCATAAACATAACTCTCGTCTATTTCTTAACCTTCATATTCCTTAATAATTATGTTCATAAATTTACATTTAAGGAACCCCAATTTCATACCAAACATGAGACATTTCTTATAAATAACTTCCTTTTCAAGGAACCTGAACTCGATGCCTTTGGATGTTGCGGCCAACATGATACATTTTGTGGAGAGGAACTCATAATTAAGAGGAGGTCAATGAAATGGAAAAGGGATTTCGTCCCATGGCCTGTGATAGAATGACTTTCATCAATATATATCTTGAGCTCTTTACTATTTAAAAAGGTCCCCAAAAAGAACTTAAATATGGATTTTCCAATATTTAAGTATCATAGACTTTCTTGAACAATAAAAGAATAAGGACGTGAAAATTTTTCATGATGCATTTTCATACTTGCAATGGTGAAAAAAATCAATCTCTTATTTCCTCATCAGAGAGAAAGTGATGATTATTCTTCCTCCAAAGCAATATGACCTTAATGATTGAGACAATTCTTCCTCCAGAAAATAGAGATAGGGGATAAAAAAATTGGGAGAGTTGGTTATTCAACCTTTTGATCACCATCCTTAAAGAAAAAAAGAAGAAACTTGGACTTGTGGCAATCTTCATATCAGTTTTCAAGGAAGAATTGTGTTAATCAACTCGGTTTTGAATGTTATCCCTATTTTTCATATTTACTTCCAGAAGTTATCGATCTGAGTGTGGAAGATGGTAGTTCGTATAAAGATACAATTTGTGTGTGTGCGCGCGCGCCCGTGGGGGGGATAAGAAATTGAGCTAGATTAAGTTGGATAAGGTGTGTCAATCGAAATAGATCAAAGGTTTGAGGGGTAAAAAATGTTAGTGTGGTTAATTTAACTTTGTAGCTAAATGGAGATTGAGATTTTGGCAACCTGGCTCTTCATTTATAGAATGAGGTGTTGGGTGTCAAATATGAATAGTGGATTTTCCCATAGGTCATGTGGTGCGACAAGGACTTTTTGTATGTTTCTTTGAGGTGGTAGAAAGACATTTGATTTTTAGATAGTAGGGGAGATATGATTGGTTTCCAAAATTGGTGGTCAGAAAATTAGGTAACAGGAAGAATAATCGTTTTTGGCTAGATAGAGGGGTATGGGAGGTTCATTCGAACGAAAGGTTTGGCCGCCTGTTTACATTCTTAACCCAAAAAGAGTGTTTTATGAGAATGATAGGAGTTTGTAAGGGGGTGTGTGGAGGTGGCAATTCTAATGGAGAAGAAGGCTCCTCAAATGGGAGGAAGCGTTCCAACTGCAGTTAATGGACAATCTTACAACTAGTTTGAGACCCTTAGAGGAATAAAGCTGGTGTTGGCGGGGTGATGATTTTTTGGTTAGATCAGTATGTTGGTGGGGTTGTGCTAGACAGATTTGATGAAAAGTGTCAAAAGGATTTGGAAGAGCCCGACGCTAGCAAAGGTAATTGATTTTCGTTGGAGACTACTTCAGTAGAAGATTTCAACTAGAAATAACCTTGCGTTTTGTGGAATTATTATTTCAACGGGTGTGAAGGATTACGTCATTTGTCATGGATTGCTCGAAACTCCAAACCATTCATTTTTGTATTGTGGTTTTGTCGTGAAAGTTTGGTATACTATTTTATGTTGGCTCGACTTTATCATTGTAATTCCTTTGAATATGTTCATCCTATTTGAGTGTTTCATTGGGCCTTCACCTACTAAGAAAATTAGAAACGGCCTTTTGTTGATTTGGTATATATACGACAATTTGGGAGTTGTGGAAAATCTAGAATGAGAGGGTGTTTGGTAAAAGAGGGTGTAATCACTTGGATGTTGTAGAAGCTATAAAGGAGATGTCGTGGATATGGGCTTTAGGAATGAGATTTTTGTCCCATTGTTTATATTTTGAATAATGTTGGGACACATATTTTGTCTTTTGAGTTATTGATTTTGTAAACGATGTTTGGACAGTTTGGTGGACTGAAAATGTTATGATTCCAACTTATAATTAGTTGGTTCTGGGCTGTTCAGAGCATATGTAGTTCGTTTAATTGATTGTTCTTTGCGCTTTTCATTTTCTGTCGAACGTGCTAGGAGCTTTTATGGTGTTTTCCCCTTGCGGATCTATTTGATGTTTCTGTAGGTTCAACTGTAGTCCCTCGAATTGTAAGGCCTCGTATTTGTTTCAAATTTTGCCTATAAGTTGTTGCGGACGCCCCTTTGCTGAAGTTTTTAGGGTTAGTTTGTTAAATTTTAGGCTTAATTGGTCTTTTGGTCCCCTAACTAATTTCAAGTTTTTATTTTGGTCTCATACCTCGTAAAATCCACAATTTGGTCCCTTATGTTTATCTCTGTTATTGAAATAAATCCTTGACTGTTAACTTTAACCCCAAATGTCTATGGTGGAGCAACCTTAAGAGTGGTCCACCATAGATCCTATTATTTATTTTAATTTAACCGTTTGATCTTCTTTTTAAAGGAGGACCATTGGATTACGCAGGTCTATTTTATCTTACGGTGAGTCAACAACAACTAATTAATTTTCTTTTTCTTCATCTTCTTCCTCACTCTTGTTCATCATCTTCAACATCACATTCATGAACACCATAATCATCTACCTAGAAACACTATTCAAAATAGATATGTTTAATGTTGTGATTTCCATATCAATCTATCGAAAACAAATTCAGCCACACAATCAACACTGGAGAAGATCATAGCATTAAAATCATTAACTAGAAACAGGGAAATTGAATCAAAACCTAAAGGGATCAATTTTATAAACTTCCACCAATCTCATCCAAAAGGAACAATATGAAATTCATTGTACTCACATCACTAACAAAACCACTAGCAACCCCAAATAATCCCAATCATAAACTCTGTCTAAAACTAAGACCAGATAACAAAAAATATGAAACTAAATTCAATAACTGCATCTGCAAAATAAAGTTTTTCATCTAAGATTCATTTATTCATCATTAGCGGCACCCTTGTAAGAACCACCAACTTTCTTTGGCATAAACATGTTGTGAATATTGGGCATAACACCAGATCTTACGATATGTATATGAAAATTGGGGAAAACGATGAATTAAACTAAAATTGAGCATTAAACCAGCTTTCTTTCATTCAAAAACGATGAATTAATCTAAAATTGGGGAAAACGATTTGAATCACGAAACCCTTGATCTTGCGATATGTTGAAAAGAACAAGAGAAAAATTTCGAAGAATAAGAGAGGTGAAAGGAAATTTCAAAGAATAAGAGCGGTGAAGGGAAATTGAATGCCCGCTTTTTTACTCCAAAAAACGATGGTGGGATACTGTAATGAAGGAAGTTGAGTGAGACTTCGATGGAGTGGATTAAAGATTGCAAAATGGAAAGGTTGGTGAAGAGGGATTTAGGTTTTTGGAAGAAAAAAATTATGGAAAAGGTTGATGAAATTTGACGAAGAAGAGAGAAGATGATGAAAAGTGAAGAAAATTAGGTGTTGACAGTTCACTATTAAATAGAATGGACATGCAATCAAATGGTTAAAATCATATCAAAAAATTTAGACATTAAAAAACAAATGGAGGGGATCAATTTGGCTAACGGAGAAAAACATAAGGGATCAAATTGCGAATATTACGAGTTATGAGACCAAAATGAAAACTTGAATTATTTAGAAGACCAAAAGACCAATTAAGCCTAAATTTTATTATTTTAATATTATTTAAATACTATATATACATTACCTTACCATTGCTCATTTTTTCACAATTCTCTCTCTCTCTCTTCACACTCTATGCATCCTCTCTTTTATTCATCGCCGTCACAAAATAAATTTCTCTCTTTTATTTTGGAGCTTGATCTTGGTTCCGTAAGTAGATCACAATCGTCATCGTCATCTAGCGGTAGAAGATTACTGAGGTAAAAATATTTCTCTCTTTTTTCTTCTTTTTTCTATGGGACGAAAATGAATTACGTGAGGGTGGGGAGGTTTGATTTACGATTTTTCTTGCGCATTTGTTTATGAATGTGATAGATCATGTTGATATATTTATAGATCTAAAAGAAAATTTCATTTTTGAGCATTTTGAAAAATTTGTGTTTTTGGAAAATTATTTTCTTTGCGAAAGTATTTTTTATATTTAGTTGATCTATCAATGCATTGAAATTATTTAAAATAAATAAATAAATATTTTGGTTGTTTTTCGATAGAGCATGAAACATATGTTGTGTTTTGGACTCAAAAGTTTGAAATTTTGTCATAAATTGTAGTCCAATGGATCCAAGTATTTGAAACGATGAAAATAGTCATATGGTTTGTGATTATCTATCGGTTATTTAAAAAGTTTGAGTTGAATCTTTATTTTGAAAATGTTAGTATTTTTATGTGTATTTGAGCTATTATTTCATACTTGAAAATGAATGAGTATCGGAGTCACTAAATTTAAAACATTGAATTTTTTTTTGGTGAGATTGTGATTAATGTTTGAACATAAAGTTACGGTAAATGACATAAACATAGAGAGGATTCTGTCAAGTTTCATCAAAAAAATATACTTAGACTTTTTCAAAATATTTTGAGCATAGTTACAGACAAAAGTTGTTTTTGGAAAATGTGTCTGTATGCATGAATTTCATTATGTTTTGAGCTAGTAATTTTGAGGAAAATGAATTTTTAGAAGTCTTAAATATTTTGAGAAAAGCTTTGGAAACATTTTAAATTCTGCAGTGTTGGGCAAACTTTTATACAAGATTTCAAGAAAATGTGTTGTTATTGGTTAAAATTAAATTAAGGTTGAGTTGGCATTATGCAGATAACTCCAAATCAAGTCAATTCCTACTCAAAATATTGGTTCGCTTTATTTCCAGTAGCATTAATAATTTTTGATGTGTTTTTTAAGGAGTAATTATTAATTGTTATAATTTTGTCATTTTTTTTGTTTTCTTGTTTTTTTTCTCCAAAAAATATAAAAAAAATAGATTCTAAATGTTGTAATTTTTTTATTCCAAAATTATCGATGTCTTTGGATTTTTATATATAGTGTTCAACTCTAAATTATATACGTGTCTTGTCTATTCTCTTCGATTCCCTTATTTTTGTTTAATTTTTTGAACTATGATTATTCTTCAATCATATCCTTTACATGCAATATCAAACTCTTTGTTATAGACAAAGAAGTATATTTTCATCAATTATACTTTTATTCAAGAGTTTAAAATAAAAATGGGATGTATACATATTTGCACATTAATGCTGTGACTCTAATTTTTTTTATGTTACACCTGCACCTTTTTGTGAGTTGATTGTGAGTTGATTTAAAACTAATTAAGAGCTTTGTTTAAAAGAGATCCATTGATATTTGAAAAGATCCATGTATAAATTTTTGTTTTAGATAATTATTATTTTAATCACTTTTATTTATTTATCATATATCAATTTAAAATTGATATATGAGAAATATAAATAAAAATGTATATGAATAAAAATGTACAAAATAATAATTAATTAAAACAAAAAATGATACATCAATAAATTTCAAATATCAATCGAACTCTCTTTAATTAAAGTTCTCAATTGATTTTAAATCAACAACGACAAAAAGGTACGTGTAAAAGATAAAAAAAATTATAGTTACAATATTCAATGTGTAGGCATACAAACGTACCTCTTTGATCTTAAACTCTTGCACAAAAGTATAATTAAATGAAAAGATTTCTCGTTTTGATAACAAAGAGCATGTGATTTCATGCAAATATTGAAGAATGAACATAGTTCAAGAAATTAAACAAAAACAAGAGAATTGAAGAAAATATATCAAACATAGATCTACTTTAGAGCTAGCCACTATATATAAAAAAGCACCATGAAAATTTCAGGACAAAAATATTAACATATTGAATCTAATTTTAATTTTGTGTCGGAGAAGGTCAACAAACAAGGAAATTTAACAAAATTTTAACAATAGATTTTTTTTTTTGACAAATTAACAATAGATAAATACTCCTTAAAAAACCCATAAAATTTATTCATGTGAGTGCTCTAGCCTGTATTTTAGAACAATATACAAATACTCCTTAATATAACCATAAAATTTATTCATGTGATCCAATTTGTTTTCTTATTCTACTCTTAGATATAAATAATAAAAATTGATATTTGGATACCTGACAATCATCTAAAAGAAAAATTAGATTATAACTTATAATTTCAATGAGTAAGATACACATCACCATTACTCATGATAGTGTATTTATAATAGTTTTCATGAATAAGGGTGACGTGTACCTTAACCATTGGAATTATAGATTATAATCTAATATTTTCTTCTAGATAATTGTGGGGTATTCAAATATCAATTATAT
>Ga0228710_1004205_pt1 | contig 22723 bp, 11 predicted proteins | sample MedpolnodulmetaG_FD_177995 | JGI IMG/M metagenome (GOLD analysis project Ga0228710, IMG submission 177995) | Root nodule microbial communities from Medicago polymorpha collected in Santa Monica, California, United States - pink nodules | ecosystem: Host-associated > Plants > Roots > Nodule...
TTAAAAAGACAATTAAGGTTATGATAACGCTGACCGACTCTCTTGATGATTTGAAGGCACAACTTAACACTTATTTTGAGCATCTTGGTGAAAATCAATATACACGTCACTTGTTTGGACAAATGTCATGCATAGACCTAGGAGAAGATAGAGAAGAATACGCATGGAAAACGGCAAGCTATATGCCTTGGCTTATTGAAGACGATAGCGACATCGGATTTATGTTTCGGAATATGGTGGAAAATAATATATTATATATGTATGTTCGTTCCATATGCAATTATGTTGAATGTGTTGTTTAATTTAATTATATGTAATGAGTTGTAATGTGTTGTTTAATTATGGACACTATGTAAAGTTTTGATGAATTTCAAACCTTTGTGTAGTTTGAACCAAATGTCGGTTTGATTTAATTATGGACAATTGTAAAAGATATTGTATTTTTCTTGTTTATCACTGAGTTTAAATGTTGTATGAGTTATATTGCATTTGAAAATGTTCTGGTAAAAACTGGCCGAAAAAATGGCTTGGAAATGTTTACAATTATGCAAAATCCACTGTCTGCATAATTGTTTTTCTCGGCAGTTAACTACCGAGGTTTTCCTCGGCACTTAACTGCAGCCGGTTTAAAAAATCTTCGACAATCAACTGTCCAGCGACAATTCCGTCTTTTACATCAGCCTTTTCAAATGTGTCAACAACATCGTTCATTTTTGATAAAGAAGACGCACCCTAATTCTATTTCAAATTTGCGGAAAGACTAAGGCACAGTACCGGTTTTTTTGAGTTGAAGTTGAACGACACCAACGTTAGACAAAGAAGAGTCGTTAAAACAAAACAAAACCCATTTTATGTTTCTTTGTTTTTGTTTACCACTATCACCACTTTCACTACTTTCCAACATCACCATGTCAGAGAAGACCCTAAACAAGAACAAGACCCGAAAGCGTAACGTTAATGGTGTCACCAAAAAGACACTAACTTTGGTAAAAACAGAAGACATAGAAGATTCAGCGTCATTCTTTTCAAAAGACGAGACCCACAAACTGAGAACGGTTTTATTGGATTGGTATGATCACAACCAAAGGGTTCTTCCTTGGAGAACAACGTTGAATGACGACCATGAAGAAGAAGAAGTTGAAAAGAGAGCTTATGGTGTTTGGGTTTCTGAGGTTATGTTACAGCAAACAAGGGTTCAGACTGTTATTGCTTATTTTAACCGTTGGATGCTTAAATGGCCCACTATTCATCATCTTGCTAAGGCTTCTCTTGAGGTTCATTTTCATTCATTCCCTTTCCCCTTTTTGTTTGTAAAAATTGTTTTTTTTTTCTGTTTTTTTTATAGGTAAAATGTTAGTTGCTAGCTCCGTAGCACCGACACTTCTAATAGAAGGCGTGTCCGGTGTCTGACATGTATCAGTGTCCTACACTGACACATGAGATTACATTGAATTATGTCATTTTCTCAAATTATCATTAGGTGCCAGGTGTCAACGTCGTGTTTGATGTTCGTGTCTGCATTCGTGTTTCATAGGTTGTTAGTATATTGTTAGATGGGAGGGGGAAATGTTAGCAGCAGGGATTTAATCTTGGCCCTTCTTAAACTCCTTCACCGTCCCAACCCTTTAACCACTGAGCTACACCTTCAGGGACTTCTTTTTCATAGATATTGTTGAGTATGACTCATATTCACGCGGGTAGGCGCTCGAGTGTAGCAAGCAGAGTGAATGGACTGTTGTATAGTAGTTAAGTACTGGATCGTATTTTGTAACCCTAAGTATTGTATAATCGAAAAACTACAGCCATCACTTATGTGTTGGAGATGTAGGCACAATTGACAAAACTCCGTGATCGATTGTTTGTGTTCTTGTGTGTGTTTGTTAATCTGATTTGGGAGATTTGCTGTTCTAACACATAGTATGATGGATTAGTGGTTACCTTAGATTAAATTATAATCTTAAATAGAATTTTGTGAAGCTTTATTATAGACAAGATGTCATAATCTCATTTAAGTGGATTGAACATGAATGGAGAAGATGTGTGGAAGCTATATGAAAAGTGGAGCTATGTGCCACCCTGCACTTCGGATTGAAGACTTGTTTAGTGCGAGACACGACAACGACACATGTAGTAACATTCAATCACTTTTATTTTCTTAAATTATTATCGATATCTATGAAACAGTGTTCAGTGTCTGCATCTGTCAGTGCTTCATTGGACTGGAGTACCTAGATGTAGTCTAATAGATTGAGTTAGATGGTCTAGTTAACTGATACACGTGGAAAACATCACCAAGTGGAACAAGCTTGGTTGTTGTTTATTTTTCTGTCAAACTTATGTTATCAAGTTGTGAACTTAAATGCAAATGTTCCGTTATTAAGTTATCAAGTTCCTGTCATTTTTTGGGGGGGGTCATGAATTAATTCGGAAAAAATTCTGCTTTGACACTATAATGTTGACAAGTTGTGAAATTTAGTGCTGATTATTTGATGATATGATTCCACATTGAAGTTATGAAATTTAAAAGCAAGCATTTGTTTTGATTTCTGTGCAGGAAGTAAATGAGATTTGGGCCGGTTTGGGATACTATCGGAGAGCTCGTTTTCTTTTAGAGGTGCGCTCTCGCTACTACATTGTTTTTCTTTTTACTATACCTTACAGGTCTTACCTATAAATTTTAAGAGACTGTGGACTGCTTGAACTTCTAATGGATAATATGAGTCTTCCTCCATCACATTATATTTTTTGACTTCTTAGTAACAGTAAGAACAGTTAAAAAAAGGCTTCCTCTAAAAAATTAATAATAATTAAAAAAGGCTTATAATGTATAATCAAAGTCTCATATATGGATATTGTCAAACATAGCATCCGTAGAATCTCCAGTTTCATACTGAACAACTTCTCCTACTTTTGATGTATGCTAAAAGATCCTCGATATCATGTTATGAATAATGAGAAGGTAAATAACCCACTCAAAGAAAGTAAAAACAGACCAATAAGAGAGAAGTATGCTAATAATACCAATACATGCTGCAAGGTTTAACCTGGCTCTTAACATTTCTTTGTTTAGGGGGCAAAACAAATAGTTGCAGAAGGAGGTAGTATTCCTAAAACAGCTTCTATGTTACGAAAAATTCCTGGAATTGGAGATTATACATCTGGTGCAATCGCCTCTATAGCATTCAAAGAGGTGGGTAGTTTCTGTGATTTTTGTCTATGAAGCACTGACACAGACGCACGCTGACAACAGTAATAATTTACAAAAGTGGAAGTGATTAAATGTAACTAGATGTATTGGTGTTGTGTCGGTGTCGGACATTGACACATCTTGGACACTTGACACACCTTTAATTCTAAGTGTCGGTGCTGCATATAGGTTATTGAAAAGTAAATATTGGCTATTTCTAATGAACTAAATTATCAGGCGGTACCTGTTGTTGATGGAAATGTGATAAGGGTGATTGCCAGACTAAGGGCCATTTCTGAAAATCCAAAAGACTCGGCAATCATTAAGAGATTTTGGTGAGTGTTTGTAAACTTCTGGACAAGTTATTCATCATTTTTTCTCGTAAAATTTTATAATCATTGCTTGCATTTCTATTCCTTAACTTATTTTGTTCTTTATTGATGTGTGTTGTTGGAATGGAGATTAAGGGAAATAGCTGCTCAGTTGGTCGATCCTCTTCATCCGGGAGATTTCAATCAGGCTCTCATGGAACTCGGTGCAACTGTATGCACCCCTTTGAACCCAAGCTGTTTGTCGTGTCCAGCATCAGAATTTTGTCATGCACTATCAATTGCTAAAGATAATAGCACAGCAGCAGTTACAGATTATCCGATTAAGGTTGTGAAGGTTAAACCAAGATCCGATTTTTGTGCTGTATGTGTTGTTGAATTACTTGGAGGTGAAAACCAATCTAGCAGCAAATTTGTTCTCGTAAAAAGGCCCGACGAAGGATTGCTTGCCGGTCTATGGGAGTTTCCGTCTGTCTTAGTAGATGGAGAAACTGCTCCATTAGCTAGACGAAAAGCAACCGATTGCTTTTTGAAAAAAAGTCTCAAAATTGACATCAGAAAGACCTGCGATGTTGTTTTGAGGGAAGATGTCGGGGAATTTGTTCATATTTTTAGTCACATTCGTCTCAAGTTGTATGTTGAGTTGCTGGTGTTACAATTGAAAGGTTTTAACCTCTTTCTATATAACATTACAAGTTGAATTTAATCTCTTTGTTTCTCCACATCACATTTATTTACTTTGCTTAAATAGGTTATGCTGGTTATTTATTATTATCATCCTATAGATGTGCATGAAAATGAAAACAGTGATTACATTTTATGTATACTCTTTTGTACTAATGCTACTTTTTTTCCACTTAAAAGGGACAGTAGGTGATTTGTTGAAAAGCAAGGACGATGAAACTACAACTTGGAAATGTGTTGAAAGCAATGCCCTCTCAAGTATGGGGCTGACGACCAGTGTAAGAAAGGTAGTACGATGCACTTAGCAACTCCACACTTGACATTGAGCATGTTAGGATTTTGACTTATTCGAACTTATTTAATGGCATAATCACTTGTGAGACAATTTTAGAGGGCTTAAAAAGCAACTTATGATGTTTCCTTGAGCTGTATTCAGCTTATTTCTATAAGCTCTCGAAGGTAGCTTATGAAACCAGCTTAAAGCATACATAAAACAGTTTGACTTTATTTTATCTTTTGGTATAGAAATTAAACGGGGCCTTAGATTCGATACAATATCACAATTACAACAGTTTTTAAGGACCTTTAGTGGTTGCATGTTATGCTTCTGTGTATTTGGTGCGATTCATTAGTGATTTTGAGGAAACTTTTTTTTCCTTCGTATTTTGTTATCATCTGTAATTTTGAAACGGCTCTATAGTTTTTACTTTGTTTCTTGTTTTCAGATACTTGTACAACAAATGGTTTCTCAAACCAGATTGGCCGTTTATTCTTTAGATTCAAAGAATCAAATTTGAAGTTTTTTATTCTTCTTGCTTTATATCTTGATACCATATTTCCGTATCGTAAAATTGGGTATACTGTTGCAGGTGTATGACATGGTTAAAAAATTTAAGCAGAAAAGACTTCCTTCTAACCTTGTGCCAACCAAAAAGAGAACTAGAACAACCAAGAAAAACTAGCCTGGTTGAATCAGATTGGCTGCATTTACAAAATTACTAATTAATTTGCTGATGTATAACACTTTCCTTGGATTTTATTCTTAGTAGACTGCACTGTTAATTTTGCAAGGTACTTTTTTCTTCATACCTTTTGGCAAGATATGGTATGTAAGGTTCTCAATATCTTTGCTATGCTATGTTTCTTTGTAATTGAGGTACCAATGTATCTTGATTTTATTTTGGTCAGAGTTAACAGGAAATTAACAAGACAAAATACATGTATTATGTATAATATATTTGATTGGTCATGTTTTAGTAGCAATAATTCTCTTTAAATATCTCTGCTTAATTTATTTCATAGTTTTTATTATCATATGTTGATCCATTTCTTAGAATTTATATCATTTTAGGAGTAAAAAGTTTTAAAGTATAGTTTATTATCCTCCAATTTTGCTATATTTGATTTTTAATGTCATCCAACTTTTATGAAGGAAAAATTGGCAAGTAAGGATCTCAATTTTTTTCTAAGAAGCAAAATATTGCCTATCATTGCTAATAACTTTGGTTATCTAAATTATCTATCATTGTATTTTTTTTCAATTAGTCAATATTTTGCTTCACCGTTAATGCAATAATGCTTATCTATTTATTATTTAAATTTGAAATATTAATTTATTTTTTTTCAAAAATTGTTAATTAATCATTATAAATTGAAAAGGCAAGATATTAATAAAATATTATTACTGAGCAAACAAGAAATGACAAAATGAATTATTTCCCTTCAAAAATAAAAAAGACAAAATATGGCCCATGCAGGTTTCGAACCTGCGACCTTCGCGTTATTAGCACGACGCTCTAACCAACTGAGCTAATGGGCCAATTGTGATAATAATCTTATTTGAGGTTTGTTGCACATTAAATATAGATACTTCTTTCGGCCAAAATTTGAATTTTTATTCGTCATGTTGTGGGAGTAGACTCAATGGTTATTTTTTATTTCTAACTATTAAAAAGTTTTTTAAAGAAAATCATTTTAAAGAAAATGATATTTAGCTTGAATCAGTAAAAAAGAATCATTTTAATTTGAATCTTATGTGACACATTCAGATTGTGTTCATAATAGTACAAAATGATTATTTTGAAACGCAAAGCCAAAATAAATAACCAACTTTGGATAAAACTAACATAATATATAGTTTCTCAACTAATTTATCTTTTAAGATCTCTTTTTTACTTTCACAAAAAATCAATTTGCCTTTGGCAATTTATTTATATGCACTTGATACTCAGTCACACATTATTTTCCACTAGTTTTTGTATTCTAGTGTTCCCAGTTTCTATATTTATTTTTTGTTAAATTCAATAGATAGATAGAAAAGGCAGAAAAATCAGTGGCGCATATTGTCTCAAGAACCATGTGGATCAGAAGGTTCATTCATTTTGTTCCTCCAACGTATGTTTCTGACAAAAACCATCAATAAACCAGTGACACAAAATGGATTAGAAAATAAAAAATATAATAAGAAAAAAAAAACACAGAAGAATAAAAATGGCACTTTTGTTAAGAGGTGCAGCACTTGGAGATTCCAGCTTTCGTTTGTGTTCTTTAACTTCAACCTCTTCTTCTTTGCATGTCTCTCAAAATGTTGTCATACCCAACTCATCATCATCACCAATACTACCTTTGGTATGGCAGCTCATATTAATTTATCAACTAAGAAAATTTATTATATTTGTCTATCTATCAATATATGCCTGTATGTCTGGATGAACATACGCGCGGGCACGTTACATTCAATAGATAAGAACTAAGTTACATGTTTATGAACGTGTGCGTGTGCACACGTTACATTCAATAGATAAGAACTAAGTTACATCTTTATTGGTCCTTGGGCAATTCAATTTATGTGTCAAGTTTACTTTTAGGTCAATTTTTATAAGTTTTGGATGAGATTCTTCTAATTTAATGTTGAACTTATGCAACTAAAATATTATATTTCAATTGCATTTATTACTATTGTTGTTGAAGTAACCAAATGATGATTATTTTTTATTTTTCTTTTCTTGTGTTGCAGATTGCAAGTAGATTTAAAGCAGTAAGCAGAAACAAGATAACTTGCTCTGCAGTTCAAGAATCATCTACTAGTACATCAAGTATGTTACTAAATGAACATAATCAAAACTTTGGTTTGGTTATATTTTGTTAGTTTAATTGGTATGCTACGTCAGTGTAAAAAAGTTTCACACATGCATATGATTGGATTCATATATAAAACACTTTTACGCTTGATGTTGTACACAAATTAAATCATTGATTTTTATTCGAGAATAATGCTTCATTCCACTAAATAGTCTAACTGATTTTTTGAAACTGTAATGTAATTAAAATTTGTGGTTTTAGCTACTGCTGAAACAAAGGAGGAGGTAAAGGCAGAAGCTCCAAAAGCAGCAACAGTAAAGAAGGCTCCTGCTAAAGCTCCAGTTAAGCCTTTACCTCAGATGATGGAGGAGGATGTGATTCCTTCATTGAAGGAAATATTAGAAGCCCAACAAGATCTCTCTGATATTGAGCTGGTTTTTCAGGACAATAAGGTTAGTAATGTAGCTATGCTTTCTATGTCATTGTTCAAATTAATCTCTTTGTAATGATTGCGAATTTTCGATTTAGGCTATATAACAAGGTACCCTATTGGCCTATTCCCCTTCCATCCTCCAACTCTCAGCTAGAATCAGCAAAACTTAAATGAACTATGAAGAGTGTTCGACGAACTTGATTTTGCAATTTTGATCCTGATTGAATGTTATTTTGAAGTAAAATGATTTATGTTTGAAATTTGTTATTTCAAAAGTAAGTTAGTAGTAAGGTTTAGCATGAAATTTCCAATTTAACACCAAAATTATAGTTGTTTACTTTCGGTCTAACATCGTCTCAGAAGTAAAATCATGTTTGATTAGAAGTAATCAAACAAGTTGGTTTAGAAATCACACTTGAGAAGTTGAGAGCTCCAAAGGGGGTTAGGAGCTCAAAAACATGAATCCTAAAATGCCCTAAGTATGTGTTTGGACAAGTGTTTACCAAATGTGATATAAAATTAACTTGATTTTATAAAATTGGTTAGAAATTAAACGACTTATGTTTAGATTTTATTTGTGGTAAGTTCTACAGTGAACCATCTTGATAGGTGGTCCATAGTGGACTGACACTTAAAAATTGCACAAAATACCAACGACCCTCCGTCTTTCGGAAGTAGAAGATTATGGTCCTCTTCATCTTCACAATTAAGACAATGACTTGATTGATGTCAATTTGACAAAAGCAATCACAAATACATACTAATTATGTTTTGACCAAGTGTGATCAAACAAGAGAAAAGTGTCTGTTGGTACAATGACTAATCAGAAGTTTTGACCAAATGACTAATTGGTCTTTCTTGTTTTTGCCAAACTGACACCAATTAGTCATTGTCGCAGACGTTACAACAAGAAAGACCATAAACTTTTACTTCTAGGAGTCAACGTAACGTAAGTCATCACTGGAGTTTCCACTTGATGTAGAAGTTGCCTCGTTCAGTTGCATCAAAAGCTAGATAAACTTCCTTCTATCAAATCCATGTTTCAATCCCCAAACCATAGTTGAAAAACAAAGGAAAAGTGTCTGTTTACCTTTTAAAAACACCACAATTAAGGTTTGACCCTTGAAAACATTGGTTTGGGTGCTCCAAATGTAGTTCCAGATGCATTATAAGTGTCTCATCAAGCATGTTCATTTATTAAGAGTTTCAAATTATTGAAACAAGTTACTTATAACATTTCATTCATTTGTTATTATGACTGACAGTTGGAAGGTTCCTTTCTGAAAAAAGGCAATCCCTATTCATTTTGGGCCTTCTTTCCCACTGGAATTACAGGTATGTGCATTTGGTGCCAGCTATTAAGAAAGTACTAGTTCCTAACTAACATTGAGTTAAATGCAGTTATTAACAAATGCTAGCATAATTATTTGCTTGAATAGGTCCAAAGGGGTTTTCCCTGTCATCTTATAACTCAGGAGCAAGCACTGTTGAACCGTTTCTAGTTGATGAGAAGAAAGTTACTTCAAAACTCATTGTCTTTTGGGTTGAAAAACGTTTGGCAGCACAAGGGATTATTCCTGTATGGAAAGATTGATTCTCATAAACGAATTTTCATTTTGGTTGCAAATGATGTAGCATACAATTCGACATTCTCTTGTACCTTGGCTCATTGACTATGTGGTATATGGTATATACAGTGTTGTTTTGATCAATGTGCAATTACTTGTATATGATTTTATGAACACGTTTGTTGATCAATGCTCGGGTTTGTGATTATTTCGTACAAAAACACCTTTTTAATCTCATTTCAGATCGTCGCATGGCCTAATGAGAAATGTTGAGGAGAACAGATTTCTCATATTGTATAAGTTTTTTTAATACCATATATAAATAAAACATTGACACAAATTTATAAGGGGGCTTTGCTCAGACATTTAAACTCGTAAAACAACCTAAGATAGAGAAAAATCAATACACGGAATACTTCGCCAGTTCGAAATTTTAACAGCATTTTCAAATTTAGTTTCTTCATCTCACTCATTTCTAGAATGTGGAAATTGTTAAACAGAAATAAATATGGCAATAGAGAAAAGCTCAAGCTCTTGTACTGAAGCAAATAACTAAGCACTTGTGGTCAGAGTCACAAAACATGAATCAAAAGATAAAACTATTAAGTTCATAAGGTAGCATATTATGCACTATATAAAAAATTAATATTTGGCAACACTGAATAGTAAATTTTGCTAAACTCATTTCTTTCCTCCCGCGGTATGGGGAAATCTCTCGGGGAGACAGATAAAAAAACAGGGTAACAATTCTAAGGTTGCCTCAACAATCTGTTTTATTACGGATATTTCCTCTACAAACATTTTGAACCAAGCATAAAACTCTTAGATCCTTGTGGAAAACATTTTACGGGAGCTGAATATCTAACTTTCAACCTGCCAAAGAGAAGAAAAACATCATCAATACACCACTTCCAAGGAAATTATAACTATCAGGGACATGTCTATAAGAATAAAATAATCATAACTGAATCTCCATCTCTGAAATTCTCTCTCTAACTCTAATTAATTACATCAGAAAATATTATTGGTTTAGTCTAGATGGAAAGAATATATACTTTTAATATGTGCCATCCTCTACCGTAGAATCTTTCGAATCCTTCAAGTGTGATACGTTTTGATTCCAGATTAGTATTTCCAGATGTTCAAGTACTCAATGTAAAATAGAAAAATTAAAGGGTCAGCAGGACTAAAAAGAATGTAGTCAAAGATCTTGTACTAGATGTTTTATGAAAAGAATGTACTAGATTACACTACTCTTTCACCAGATGCATAAAAAAAATAGTAGTGAATTTCATAGGTTCGCTAACAGATCATGATTCATAGGATGAAAGTGGTGTGTTTTATGGTTGAACTAAGCCTTATGCCCTTATTCCATTAGGTGGGTCAGTTAGGCAATTACATGATGAATTAATCAATGGCATTTGGCTCTATCAAAAGCCCAATGTTTAGCAAAACCATTTCTAACACGGTCTTTCTTAATAATCCCTCCTAATGTTTTTTCAGACATTCCTCTGTTCCTTTTCATCACAGGGATTCAGAGAAACAGATTATCTTAAATTTATCCATTTTATTCACCAGAACCCAGTTATCTTCCCAGTTGACCAACCCACAGACACAAGTTTCTGTTATCTTCACCATAATTGATGCAAACCCAATATTCTCCTGGATATATCAATTCCTAATCTAATACATCAAAACACTCAACTCCATTTTATTAATAATGAGTATCAGTAAACCAATGGTGGTAGGGGGTAACACTAAAAGGCTTATGAGACATTTTGGTATGAAGATGCTTTAATCCTGCAAAATATTTTCAAAGAGTAAGATGCAAATTGTTTCCACCATGAATAGACAATATGTCGGTATCAGAATACCAATATCCACATCAACAATCATAAAACTTGCTATGAATAAATCATGATTCCCATATTCCATTTCAAAAGACCGGAGATGCTTCCTTTAAGTCATTGCTTCAAGAACTTGACAAAAAGAACTAAGCTATAAAGAAGATAACACCATCCCACGCCACACCAGACTCAAAATTCATACATAAGCTGACATAGCAATGGAGTTTTTCTTAATTTTCTTACGAATCTTAACCAATTGGCGAGGTTAGAGTCAAATATAATATATTATTCCACAACCATCAACACCTTTCCTCATTTATCTAATAGTTAGAAATAGAGTGCTAGTAACACATTCTCTGTTGGTTATTTTTATCTAGACTGTCTTCTTTATTAAGTAAAATTCATATGAATTCCAATAAATCATGTGAGTCTCTTTTTCCAATTTAATGAGACTTATTATTGAGAAAGATGATAGAACCCAACAAAAAGAAAAATAAATTGAGAGAAAGATTGATTATTTGAAAGTTTTTTTTTTTAAGAAGCTAAATTAGCCCACCAAAATTATTTGAAAGTTAATATAATGAGAAAACTTGATTGCCAGTGTAGGATACGCTTCATATAGCAATCCAAATTAATTCTAACAAGATAACTAAATTCTAACCAACATGTAAATAACTTTAAAATTTCCAATTAATTCTAGCAGTCTTAAAATTTGATTGAACCTAACTCAACCCTACAAAACTGACATGAAAAGTGAGGGATGTCTCAAACTTATAAACCCATTTTCGGGCTATATCTTATCTGATTTTGGACTCTCAACAAACACCCGCACACCAAGGATCGAGCATCTAGAGCGCAACCCGAGTGATACGATAGCAAGTGTCTCACCACTCTTGGATAGACTCTGATACAATCTTAAAATTTGGGTTAGACCTAACTTATAAACACATAGCTCGATACAGTGTGGGAGTCTAAACACTTTTTCCAAAAGTGGTGGAGTTTACATGAATTTCAATCGATAGCAAAGGCATCATAAAGAATGTAATGCGAACACTTCTCTAATAGTATTACTAATAATTTCTATTTCGGTGCAAATCCTAGATTGTCAATTTTCTCACTTACAATTGAAAATGAAAACAATTAAAATAATACAACCCTAGCCTGACATGTGCAGCAAGAAATTTTATTATACTGTTCAAAAATTTGCAAGATTATTGGTTGGTTGCTTGGTACGATTAAAGGGTCGGTGCGATTATAGAGAATGTAGACAAAGCTCTTGTGCCAGCTGTTCTATGAAAAAAAGAACTAAATCACATTACTTTTCCCTCCTTTTAATCATAGGATTCAGAGCACCAGTTTATCGTAAATTTATCCCCTTTTCTCACAAGAACCCAGTTTTCTTCCCACTTACCTACCCACAGACACAAGTTTCTGTTATCTTCACCTTAATTGATGCAAACCGAATATTTTCCTGGATATAACAATTCCAAACCTTATAAACTAAAATACTAAGCTGTCTTTTATTACTAACGAGTATCATATTATAGCAGTAAACCAAAGGTGGTAAGGGGTAGCAGTATAAGGCTTATGAGACTTTTTGGTCCGAGGATGCTTTCATCTTGCTAATCTTTTCAAAGTGTAAGATGCAAATTGCTTCAACAATGAATAAAATAATATGTCAATATCAGAATACCAGTATCCGCATCGATAACTATAAAACTTGGTATGAATAAAAAAATGATTTCCATAGTCCATTGCAAAAGACTAGTGATGCTTCCTAAGTCATTGTTTGCTAAGCTTATACAGAAAATAACAAGCATCCTAGGAGACACGGAAATGGAGTTTTCATTCGTTTTCTTAATCAATAGGTGAGGTTAAGCTCATAGATTATTCCACAACCATAAAAACCCTTCTTCATTTATGTAATAAGAAGAGTGCAAACAGTACATTCTCAATTATTTGTTTTTGTTCCAAGACTCTCTTATATTAAGTAAAATTCATGTAAATCCACTAAATCATGCTGGTCTCATTTTTCTTCTAGACTCTCTTCTTTATTAAGTAAATTCATGTGTTCAAGATGGTAGATTCTAACAATGAGAAAAATAAATTGAGAGAAGGATTTATTATTTGAAGTTGATAAAATGAAAAAACTTGATCACAATGAGTGTAGCATACACTTCATACAGAGACCCGACAATTAGTGTAGGATAAACTTTATATAGAGACCCTAATTAAGCTAACTAAACCTAACAAAATAACTAATATCATAACCAACTTTAACGGTTCCAACTAACTCTAAAAATCTAACAGTATGGATTATACCTAAATCAAACCTACAAAGTTGACTTGGAAGGTTAGGGACTGGCTCTCACTTATAAACACATTTTCAGGCTAAATCTCATATAACGTGGGACTCTCTCAACATACACCCTCACGCCGCCACCCTAGTGGTCCGGCACGAGTGGCCTAGTAGGGTCTGATACTAATTAAGAATTTTGGTCGGGTCTGACTCAACCCTACAAAACCTGTTTATAACTCCCACTTATAAACACATTGTTTGGGTCGTATTTCGAGACTCTTAACACTTATTACTAAAATGGTAGAGTTCACATGAATTTAAAAAAAATGTAATGCAAACACTCCTGTCTCATAATATTACGAATAACAATTTCAATTTTGGTGCAAATCCTAGATTGTGAATTAAATGACTTAAAAATGAAAATGAAAATGAAAATAATAATAATAATAATAAGAATGCGAAGGTAGTGTTGAATTAGTGGTTGATTCAATTAAGGGAAATACCTGATCGTGATTTGAAGAAACAGGAGTATGATTCTGAAAATTGGATTCAAGATTTGAGATTCGAGTTTGAAGAGCGTCGAATTGTTGAGTGACGTGAGAAGAGAGAGCGTGACGATCAACCCAGAGATCCTTCCAAACGAAATGGGAAACAACAGCAGCTGAAGTGGTGAATCCTAAGCTGAACCATAGCAATCGAGTTCGAATCATCTTTTCTTCTTCCCGCCGTAGAGCAACACCGTGTCGATGATGATGGTGGGTTGTGATAACCCGCACAGGTTAACGACGTTGTACTCTACTAACTACGTGCCCGTTGGATAAATATATCAAATTTTGTTTTTAATAATCATAACAAAAAAAAAATGAGATTGATTAATCAACGATCAATAACTTTATATCATTATATTTCAATTTTTTAATATTAAAAAGTGTGGGTTCCATTTAAAATTGAGGGTTTTAAGTGAGAATTCAGATCTTACAAGACCCCAAAAAAGTTTTTCTCCAATGAAGATACCTAATTTTAGTCTTTGCTAAATTTAATCATTTATTATAAAAACCACACTTGTCACGCTGGCATGTTAATTAGCCCTAATCTCTCCCATTTTTCCCTCCCTACTCAAGTATTTAATGTTCATCTAATCTGTCAACCACACACTAAATCTCAATCGTTGCTATCATGACCTTTCATGTACCAAAATAAACCAATCAGAATATTTGCTTTTACATTTCCCCATCTATATAAACTCTTGCATGCCCATAATCTATGTTACATTAAGGGTCATGATAACATAGAAACGAAAGCCTTGCTAGATAGAAGTGAAAAACATACTTCAAGGTAGTTGTAATTAATACTAGTCAAACCGATCTTACCAACTGTCACCATCATTAATTACAAATGTGCCTAGAGCCTTGCTACCACTTAATGCATATCGAAAAAACATGCTAGGTATAACTGCACTTCATTCTCCAATATCAAAACGATTAATATTGCCCTTCAACAAATTGTGAAGCATTAATGCAATAATAAAATCCAACTATTTAAAGATGATTCTGCATGCTACAACTTTCTTCACTGCACTTCTGTTATTGAACATGCCCACCACAAATATATCTCTGTTGGGTTACATTTCGATGAGGTTGTTAGTTTGTATTATGTATTATTATTATTATTATTATTTGCTACATGATTTTTTTGATTTCATCTTTTTGCACTACTATTACATAATTACTAAGAAAACTGTGTTGGATTTTAGATGATAGTAACAACATTATACCCGTTTTAGATATGTAAATCATATATTAGAAATTGTTATTCTTTATGCAGTGGTATACTAAGTTTTTGTTAGTAAGCAGTTTTAAATGTTCAGGTTTAACCAAATAGTGGTATATGAATTGTGTTCACTTTGAATTGTCTTCTAATTAAATTTGCATTTGATGTCATGAAAATTCTGATCAGTTTTAAATGTTGGTGAGAGCATATACTTCCCATTTTATGTCATTTGTTATCCATTACTTAGAGCATTAGTATAATATTTATATTATATTAAACAATTTGTATGAAACTCATAGTAGATCATGATTCAAGCCAAAATGAGTTTGACGTTGCTTTGGAGAAATAATGAGATCACCCCTTCTTATTAGTATTAATCTATGGGGTGAGAGAGAAGAGTTTGAGTACATGAGTGTAAAATAACTGTGATGGACAGGAAAGCTATATTCCCCAAAATTGATTCAGGGCACATTGCGATGTTGTAGCTCTTTGAGGGAATTGATTAATTAATGTGCGAATTTAGTTGTGTGATTAAAAGAGGAATTAGAAACATTATTAAGGTCTTGATTGATTTAAATTCTATTGAAGGTATAGTAATTGATGTCATGAATAAATTTTATGTTGTGCTCATGTTTGATCTGCTGCAATTATTTGATGATTGATTGATCTGCTACAATAATTTGGATTGATGAATTATTCAATGTTTGGTATATGAATATGATGTAAATCTTGTTAAAATAATTTTTTAGTACGCAACATATATATGAGATATTCGTTAGACTATGAATATGTGTTGATGAAAATATGATATGTGAATATAGTTTGATGTTTTGAAATGGAAAAAAAAATATAATATGTGAATATAGTTTGATGAATGAACATCCCTAATTACCCTTATTGGATTCAGATTGATGTGATTAATTTGAATTGAACGAATATTTCCGACCATCCTCTTCGATTACCTTTAAACCATGAGTTAGTGATGATCTTGACTTGTGCTTACTCCTAAGAGGTATCCTAGGCTAACGACGGGAGAAATTAGGTTTAAGGCGTGAGAGTGCGGTTGATTCATCTGGGGCTGCCGCTGCGGTTGTAGCCCTTGAGAGATAACTAAGTTAATGTGCAAACATGAAGGTGTGACGTAAAAAGAGAAATTAGAAACTTTACTAAGGTGTTGTTTGATTTAAATTATGTCGAATGTGTGGTAGTTGATATTATGGATAAATTTGACGATGTATTCATGTGGAATTGTTTAATTACTCGATGGCCGATAAAGTTGTGATGTGATTTTATGTTTGTAGTGATATATTGTGACTAGTTGTCTAATATGAGATTATATGGTATTGTAGTATTAACGACTGTGATGCTTTGAATTGGTGATGAGTGTATACATTAGACGAGGAACATATTATTTATTATTTGATCCTTGCTAAATTATATTTTTATAGTCCATGTGTTATAGATGTATGTTGTCAGCCCTGTTATTTAGTATGAAGCTTTATGTATATTGCATTCATATCATACTTGCTAGATTACTTATTGTATGATTGGAAAGTTTGGCCAGTTAGTGTTACTGAATGTAGGTTGACTAGATTAATTATTGTACTTTTTGCTAGTACACTAATTTTGATATGTTTGCGTTCTTATCAGGTTAGAGATGTTGTCGATGCCATAATCAAGGCATCAGAGTTGCGCTTTCAAGAGACTGATTATAAAAAAATTTGTAAGCTTGTTCTTGATACAAAAAAATTCAACGCAATAATTAAGCCTTTTATATTAAATATTTATGTCTCATTATTTGCTTTTTAAATGCAGTTGTTATGCCTTTGGATCTCGAGTTTCCATACTCAAATGGCAATTCTGCAATTTTTTTGTTTAATAATGATAACATTCTTTAATCATTTTTGACGTAAAATAATTGTTTTTTGTTATTTTTAGATTCGTGGCTTTATAAAGTGGCAGGTGTTGTCTGGCCCCTTTTTGGATTGCGTTCCCCTAACTCATTAGAGGTAAATTTTTCTCAATTTTTGCATTGTTCCATTATTTATATCAGTTTTTTGACATCAGACTTTTTTGTTTAAGGATTTGTTGCCGATTCAGGAACTTTGTAGAGGTAAATTTTGCACAATTTTTGCATTGTTCCATTACTTATCGATGCATTTTTTGACATAAGACTTTTTTGTTTAAGACTTTGATGAAGCTGGGAATTGTCGATACTTGGGCTTCTGATTTTTTTTCTTCAGCGTGGTTTGAGTGGAGTTGATGGAGTTTTATTTGACTTCGGTGATTTTTTTGTTCGACACGGTAAGTGTTTTTTTATCTGACTTATGTTAGTGAAGTTGTTATTGTTAAATAAGTAAATAGTTGAAGTGAACATATATGTATGTAATGATTTTCTAGTCACAATAAGTTTTTTATTTGGTACAGAAGCGGACCTGAAGACCAATCACAAGTTTTTAACCCCAATGAAATTGGAGGTTATGATATCGCGTGCAAAGGTAAGGTACTTTACCAAGATTAAATAATATTAACATCAAATAGTCGTTATTTAACGTACGTTACATGTGTCTTCAGGTTTTGATCGTCAAAGATTTGTTTCAGATTGTTGGAGGGGTTCCAATCGAATGTAAGACCAGAATTTTTATTGTATCTTTTATTTGTATTAATTAATATTTATATTGAGAAATCTGATTTTTTTTTAAATTGTGCAATAACACGGATTTCAGAAGCACTGATCATCCGTAGGAGTAAGTACTATTTCTAACATTTACATGTTTATCAGATGCCTTGCATTTCTAACTTTATTGTTCGGTGATTTTTAACATTTTGTTTAATTTTAAATTATTGTATAGTGCATTCCATGGTAACTGTGTATACATGTCCCAGAGGGCTGTTCAATTTGTTCTATAGAGAAGAGTCATCAAGTTCTCTCAATGTGGACTACACATCTATAGAATGAGAGGAGCAGTATGTGTGAAATTGCTCTTTCTTCTAAAATAATTGAAATAGTGTCCGTTGTTTGACAAACGGCAAGAATACACATTGAAGATACATGACCAATATCAAATGTTTTCTTAATGCCGAATGTTGTTCTCATTTCCCACTACAAATCTATAGAATGAGAGGAGCAGTGTGTGAAATTGCTCTTTTTTCTACAATAATTGAAATAGTGTCCGTTGTCTGACAAACGACAAGAACACACGTTGTAGATACATGACCAATATCAAATGTTTTCTTAATGCCGAATGTTGTTCTCATTTACCATTTTATTGAAATTAATATTCAGTTTATTTTTGCCTAATTTTGTTTTATATGTCTTTTCATTACACTCTTATCTTTTATATTAATGCACAGTACTACGGTACTGTTACACTTTAGATGTGAGAAATATTTTTTAAAATTTTAAGATCTCTTCTTAATTGGCTATCATTGGACATCGAAAGATATACATAAAATTTTAAGTATTTTAACATATTTGACATATATTGCCCTTTAAGTTTCATAGCATTTTGAATTTCAAATTTTGCATGCTTGAGATATTAAGTGCAATTAATAATGTCCATTAGTATATCACATGAAAAACATACAATTCTTCACTCATCACACAATAATCGATTTTCCATGTGTGTGTGTATATATACACACATGGAATATATAATGGAGCCATCTTATCCTGGTTGATTTTATCTAATTCTCTCTGATTTTTTTTTCCCACTTTTTTTATCTCTCTCATATTTCTATCTCCATTCTCTTTCCTGATAATTTGTTCTTCTCCCACGGGTCATCCATGATTTTCCCTAAACCCGTCATCTCCATCGATTTGTTCTTAGAGAGTTAGGTTTTAAGCATGTTTTTATTTTATTTGTATGTCTCTCATCCCTCTTTACCTTCAAATTTCAGTTCCTACTTTCGAAGAGGCACACTATGATCTATAAACAGTTTCTCTACATTCTTTATACAAAAACATTAGGCTGGCAAATGAGGCGGAAATTGGTGGCAGTATTGGAAGCTACAAATCTATGGTAATTGACCTTCTTTTTTTTTCCTTCCTTTTTTTTGTGCAATCAACTTGATGAAATTTACTAAAAATCGTTAATCATTGTGAGAAAAGATCAACAAAAAGATAATTGGATCTCACGAAATCACCTCAAAGTCTTGCTACTAATATGAGATGACTGGTGTTTCCAATTTGTGATCAAATTTTGATGTTCAATAAGTCTTGAATCCTTGATACCTATGTTATAGAAGTTTTTTGGTTACATGTAACAGTGTAATATACTCCGAGAGTAGTTATATATGTGATGCTAATTCAACAACCCAACATAATTTATTTATTTTGGTGTATTTTAGTTTATTTGCAATTTTTCTATTGTTGGTTTTCTTTTAAATCAAACATGTGTAACTCAAAAAGTGCAACAATATCAACACGATAATCATCTTTGATAATGTCTATATTGATAATTTAGATTACTTTTCATTTTGCGTTTAATACATCCAATATTGAACATGTGGACAAATGGAATTGCCTTTTTTGTTTGAAAGCGAGTGAAATAGTGCTTCATCAGTTCAATACTGATGAAAATGTGATGTAATTGATATTCTATAATGGTATGTAATTGAAATTCTTTATCCCAATATTTTGTCTCTGCTATTGTTTCATGTGCAATACGTTTCTAGATTTTATACATTCATTTTAAGAAAAATAGTTCATCTTTATTATTTTTATTTTTAGTTTTAATGGTAGTTCTTTTGAAAGTAATTTTATAGACCATACTTCTTTTTCTTTTTGTCATCAACGCAAGCTAACGAAGGGTAGTTTTTTTGAAAGTTATTTTTACAGTGCATACTTTTTTTTTTTTTTTTTTTAAAATTTTTTTTTTTTTTTTTAAATTTTTTTTTTTTTTTTCTTTTTTTTTTTTTTTTTTTTTTTTTATCAAATTATGTCTCTTTTGTATCAATGTCTTTGTCTATTGCCATTTGATTTGTTTATTTTCATTAACTTTGTTGTCTATATTATTTATTATCTTTGTTGTTTAAACTCTAATATAATTACTTTAAAACTTTTATACAATTTTTTCTTCAAAACAACCATTGAAACCAAATAAAGAACTACCATTGAAACCAAAAATTACTTTCAATGGTACTCAAACAGAATGGTCTATAAAATAAAATCTAACCATTATAGAAACCAAAAATGAATGGTCAATCCGTTCTCCCTAATAATTATCTTTTTTTTATGGTCCCTGCATAAAAGAGTGCTCAATGTAGCCGTTCTCCCTAATAATTATCTTCTTTTTACTCCAGAATGCGAGTACTTGTTAGATACCAAGTCTTCAAAAGAAAGACCCTCCTATTATGAATGGTCTTAGTGTTCTTATCAAAGATGAAATTTGTTTTTGTTTTCTTATAACCATTTTATCTTTTTTTTTTTAAAGTCATATAATGAATATTCATGTGGAGAGACGGTGCAGACAAGGCATGCTCCTTTGGGAGGTTTTGGGTGACAAGAGGTTACTAACCTTCGTCATATATACCCTCTAAAATTTATTTTTTAATTCATAGAATAAATAATGCATGCAACTTGTAATATAAAACACATACATCATTTATTCAGTGAATTTAAAATGTAGATTTTTTACTTATAATAACGACCAGTGGACGTACATCTTTACATCTATAGATTAATGATATTAGACTCATTTTTTAAAGAATATTATAACAACATATAAATTCTTCGAAATTATTCTTCAATATAATTTTTGAATTCCCACAAATTAAGAGGATTGAATATATATTTTCTCAAAAAAAGAAGAAGAGAGGATGGAGTATTATGAAGAAAAACAAACTCTTCAAAATCCCTCTCTCAAAGTTCTATATTTCTTCTATTTGATGTTTTTTCCTTCCTAAAGCCCTTTCTTCCGTTCACTTTCAAACTCGCAAACAAAACCTCAATAAACACATTCTTAAATAGATTTATCCCGATGGTGCTATGGAAAATTGAATACTTAAAATATTGTTCAACAATTTTGAGTTAGAAGTCATAGCTTGAATGAAAATGAATGTTAAACAATACATAAGAGAGAGACCCATCAAGTAAATATTTTAAGTTTTAAGTTAAGATATTATATCTCACTGATTTGTGTAGTTGCTTTTAATTCTACGTAGATATCTTCCTGGTTCCTTCGTCAACATTTTTTACTTTTTTTATTTTTTATTATACTTTCTCTTGTATCATTTGTGAGACACATACTTTGGGAAAAATATTTCCTTATCATTTAATCTAACTATGATTTAATAATTTTCAGAAAAATTAGTCGCGTCATCAGTCTTAAAACTTCCAAACAAGAAAACAATACCGAAAAGAAAAGAGGAGTGTTATTTGAACAACCAATGGTGACAATTTATTTGACAACCATAATTTACAAAGAAAAAGTAGTATGACACGGAAACCATAACAATAGAGAGATAAAGTAAAAAAATAATTTTGAGTATGAGTGAGAAAGCTGTCACAAAAGTTGTCATTAAATGGATGTTCAAATATCATTTCTCTATCGAAAAATTGTAATTATGGACCAGCTTACTATATTGAGCAATCCGTTTTTGTCTACTTCAGCGAATACGACATCCTCATCCTCAAAAGGTACAAAGGAATATGCTTATAGAAAATTCTATTTCTAATTTTTAATTGTTTGTTAGATTTTTTTCCTGACCAAAAAAAGTAATGTTTCGAAACCTGTCAAAAAATAGAAGAAGAAATATTTAGAAGGTTGAGAAATGCTAAGTTGAAACTCTAAAACACACTCTTTTGACACACTTCTTCAATAACAGGAAGCCACCTCAGACCAATTTTTTATTCCATAACCTTGTAACCGGTTGTGCCAGTTAATTAAACAAAGGATGAAGATGATGTGTCAACATGTTATTGGAGTGTGTTGAAAGAGTGTGTTTGAGAATTTATTCTTAGCATTTCTCTAAAATGTTTTATCTCAAATTAATTATCATTTTTCCCATACAAATAATTTTATATTTTAAAACATTAATATTATATTTATTATTTTAATCCAATAATACCCTTTGTTCAATATCTCCCTTAATTACTTACATAATGATCCACCTATTTGGAGTGTTGTCCATAGTAAATGTTGGCACCTCTTAGTTTTCAGATTTTAAAATGGATTTATTATTATAATATGAAAATTAATCTTTTATACATTTTATCTAGTTTTAATTATAAGCAGTTTTTCACTTTTTAAATTTATTCAATAAATGATTTATGCTTGGTAAAAAACAAAGTAAATAATGTATGTAGTCATTAAAAACTACATATATAATCTATTCAATAAAGAATTTAAAAAATAAAAAGTTAATTATAATTGATCTCCCTTTACTCATATTTACTTGTCGTTTTTTTAACATTCAACACAACTTCAATTATTAATCGACAATAATACCTTTTAAAGATTTATTTATTTTGACAAAATAACTAAATAGATAAATGAAATGTGATAATAAAAAGAAGTAAGTG